>Ga0070680_100000496_pt1 | contig 27081 bp, 23 predicted proteins | sample KBSC73BmetaG_FD_64672 | JGI IMG/M metagenome (GOLD analysis project Ga0070680, IMG submission 64672) | Corn rhizosphere microbial communities from Kellogg Biological Station, Michigan, USA - KBS C7-3B metaG | ecosystem: Host-associated > Plants > Roots > Rhizosphere | place: USA: Michigan...
CGCCGACTCGGCGCTTCTCGTGACGCTGCTGCTGCGCCACGGCGACGCCGGCGACAGCGGCGGCCGCCAGCGGCCCTGAGCGCGCTGCCGCCCGCCGGGCTTCACTTCCTACGGCCGTACTTCGCTTCGAAGCTCGCCTTGGCGAGCTTGTTGGCGTTGATCATGAAGCCGATCAGCGCCGCGGTCGCGTCGGCGGGCGCGTCGATCTTGTCGGTCTTCAGCGCATAGACGGTGAAGACATAGCGGTGCGGCTTGTCGCCCGGCGGCGGGCAGGCGCCGCCGAACGCGGCGCTGCCGAAATCGGTGCGGCCCTGCACCGCGCCTGCGGGCAGCGCGCCCTTGCCGTCGGCAGCGCCCGCGCCCTCGGGCAACTCGGTCGTCGCCGCTGGGATGTTGTAGACGACCCAGTGCCACCAGCCGGAGCCGGTCGGCGCGTCGGGGTCGTAGACGGTGACGGCGAAGCTCTTCGTGCCGCTCGGCGCGCCGCTCCAGCGCAGCGCCGGCGAGATGTTCTTGCCGCTGCAGCCGAAGCCGTTGAAGACCTGCGCATCGCCGAGCGTCGCGCCGGGCGCGATCGTCGGGCTGCTGAGCGTGAATCCGGCGGCGCCCGCCTGGCAGGCGGCGGCAGCGAGCAGGGCGGCGGCGATCGGCTTGAACATGACGGCTCTCCGGCGGTCGAACACGCGCCGATGATGCAGGAGAAGGCGCGCCCCGGCGCGCGCGGGCACGCCAATCGCCCGGACCCTGCTCTCCTCCACCACCCACGAGAAGACCATGACCCAGCGCCTTGCCACCTTCCTCTCCGCGGCCGCACTGGCCTCGCTCGCCGCCTGCACGTCGATGGGCAGCGGCACGCGATCGGGCGCCGCCGCCGAGCCGGACAGCGCCGTCGTCGTGCTGCCCACCAGCGGCGCCGGCGAGCAGATGCGAAGCGGCTGCTGGGCAACGTTCTACGACGAGCGCAACTTCGGCGGCAGCTCGCTGACGCTGATCGGCCCGGTCGAGCTGACGACGCTCGACAAGGGCAGCGCGCGCCAGCTCAAGCGCGACATCAAGAGCGTCGTCACCGGCCCGCGCGCGACCCTGACGCTCTACGAGAAGCAGTTCCTGTCGGCGCGCTGGGTCGGCTTCACGCCCGACAGCCGCGAGCCGGGGCTGGCGGAAAAGCTCGGCTTCGGCGGCCGCATCGAATCGATGAAGCTGAGCTGCTGAGCCACGGCACGCGCGCAGCGTCGCGCTTCGAACGCAGGCCCGGCAGCGCACGGCGCGGGCGATGAAGCGCCTGCGCATCTCCGGCTGGGGCTGGGGCGTTCTCGTCGGCTGGGCGCTGGCGGCGCTCGCCGCGCTCCTGCTCTCGAGCGGCCGCCTCGTCGTCCCCGATCGCTGGAATCCGTGGGCGCCGCTCTGGCCGCAGGAAGCGCCGAACGTCCTCACGCCGTACAAGCTCGCGCGGCTGGCGCGCGACCCGCTCGCGTGCGCGGCGGCGCTCGACGCGACGACGCTGGTCGCGACCCCGGTGGCCGACCGCGCGCTCGCCGGCGGCTGCGGCTGGCACGACGCGGTGCGCGTGCAGGCGCTGCCGGCGCGCGTCGGCAGCCCGTTCGTGCTCGCCTGCCCGGCGGCCGTCGCGCTGGCGATGTGGGAGCGCCACGTCGTGCAGCCGGCGGCGCTCCGGACCCTCGGTGAGCCGGTGGTCGCGATCGCGCACTACGGCAGCTACGCGTGCCGCGACATCGGCGGCGCGCGCGGCGCGGAGGCGACCGAGCGGCGCAGCGAGCACGCGACCGCGAACGCGCTCGACGTCGCAGGCTTCACCCTCGCCGACGGCACGACCGTCACCGTCGCGCGCGACTGGCCGCTCGGGCCGGACGATCCGCGCGGCCGCTTCCTGCGCGAGGTGCACGACGGCGCGTGCGCGCTCTGGAGCGTCGTCCTCGGGCCGGCGTACAACGCTGCGCACCGCGACCACTTCCATCTCGACCGCGGCGCGGCGCGCGCCTGCCGATGACGCGGGATCGGCGCCGCGCGCGAGCGCGCCGCCGGCCCCCGGCGTAAGCTTTCGACACCCCTGAACGACCTCGACGTTCGACACGGAGACCCGACCACATGCCCACGTACCAGAAGACCCCCGAAGCGCTCGCGCGGCTGACGCCCGAGCAGTACCGCGTCACGCAGGAGAGCGGCACCGAGCGGCCCGGCACCGGCGAGTACCTCGCCAACCACGAGCCCGGCATCTACGTCGACATCGTCTCCGGCGAGCCGCTCTTCGCGTCGGCCGACAAGTTCGAGTCCGGCTGCGGCTGGCCGAGCTTCACCAAGCCGATCGAGCCGGCCAACGTGAAGGAGCTCGACGATTCTTCGCTCGGCATGCTGCGCACCGAAGTGCGATCGGCGAACGGCGACAGTCATCTCGGCCACGTCTTCCCGGACGGCCCGCGCGACCGCGGCGGCCTGCGCTACTGCATCAACTCGGCGAGCCTGCGCTTCGTGCACCGCGACGACATGGAACAGGAAGGCTACGGCGCCTACCTCGACCAGGTCGAGGAGGTGCGATGAGCGCCCCCGCACGGCCGATGAGCGCGGCGGGGACGGGCAGCGAGCGCGCGGTGCTCGCCGGCGGCTGCTTCTGGGGCATGCAGGACCTGATCCGCAAGATGGACGGCGTCGTCTCGACGCGCGTCGGCTACAGCGGCGGCGACGTGCCGAACGCGACCTACCGCAACCACGGCACGCACGCGGAGGCGATCGAGATCGTCTTCGACCCGAAGCGGCTCTCGTACCGGCAGCTGCTCGAGTTCTTCTTCCAGATCCACGACCCGACGACGAAGAACCGGCAGGGCAACGACCGCGGCACGAGCTACCGCTCGGCGATCTACACCACGAGCGACGAGCAGCGGCGCGTCGCCGAGGACACGATCGCCGACGTCGACGCGTCGGGCCTCTGGCCGGGCAAGGTCGTCACCGAGGTCCAGCCGGCGGGCCCGTTCTGGGAAGCCGAGCCCGAGCACCAGGACTATCTCGAGAAGGTTCCGAACGGCTACACGTGCCACTACGCGCGCCCGGGCTGGCGCTTGCCGGCGCGCGAACGGCATGCCGTTGAACGATGAGCGGTGGACGGTGCTCGCGCGCGAGCTGCGCCGCACCGCTGCGCGCGCGGCGCCTGGATGGAGCGACAGCAACACGCACGATCCGGGCGTGGCGTTGCTGGAGCTGCTCGTCTACGCGCTCGACGAGCTCGGTGAGCGCCGCCACACGCTGAGCACCGAGGCGCGCGCGCTCGCCGACGGCGTCGCGCGGCGCGCCGCGACGCTCGCCTGCGCGCTCGGCACCGGCAGCGCAGCCGCCGGCGCTGCCCACGTGGCCGGCGACGAGTGCGGGCCCGGCTTGCAGCGCCCGCGCTACTTCGCCGGCCGCCTGCTCGACGCCGACACGCTGAACTCGGAGCAGCAGTACCTGCTCGAGCGACTGCGCCGCCTGCACGTGCACCTGCACGGAGCAGGCATCGTCGACGGCCTGGCCGTGACGGTCGAGAGCGCAACGGGCGCGCCGGAGGTCGTCGTCACGCCCGGGCTCGCGCTCGACGCGCTCGGACGCGAGATCTTCGTCGAAGCGACGCAGCGGCTCGCCTTGCCAGGCGCGGGCAGCGAGCTGCTGGTCGAGCTCGCGTACGCCGAGCGGCCATGCGCGAGCGCGCCGGCGCCGGGCGAGCCGTCGCCGCCGGACGACAGCGCGCTGCTGCGCGCGACGCGCATCGTCGAGTCCTTCGACCTCGCGCTCGCGAGCGCCGCCAGCGAGGGCGGCGTCGCGATCGCGCGCGTGCGCCGCATGCGCGGCCGCTGGCGCGTCGACCCCGGCTTCGAGCCGGCGCGCGTTCGCCGCGCGCCATGATCGTCCACCTCGTCGACGGCACGTACGAGCTCTTTCGCCACTTCTTCGGCCTGCGCCGCTTCACCAAGGGCAAGGACCGGCCGCTCGGCGCGGTGGTCGGCGTGCTGCAGTCGGTGCTGCAGATCCTCGAGCAGGGCGAGTCGCACATCGGCGTCGCGACCGATCACGTCGTCGAGTCGTTCCGCAACGCGCTCTGGCCCGGCTACAAGACCGCGGCCGGCATCGAGCCGGCGCTGCTCGCCCAGTTCCACCCGCTCGAGGAAGCGCTCGTCGCGATGGGCGTCGCGGTCTGGCCGATGGTCGAGCTCGAGGCCGACGACGCGCTCGCCTCGGCCGCGCGCATCGCGAGCGACGATCCCGAGGTCGAGAAGGTCTGCATCTGGACGCCCGACAAGGACCTCGCGCAGTGCGTCGTCGGCGAGCGCGTCGTGCAGGTCGACCGGCGCGGCAAGGCGGTGCGCGACGCCGCCGGCGTGCACGCGAAGTTCGGCGTCGCGCCGGCGCTGATCCCGGACTGGCTCGCGCTGGTCGGCGACGTCGCCGACGGCTACCCGGGGATCGACGGCATCGGCGCGGTCGGCGCCGCGCGCCTGCTCGAGCGGCACGGGCCGATCGAGACGTGGCCTGCCACGGTGCTCGGCGACGAGCGCAAGGACCAGGCCTTGCTCTTCAAGCGGCTGGCGACGCTGCGCAGCGACGAGCCGCTCTTCGCGAGCGTCGCGCAATTGCGCTGGCAAGGACCGACACCCGCCTTCGCCGGATGGGCCGAGCGCGCCAACGCGCCGCGGCTGCACGAGCGCGCGACGAAGGCGAGCGCTGCCCTCACGCGCTCGGATCGATGAGCACCTTCGCGCCGGTCGCGCGCCGGCCGTAGTCGGCGATCGCCTCGGCCTGCAGCGCACCGGCGAGCGAGACCGTGCGCGTGTAGCGGCTGGCGAAGGTCGTCTTCAGCTCGCGCGCGACGCGCGCCTTCAGCGCGTTCGCAGCGTCGGCGCCGATCCGCTGCAGGAACGGGAACAGCAGCCAGCCGCCCATCGCCCAGGTCATGCCGAAGTTGCGCACGAACTCGGTCGGCCCGGTGTCGAGGCCGCCGTAGATGTAGACCTGCTTCAGGACGGTCGAGCCGTAGCGGCTGTACTCCTTGGCGTTGCGGTTGATCGCCGCTTCCATCGCGCCGAGGATCTGGCCGGCGAGCCTCCCGCCGCCGATCGCGTCGAAGGCGATCGTCGCGCCGGTCGCGGCCAGCGCCTGCGTCAGCTCCTCGACGAAGGCCGGCGACGACATGCTGACGACGTGACGTGCGCCCTGCGCGCGCAGCAGCTCGACCTGCTCCGGCTTGCGAACGACGTTGACCAGGGCGATGCCGTCGGCGATGCAGATCCGGTTCAGCATCTGGCCGAGGTTCGACGCGGCGGCGGTGTGGACGAGCGCGCGGTGGCCTTCGCGGCGCATCGTCTCGGTCATGCCGAGGGCGGTGAGCGGATTGACGAACGACGACGCGCCGTCGGCGGCGCTCGTCCCGGGCGGCAGCGGCAGGCAGAGCTCGGCCTTGACGGTGCGGTACTGCGAGTACATCGCGCCGCCGAGCACGGCGACGACCTTGCCGAGCAGCGCCTGCGCCGCAGCAGCGCTGCCCGCGGCGACGACCGTTCCCGCGCCTTCGTTGCCGACCGGCATCGACTGGCCGAGCCGGCCGGCCATCGCCTTCATCGCCGCGTCGGGGATGCGAGCGGTGGCGACCGTCGCCGCGCCGCTGCCGCGCACGGCGAGGGTCGCGAGGTCGGCGGCGCCGAACAGGAGGCCGATGTCGGACGGGTTGATCGGCGTCGCCTCGACGCGCACGACGACCTCGTCGGCGGCCGGTGCGGGGGTCGGCACGCGAACGAGCGAGAGCTCGAGCTCGCCGGTGTCGCGAACCAGCGAGCGAAGCTGGAGGCCGTCTGCGGGAACGCTGGTCGTCATGGAAAGTCCTCGCGGTGTCAGGCGTGCAGTGTGGCGCGAACCGGGCGCGGGCGTGCGCGACGAACGCGCATCGACAATCGCGGGATGTCTGCCGCCGCGCCGCCGAAGGCGCTCTCGCTGCTCGCCTTCGCGACGCTGCTCCTGATCGCGCTCCTGATGGGCGCCAACCACGTCGCCGCGCGCCTCGCCTTCGATCACGGCGTCGACGTCACGACCGCCGTCGCGGTGCGCAGCAGCGTGACCGCGCTGGTCGTCGGCACGCTCATCGTCTGGCAGCGCGTCCCGGTCGCGCTCACGTCGCGCCATCGCCGCTTCCTGCCGGCGATCGGCGTCATCGTCGCGGTGCAGAGCGTGTGCCTCTATTCGGCGGTCGCGCGCTTGCCGGTCGCGCTCGCGCTGCTCGCCTTCAACACGTACCCGCTCTGGACCGCCCTCTGGGCACGCGTGCTGTACGCGCACCGGCCCGAGCGGCGCGTCGTCGTCGCCATGCCGGTGATGCTGTTCGGCCTCGCGCTCGCGCTCGACGTGCTCGGCGCCGCGACCGGCGTCGCCGCCAGCGTGCAGTGGCAACGGATCGGTGCCGGCGTCGCCTTCGCGCTCGCCGCCGCGGCGAGCTTCGGCGTCGCGCTCGTGCTGACGCAGCACGAAGCCGGCACGCTCGACGGGCGCTTGCGCACGGCGAGCACGATGGCGATCGTCGCCGTGCTCGCGCTCGGCGGCGTCGGCTGGCAGGGCGGCTTTCACCTGCCCGACGCGAGCGCGGGCTGGTGGGGGCTCGCGCTCCTGACGCTGCTTTACGGCACGGGCATCACGATCCTCTTCACCGTGCTGCCGCGGCTCGGCGTCGTCGGCAACTCGGCGATCATGAACGTCGAGCCGGTGTTCGCGCTCGTCCTCGCCTGGGCGATCCTCGGCCAGGCGATCGCGCCCTCGCAGGTCGCCGGCGCGCTGCTCGTCGTCGCCACCGTGGTCTGGCTCGGGCTCGGGCGCGCGCGTTTGCGGGCCGGCTGATACTCGCGCGATCGATCCGCGGAGCGTCCGATGAAGCACCTCCAGCTCGTCTCCCTGCGATTGGCACTGACTGCCGCGCCGCTGCTCTGCGCCCTGGCGGCGCCTCCCGCGCACGCGTCGCCGGCAACCGTCGAAGCGCACGTCGCTGCCGCCGCGGCCGCCGCCGGCAGCGACCTCGGCGCGCTGCTCGCGCTCTGCAAGCCCGCGCCGACGGGCAAGAGGACGGCCGAAGAGAGCCTGAAGCACCTGAAGGCGCAGATCGACCGGCCGGCGCCGCCGCCCGGCCGGGCGTTCGACAACCTGTATTTCGTCGGCGCGGCGTGGGTCAGCGCCTGGGCGCTGAAGACCTCCGACGGCATCATCCTGTTCGACGCGCTCGACAACCGTGCCGAGGCGGAGGCGCTGATCGAGGGCGGCATGCGCCGCCTGGGCCTCGATCCGGCGCAGATCCGCGTCATCGTCGTCACGCACGGCCACGGCGACCACTACGGCGGCGCGCGCAGCCTGGTCCAGAAGTACGCGCCGCGCGTCGTCATGAGCGAAGCCGACTGGCGCATGACCGAGACCAGGCTGGAGTTCGAATCGCCGCTCTGGGACGCACCGCCCAGGCGCGACCTGGTCGTCGGCGACGGCGAGGAGATCCGGCTCGGCGACACGCTGGTGACGATGCATCTCACGCCCGGCCACACGCTCGGCACGCTGTCGCCGAGCTTCGAGGTGCGCGACGCGAGCGGCGTGCACCGCGCGCTGCTCTGGGGCGGCACGTCGTTCAACTTCGGTCGCGACGTCGGCCGTCTCGACGCCTACATCGAGTCGACGCGCCGCGCCGCCGAGATCGTGCGAAGCGAGGCGATCGACGTGCTGATCTCCAACCATCCGGCCTTCGACGGCTCGCTCGCCAAGCTCGAACGCATCCGCCGCGAGGCGGGCGCGGCGGCCAACCCGTTCGTCATCGGAACGCCGGCCGTGCTGCGTGCGCTCACCGTGATGGGCGAGTGCGCGCAGGCGCAGCGCGAGCGCTTCCTCTCCAACCCGTAGCCAGCAGCCGCCGCGACCTCGCGCCCGAAGCTGCGCAGCCGCTGCAACCGACCCCGATGACGACCCGACCCGCGCGCGCCACATGAGACTGCCCTGGAGCCAGCGAAAGATGCTGTTGCGGGTGCAGCGCAATTCGTTCGACTACTTCATGCACGAGATCGACCGCGACAACGGGCTCGTGCTCGACAAGACGAGCGCGAACTGGCCGGCGAGCATCGCCGCCATGGGCATGGCGCTCACCGCCTACCCGGTCGGCGTCGTGCGCAACTTCATCACCCGCGCCGAAGCCTCGACGCTGACGCTGACGATGCTGCGCTTCCTCGCCCGGTCCGAGCAGAGCGAAGCGGCGGACGCCACCGGCCACCGCGGCTTCTACTACCACTTCCTGCACATGGACACGGGCCGCCGCGCGTGGCAGTGCGAGCTCTCGAGCATGGACACGGCGCTCCTGATCGCCGGCGTCCTCGCCGCGGCGACATTCTTCGATGGCGCCAACGGCGACGAAGCGGAGATCCGCGCCCTCGGCCGCATGCTCCACGAACGCGTCGACTGGGAGTGGATGCTCGCCGGCAGCGGCCTCGTCTGCCACGGCTGGCTGCCCGAGAGCGGCTTTCTGTCGTACCACTGGGAGGGCTACGACGAGGCGCTGATCCTCTACCTGCTCGCCCTCGGCTCGCCCACGCACCCGATCCCGCCCGAGTGCTACGACAACTGGTGCAAGGCGTACGCCTGGAAGAAGGTCTACGGCATCGAATACCTGTACGCCGGGCCGCTCTTCACGCACCAGCTCTCGCACATCTGGTGCGACTTTCGCGGCATCCGCGACGCGTTCATGCGCGCGCACGACAGCGACTACTTCGAGAACAGCCGTCGCGCGACGCAGGTGCAGCAGCAGTACGCGATCGCCAACCCGCTCGCCTACGAGCACGTCGGCGCGACGTGCTGGGGCACGACGGCGAGCGACGGGCCCGGGTTCGCCACCAGAAAGGTCGACGGCATCCTGCGCGTCTTCTTCGACTACGTCGCGCGCGGCGCTCCCTACGGCCCCGACGACGGAACGCTCGCCCCGTGGGCAGTGGCCGCCTCGCTGCCGTTCGCGCCCGAGATCGTCTTGCCGACGCTCGAGAACTTCGCCCGGCTGCCGGTGCACACGCCGACGCCGTACGGCTTCAAGGCGTCGATCAATCCCGCCTACCGCGTGCACGGCGACGACGGCATCGGCTGGGTCTCGCCGTACCACTTCGGCATCAACGAAGGTCCGACGGTGCTGATGATCGAGAACTTCCGGACGGGCATGATCTGGTCGCTGATGCAGCGCTGCGGACCGCTCGCCGCCGGCCTGCGCGCGGCCGGATTCGAAGGCGGCTGGCTCGACCGGGCGGGGCCCGGACCGCGGTCGTGAGCGCTCGACGTCACCGGTTTTCGCCACCGCGGGTGGCCATGGAGAAACGATGTCGCAGCAGAAGCGGTTGATGCTGAAAGTGGTCGATCCGGAGGCCTACAACGCGGTCCTCGGGATCGAGCGGTACGTGCGTTCGGGGCCGATGGAGCGTGCCCTGACCGAGCTGGTCAAGCTGCGCGCGTCGCAACTGAACGGCTGCGCGTTCTGCCTCGACATGCACGCCGGCGAAGCGCGGGCCGCCGGGGTCGAGCAACGCCGGCTCGACATCCTTTCGGCCTGGCGCGAGGCGCCCTCGTTCTTCAGCGATCGCGAGCAGGCCGCGCTCGAGCTCACCGAGTCGGTCACCCGCATCGGCGAGGCCGGGGTGCCGGACGACGTCTGGGAGCGCGTTGCGCGCGTGTTCGACGAGCGCGAGATCGTTCGCCTGCTGATGGCCATCTGCGCGATCAACGTCTGGAACAGGATCGCGGTCAGCACTCGCCAGGCGCTGCCCGGGCAAGACCACGAAGCGAAGTCGTGACGTGACTTCTGCGATTCTCCGTTCGAGCGACAGGAGCATCGACAGTGGCAACGGCGAGCAAGACCTTCAAGACGATCCCGATCGGCACCAACGTGACCTGGCACTATCGAAGCGCCATCGGCCACGGCACCGTCGTCGGGGTGCACAAGATGGGAACGACGGCTGACAACACCATGTACGACGTGGAGCAGCACGACCACCACCCCGGCGAGCCGCCGATCGTGCATCACAGCGGCAAGGCGTTGAGCAAGGCCTGACCGGGTTCGCGCAGCCCGCGGCAGCGGGGTCCGCGCCGGCGCGCGGATCAGGCAGCGAGCAGCCGCTTCGCGCGCGCGACGACGTTGTCGACCGTGAAGCCGTACTTCTCGAGCAGCACCTTCGCCGGCGCCGACGCGCCGAAGCCCTCGATGCCGAGCATGTCGCCGCGCGCGCCGACGTAGCGATCCCAGCCTTGCCGCACGCCGAGCTCGACCGCGAGCCGCGCGCTCGCCTGCGGCGGCAGCACCTCGTCGCGGTAGCTTTGCGGCTCGGCGTCGAACAGCTCCCAGCTCGGCATCGACACCGTTCGCACGGCGATGCCTTCGCCGCGCAGCCGCTCGGCGGCGGCGACGACGAGCGCGACCTCCGATCCGCTCGCCAGCAGGATCAGCGACGGCGACGCGGCGTTCTCGCGCTCGAGCACGTAGGCGCCGCGCCTGAGACCCTCGGCGCTGGCGAAACGGGTGCGGTCGAGCGTCGGCACGTCCTGCCGCGTCAAGGCGAGCAGCACCGGCCGGTCGCGCGTCTCGACGGCGACCTTCCACGCCACCGCGGTCTCGTTGGCGTCGGCCGGGCGGATCAGCGTGAGCTTCGGGATCGCGCGCAGGCTGGCGAGCTGCTCGATCGGCTGGTGCGTCGGCCCGTCCTCGCCGAGCGCGAGGCTGTCGTGCGTGAACACGTGGACGGCGTGCAATCCCATCAGCGCAGCCAGGCGGATGGCGGGCCGCATGTAGTCGGAAAAGATCAGGAACGTCGCGCCGTAGGGGATGAAGCCGCCGTGCGCGGCGAGCCCGTTGACGATCGCGCCCATCGCGTGCTCGCGAACGCCGAAGTGGAGGTTGCGTCCGGCGCGGCTCCAGCCACCGCCTTGCGATCCTTCGCTGTCCTCGCCCGGCGCGAGCGGCGGATTGAAGTCGCCCGCGCCCTTCAGCGCAGTGTGCGTCGACGGGTCGAGGTCGGCCGAGCCGCCGACGAGCGCCGGCAGCTTCGGCGCGATCGCGTTCATCACCTTGCCGCCGGCGACGCGCGTCGCCATGCCTTTCGCATCGGCGGCGAAGACCGGCAGGTCGGCGTCCCATCCGGCAGGCAGCTCGTTGGCGAGGCGTCCTTGCAGCTCGTCTGCCAGCTCCGGAAAGGCGCGCGCGTAGGCGGCCATGCGCTCGTTCCAGTCGGCGTCGGCGGCAGCGCCTCGCGCCAGCGCCGCACGGAAGTGCTCGAGCGCCGGCGCCGGTTCGAGGAACGCCGGCTCGACCGGCCAGCCGAGCCGCTCCTTGGTCTTCTTCACGTCGGCGATGCCGAGCGGCGAGCCGTGCGCCTTGAAGCTGTCCTGCTCGGGCGAGCCGAAGCCGAGATGCGTGCGGACGAGAACGAGCGTCGGCCGCGCCGTCTCCGCACACGCCTCGGCGAGCGCCGCGTCGATCGCCTCGACGTCGTTGCCGTCGTCGACGCCGATCGTCTGCCAGCCGTACGCCTCGAAGCGCTTCGCGCGATCCTCCGAGAACGTCATGTCGGTGCCGGCCGAGAGCGTCACCGAGTTGTCGTCGTAGAGGCAGACGAGCTTGCCGAGCTGCAGGTGGCCGGCGAGCGACGCCGCTTCCGAAGCGACGCCTTCCATCAAGTCACCGTCGCTCGCGATCACCCACGTGCGGTGGTCGACGACCGTGTGGCCGTCGCGGTTGTAGCGCGCCGCGAGCTGCGCCTCGCCGATCGCCATGCCGACCGCGTTGGCGAAGCCCTGGCCCAGCGGCCCGGTCGTCACCTCGACGCCCGCCGTGTGCCCGCGCTCGGGATGGCCCGGCGCCTTGCTGCCCCACTGGCGAAAGTTCCTGAGGTCGTCGAGCGAGAGGTCGTACCCGGTCACGTGCAGCAGGCTGTAGAGAAGCGCCGACCCGTGGCCGGCCGAGAGCACGAAGCGGTCGCGGTCGGGCCAGAGCGGGCGCGCGGGGTTGTGCTTGAGAAAGCGCGTCCACAGCACGTACGCCATCGGCGCCGCGCCGAGCGGCAGGCCGGGATGGCCGCTCTCGGCCTGCTGCACCATGTCGACCGAGAGGAAGCGCAGCGTGTCGATGCATTGCCGGTCGAGCGTCGCGGACATGGAAGGCTCCTCTAGGACCTGTGAACGCTATGGGAAGGCTCACGCCGCGGCGCGTCGGCGGCCGGGTCGTACTCGCCGCGCCGCGCGGCGCGATTGCAGTCGGCGCGATGAAGGAGCGCCCGCTGCGCCGCCGCGACGTTGTCGGGCTTGCCGCGCCAGATCTCGAGCGCCGGCTGCTGGATCGCGCGCGCGAACGAGAACGCGAGCTGCCACGGCATCCGCGAGCGAAAGCGAACGTTCATCGCGTTCAGGTGCGCCGAAGCGAGCCGCGCTGGCTGCCCGCCCGAGAGGAACGCGATGCCGGGCACGGCAGCGGGCACGCAGCGCAGGAAGCATCCGATGGTCGCGTCGGCGACCGCGTCGACGCTGCCCCGGTCCGCGGCGTCGTCGCCGGGCAGCACCATGTTCGGCTTCAGCAGCATGCCTTCGAGCAGCACGCGCTGACCGACGAGCTCGGCGAAGACGACGTGCAGCGTCCGTTCGGTCACCTCGCGGCAGCGCTCGAGCGTGTGGTCGCCCTCCATCAGCACCTCGGGCTCGACGATCGGCACGACGTTGGCTTCCTGGCAGAGCGCTGCGTAGCGGGCGAGCGCGTGCGCGTTGGCGTGCAGGCAGCCGTGCGTCGGCAGGTCTCGGCCGATCCGGATGACGGCGCGCCACTTGGCGAAGCGCGCGCCCATGCCGGCGTACTCGGCGAGGCGGTCGCGCAAGCCGTCGAGCCCTTCGGTGACCTGCTCGCCGGGAAATCCCGCCAGCGGCTTGGCGCCGGCGTCGACCTTGATGCCGGGAACGATGCCCGCCTGCTCGAGCGCCTGCGCGAACGGAACGCCGGCGAGCGTCTGCTGGCGGATCGTCTCGTCGTAGAGGATCGCGCCGCTGATGCAGCTGCCGAGCTCCGGCGTCGACACGATCATGTCGCGATACGCGCGCCGCATCTCCGGCGTGCACGGGATGGCGAGCTCGGCGAAGCGCTTGTCGCAGGTCGGCGTGCTCTCGTCCATCGCGAGCAGCCCGCGGTCTCCGGCGACGAGCTCGCGCGCGGTGTCGATCAGCCGCTGTGCGTCCACGTCAGCCGTCCTTGCTTCCGCCGCTGCCGCCGTCCGACGAGATCGCGCGGTCGACGACCGACTGCGCCTCCTTCAGGATCCGCTCGAGGTGCCCGGCGCCGCGAAAGCTCTCGCCGTAGATCTTGTAGATGTCCTCGGTGCCCGAAGGACGCGCCGCGAACCAGCCGCTCTTCGCGATCACCTTGATGCCGCCGATCGCCGCGCCGTTGCCGGGCGCGTTGGCGAGAACGCTCTCGATCGGCTCGCCGGCGAGCTCGCTCGCGCCGAGCTGCGCGGGCTGCAGCGCCGCCAGCTGCTTCTTCTGCTGCACGCTCGCCGCCGCCTCGACGCGATCGGCGACCGGCGTGCCGAGCTCGTCGGTGAGCGCCGCGTAGAGCCGCCCCGGATCGCGGCCGGTGCGCGCCGTGATCTCGCCCGCGAGCAGCGCCGGGACGATGCCGTCCTTGTCGGTCGTCCAGACGCTGCCGTCCCTGCGCAGGAACGAGGCGCCGGCGCTCTCTTCGCCGGCGAAGCCGAGCGATCCGTCCACGAGGCCGTCGGCGAACCACTTGAACCCGACCGGCACTTCGTAGAGCCGCCTGCCGAGGCGCTCGGCCACGAGGTCGATCAGCCGCGTGCTGACGACCGTCTTGCCGACCGCCGCGTGCGCCGGCCACTGCGGCCGGTGCCGGAACAGGTAGTCGATCGCGACCGCGAGGTAGTGGTTCGGCGGCAGGAGACCCGAGCCCGCGGTGACGATGCCGTGCCGGTCGTGGTCGGTGTCGCAAGCGAAGGCGATGTCGAAGCGGTCCTTGAGGTCGATCAGCCGCTGCATCGCGTACGGCGACGACGGGTCCATGCGGATCTGCCCGTCCCAGTCGACGCTCATGAAGCGGAAGGTCTCGTCGACGTCGTCGCTGACGACAGTCAGGTCGAGCCGGTACTGCTCGGCGATCCGCGCCCAGTAGTGCACGCCCGCGCCACCGAGCGGGTCGACTCCCATCCTCACCTTCGCGTCGCGGATCGCCGCCAGGTCGACGACGTTGGCGAGGTCGGCGACGTAGCTGCCGAGGTAGTCGTGCCGGTGCGTCGTCGGAGCGCGCAGCGCGGCGGCGTGCGTGACGCGCTCGACGCCGGCCAGCGCCTTCTCGAGCAACGCGTTCGCCTCGGCCTCGATCGCCCCCGTGATGTCGGTGCCGGCCGGGCCGCCGTTCGGCGGGTTGTACTTGAAGCCGCCGCTCGCCGGCGGGTTGTGCGACGGCGTGACGACGATGCCGTCTGCAAGCCCCGACGTGCGCCCGCGGTTGTGGCAGAGGATCGCGTGCGAGACCGCCGGCGTCGGCGTGTACTCGTCGTCGGCGGCGAGCATCACGTCGACGCCGTTGGCGGCGAGCACCTCGAGCGCGGTCGCCGCCGCCGGCTGCGAGAGCGCATGCGTGTCGATGCCGAGAAAGAGCGGCCCGTCGATGCCCTTCGTCCTGCGATGGCGGCAGATCGCCTGCGTCATCGCGAGCACGTGGCGCTCGTTGAACGAGCCGTCGAGCGACGTGCCGCGGTGGCCCGAGGTGCCGAAGGCGACGCGCTGCGCGGCCACGGCCGGATCGGGCAGCTCGCTGTAGTACGCCGTGACGAGCCCGGCGACGTCGACGAGAAGCGATGCCGGCGCGGGCTTGCCGGCGAGCGGGCTGATGCGTGTGGACATGCTGCGGCTCAGGAAGAAGGCGTCTGGCGGCCGCGCAGTCGGCGCAGGCGCCGGATCAGCGCGTTGGTCGAGCTGTCGTGTGCGAGCTCCGGCTCGGCCCTGCTCTCGAGCTCGCCGGCCGTCCGCTCGGCGAGCTTCTTGCCGAGCTCGACGCCCCACTGGTCGAACGGGTCGATGTTCCAGATCACGGCCTGCGTGTAGACGCTGTGCTCGTACAGGGCGACGAGCGCGCCGAGCGCGTGCGGCGTCAGCCGCTCGGCGAGCAGCGTGTTGCTCGGCCGGTTGCCTTCGAACACCCGATGCGGCACCAGCGCCGCGTCGATTCCCGCGGCCGCCACCTCCTCGGCCGTCTTGCCGAACGCGAGCGCCTCGCTTTGCGCGATCAGGTTCGACAGCAGCAGCTCGTGCTGGCGACCGAGCGGATTGAGCGACTCGCCGAAGCCGATGAAGTCGCACGGCACGAGGCGCGTTCCCTGGTGGATCATCTGGTAGAACGAATGCTGTCCGTTGGTGCCCGGCTCGCCCCAGAGGATCGGCGCCGTCTCGACCTCGACGCGGCGGCCGTCGAGCCGCACGTGCTTGCCGTTGCTCTCCATCGTCAGCTGCTGCAGGTACGCGGGCAGGCGCTTCAGGTACTGCTCGTACGGCAGCACGGCGAGCGTCGCGGCGCCGAGGAAATCGTTGTTCCAGATCGAGAGAAGGCCGAGCAGCGCCGGCATGTTGCGTTCGATCGGGGCGCTGCGGAAGTGCTCGTCCATCGCGTGGAAGCCCGCCAGCATGGCGCGGAAGTGATCGGCGCCGATGGCGATCAGGGTCGACAGGCCGATCGCCGAATCCATCGAGTAGCGGCCGCCGACCCAGTCCCAGAAGCCGAACATGTTCTCGAGCGCGATGCCGAACTTCTGCACGCCCTCGGCGTTCGTCGACACGGCGACGAAGTGCCTGGCGACCGCCTTCTCTTCGCCGAGCGCGCCGACGCACCAGGCGCGCGCCGCGTGCGCGTTGGTGAGCGTCTCGAGCGTCGTGAAGGTCTTCGAGCAGACGATGAAGAGCGTCTCGGCGGGGTCGAGGTCGCGCGTCGCCTCGACGAAGTCGGTGCCGTCGACGTTGGAGACGAAGCGCAGCGTCAATTGCCGATCGCTGTAGAAGCGCAGCGCCTCGTACGCCATCACCGGCCCGAGGTCGGAGCCGCCGATGCCGATGTTGACGACGTTGCGGATGCGCTTGCCCGTGTGGCCGAGCCAGCGCCCGCCGCGCACCGCGTCGGCGAAGCGGCTCATCCGGTCGAGCACCGCGTGCACTTCGGCGACGACGTCGACGCCGCCGACCACCAGGCTCGCTTCCTTCGGCATGCGCAACGCGACGTGCAGCGCCGGGCGCTGCTCGGTGATGTTGACGACGTCGCCGCGGAACATCGCCGCGATCCGCTGCCCGAGGCCGCGCTCGGCGGCCAGCGCGACGAGCAGGCGCACCGTCTCGTCGGTGACGCGGTTCTTCGAATAGTCGAGGAAGATCCCCGCCGCCTCGAGCACGAGGCGTTCGCCCCGCCTCGCGTCGCGCGCGAACAGCTCGCGCAGATGGAGCCCGCCCACCTCGCGCTCGTGCGCGACGAGCGCCTGCCACGCCGCGCTCTCGGTCGGCATCTGCGCGTTGCGTTGGCTCACTTCGACGCCGCTCCCGCCAGCTGCGACGTCTTCTCGCCGATCCCCCCGAGCAGGCTCTTCCACGATTTCGCGAACGCGTCGGCGCCTTCCTTCTGCAGCCGCTCGGCGAGCGCGTCGACGTCGATGCCCTGGCGGCGGAACTCGGCGATCACCGCCTCGGCGTCGCCGCCGTCCGTCGCCATCGGCGCGCCGAGCCTGCCGTGATCGGCGTAGGCAAGCAGCGTCTTGTCGGGGATGGTGTTGATCGTGTCGGGGGCGGCCAGCGCTTCGATGTAGAGCGTGTCGGGCGCGGCCGGATCCTTGGTGCCGGTGCTCGCCCAGAGCAGCCGCTGCGGGCGAGCGCCGGCGGCCGAGAGCTCGCGCCAGCGCGGCGACGCGAGCAGCTCGCGGTACGCCTTGTAGGTGCGCTGCGCGATCGCGATGCCGAGGCGGTTGCGCTGTCCGGGCGCGACGCGGTCCTTGACGGCGACGTCCCATCGGCTGACGAAGAGCGACGCCACCGAATCGACCTTCGGATCGAGCCCGGCGCGGATGCGCCGCTCGATGCCCCGCAGGTACGCCTCGGCCGAGGCGAGGTACTGCTCGCGCGAGAAGAGCAGCGTCACGTTGATCGGCACGCCGGCGAAGATCGATTGCTCGATCGCCTCGACGCCGGCCTTCGTTCCCGGGATCTTGATGTAGAGGTTGGGCCGCGCGGCCGCCGCGTGCAGGCGCGCGGCGGCCTCGATCGACCTGGCGGCGTCGTCGACCATGAGCGGCGAGAGCTCGAGCGACGCCCAGCCGTCGACGCCGCCGGTGCGCTCGTGGATCGGCCGGAACAGGTCGGCCGCGCGCCGCAGGTCCTGCAGCGCGAGCTGCAGGAACAGCTCCTCGCCGGAGCGGCCGTCGCGCGCGAGCTCGGCGATCTGCTCGTCGTACGCGCTCCCCTTGCCGATCGCGTGCTCGAAGATGGTCGGGTTCGACGTCAGTCCGGTGATCGACAGCTCGCGGATGTAGCGCGCGAGCGTGCCGTCGTCGAGCATGTCGCGCGTGATGTTGTCGAGCCAGAGGCTCTGCCCGAGAGCGTGCAGGCGTTCGGTGTTGGCGTTCATGAGATCTCCTGGATGGCGTCGAGCCACGACGCCGGGTCGCGCTCGAGCAGGTCGCCGACGCGTTCGACGCTGACGTCGGCGGCCGGATAGCGGGCGAGGAGCGCCGGATCGTTCGCGTAGTGACCCTGGCGCGGGAAGACGGTGACGAGGCGCTCGCCGAGGAGCTCCTTCATCGCCGCGAGCACGCGCAGCTTGTCGTCGACGAGGACGTAGCGGCGCGCCGGATGGCAGCGCTCGATGCTGTCGAGCATCTTTTCCTTGTGCACGTAGATGAGCACGCGGCCTGCCACCGCGTCCCAGAGGCCCGAGCGCTGCACCTTGCGTGGCTGGAAGACGACGTCGCCGTCCGAGAGGATGACGGTCGTGCCGATCCGGCCGAGATGGGCGACGAGCGCGAGCGCGCGCGGGTAGAGCCGCTCGGCGAACGGGTAGTCGATCAGGAAGCTCGAGAGCGAGAGCAGCCGGTGCGCGGCGGAGCCGCCCGTTTCCACCTCGGGGCGGTAGCGCTGCAGCGCGCCCAGGTAGTCGGCATAGCCGAGCTCGGCGCGGAGCGACTCGAAGATCGCCCAGTAGCGGTCGGCACCCGCGACGCCGAACTCGCGCTCGAGGTGCGCGCGCAGGTCGGCAGCGATCCGGTCGTTGTCGAGCAGCGTGTTGTCGACGTCGAGCAGGAAGACGAGGTCGGCGGTCATGGCTCGAGCGCCGTCCTGGCGTGCCGGGGTGCTTCGCTGCGCTCGGGCCGACACGGGTCCGCAGGCGCCGCAGCGGTCTCGGGGGCGGGGTCGTGCCAGCCGCCGTCGCCGGCGATGAGCGCGTCGGCGGCTGCCGGGCCCCACGTGCCCGGCGCATACGGCAGGCAAGGCGGATGGTCGGCGAGCACGCCGTCGACGACCGCCCACGCCGCCTCGACCGCCTCCTGGCTCGTGAAGAGCGAGCCGTCGCCGGCCATCGCGTCGCCGAGCAGCCGCTCGTAGGTCGTGTCCTGGGCGGCGCCGCCCTCGCACAGGAAGAGCTCGCGCTGCTCGCCGACGAAGCCCCTGCCCGGCGTCTTGACGCGCGCCGCGAGCGCGATCGCCGAGACCGGCTGCAGCTTGAAGCGGACGTGGTTGGCGTCGCCGGGCGCGACCGGCGAATCGTCGAACAACCGCTGTGGCGGCGGCTTCAGCCGCACCAGCACTTCGGCGGCGCTCGTCGCCATCCGCTTGCCGGCGCGCAGGTACCACGGCACGCCGGCCCAGCGCCACGAGTCGATGAAGAGCCGCAACGCGCTGAAGGTCTCGACGTCGGAGTCGGCGGCGACGCCCTGCTCGGCGCGGTAGCCGTCGTACTGGCCGCGCACGAGGTCGTCGCGCGACAGCGGCCGCATGGCGTGGAAGACGCCGGCCTTCTCGCCGTGCACGGCGTCGAACCCGCGAGACGAAGGCGGCTCCATCGCCAGCAGCGAGACGATCTGGAACAGGTGGTTCTCGACCACGTCGCGCAGCGCACCCGCGCTCTCGTAGAAGGCGCCGCGCGCATCGATGCCGAAATCCTCGGCGAGCGTGATCTGCACGCTGGCGACGTGGTCGCGGTTCCAGATCGGCTCGAGGAAGGTGTTGGCGAAACGGAAATAGAGGAGATTCATGATCGCCTCCTTGCCGAGGAAGTGATCGATCCGGAAGATCGAGCGCTCCGGGAACACGGCGTGCGCGACGGCGCCGAGCTCGACCGCCGAGGCGAGATCGCGGCCGAACGGCTTCTCGACGATGACGCGCGCGTCCTTCGCCAGGCCGGCGGCGCCGAGGCTCCTGATCACGGTCTCGAAGAGGGCCGGCGGGATCGCGAGGTAATGCGCCGGCCGCGCGGCATCGCCGAGCGCCGACCGCAACGCCTGGAACGTCTCGGGCTTGCGGTAGTCGCCGCTGACATAGCGGAGGAGCGAGAGCAGGCGATCGAATGCCGGCGCGTCGTCGATCCCGCCAGCCTTCTCGAGGCTCTCGCGCACGCGCTGGCGCAACTGCGCCTGATCGAGCGCCGACGACGCGACGCCGATCACGGGCAGCGCCAGCGCGTTCTTCTTCGCCATCGCGTAGAGCGCCGGGATGATCTTCTTGCGCGCCAGATCGCCCGTGAAGCCGAACACGACGAGCGCATCCGACGCACGCTGCAGGGCGTCGCTGCGTCCGGGAGCGGCTGGGCTCACGGGCTGCCCTCCGCGGGCTTCTCGACGTGGCCGCCGAACGCGTGACGCATCGCCGAGAGCACCTGGTGCGCGAAGCCCGCTGCGCCGCGCGAGACGAACCGGTCGTAGAGCGCGGCGCTGAGGACGTGCGCCGGCACGCCTTCTTCGATCGCCGCCTCGATCGTCCAGCGGCCCTCGCCCGAGTCGGCGACGCGCCCGCCGTAGGCCGCGAGCCCGGGGTCGTCACGCAGCGCTGCCGCGGTCAGGTCGAGCAGCCAGGAGCCGACGACGCTGCCGCGGCGCCACAGCTCGGCGATCTCGGAAAGGTTCATGTCGTACTGGAAATACTCGGGGTTCCGCAGCGGCGTCGTCTCGGCATCCTGGGCGCGCTCGCGCTTGCCGACGTCGGCGTTCTTCAGGATGTTGAACCCCTCGGCGTACGCTGCCATGAGGCCGTACTCGATGCCGTTGTGGACCATCTTGACGAAGTGGCCCGCGCCGTGCGGCCCGCAGTGCAAGAAACCCTGCTCGGCGCTCGTCGCGGCGCCGTTGCGTCCGGGCGTTCGCGACGCCGCGTCGACACCCGGAGCGAGCGCCGCGAAGATCGGCGTCAGCCGCGCGACGACCTCGGTCTCGCCGCCGATCATCAGGCAGTAGCCGCGCTCGCGACCGGCGACGCCGCCGCTCGTTCCGACATCGACGTAGTGGTGGCCGGAGGCGCGCAGCGCCGCGGCGCGGCGGATGTCGTCGCGGTAGTACGAGTTGCCGCCGTCGATGACGATGTCGCCCGGGTCGAGATGCGACAGCAGCTCCTCGAGCTCGCCGTCGACGATCGCCGCCGGAACCATCATCCAGACCGCACGCGGCCGCGCCGTCTTCGCGGCCAGCTCGGCCAGCGTCGCAGCGCCGGTCGCTCCGTCCTTCTGCAACGCGGCGATCGCTTCCGGCTGCACGTCGTAGACGACGCACTCGTGGCCCTTGGCGAGCAGGCGCCGCACCATGCTGGCACCCATGCGACCGAGACCGATCATTGCGAGCTGCATGCCTGTTTCTCCAGCGACGTTTCAGGTGGGCGCGGCCGGCGCGCCGCGGGCGACGCCGACGGCGACGCGGCGCACCTTGCCGTCGTCGACGAGCGCGATCCAGCCGTCGGCGATCTCGACGCCGTCGACGCGGACGCGCGCGCCTTCGCCGGCGGCCGCGGCGCGGCACGCGATCTCGTAGCGCGAGGCGCCGAAGCGGTAGCGCATCTCGAACCCGGTCCAGTCCTTCGGCAGCAAGGGGCGGACCCGCAACCGGCTGCCGCGCCGCTCGAGGCCGAGCAACGCCTCGACGAGCAGCTGGTACATCCAGCCGGCCGAGCCGGTGTACCAGGTCCAGCCGCCACGACCGGCGTGCTGCGGCGAGTGGTACACGTCGCCGGCGACGACGTACGGCTCGACCTTGTAGGTGGCGATGCCGGCCGCATCGCTGCCGTGGCCGATCGGCGCGAGCAGGCGGAACAGCTCCCATGCACGATCGGCGTCGCCGAGCGCTGCGAACGCGAGCGCGACCCAGATCGCCGCGTGCGTGTACTGGCCGCCGTTCTCGCGCACGCCCGGCACGTAGCCCTGGATGTAGCCGGGTGGCGGCGCCGAGGTGTCGAACGGCGGATCGAGCAGCTGCACGAGGCGGGTGTCGCGGTGGACGAGCTCGCGGTCGACCGACTGCATCGCCGTCCTCGCTCGGGCGGCGGGCGCCGCGCGCGAGAGGACCGCCCAGCTCTGCGCGATCGAGTCGATCCGGCACTCGGGGTTGGCCGCCGAGCCGAGCGGCGAGCCGTCGTCGAAATACGCGCGTCGGTACCAGGCGCCGTCCCAGCTCGTGCGCTCGACGCGCTCGCCGAGCGCCTGCGCCTCGCGCTCGCACTGCTCGGCGAACGCGACGTCGGCGCGCGCACGCGCGAGCGGCGCGAAGCGCTGCAGCACCGCGATCAGGAAGAACGCGAGCCAGACGCTCTCGCCCTTGCCGCCGGCGCCGACCAGGTTCATGCCGTCGTTCCAGTCGCCGGCTCCCATCAGCGGCAGGCCGTGCGCGCCGTAGCGAAAGCCGTGGCGGATCGCGCGAACGCAGTGCTCGTACAGGCTGGCCTTCTCGGCGGAGACGTTCGGCAACTCGTAGTTCGACTGCTCGCCGTCGCGCAGCGGCCGGCTCTCGAGGAAGGGGCAGACCGCGTCGAGGACGCCGGCATCGCCGCTGACATCGACATAACGGCTGGTCGCGAGCGGCAGCCAGAGGAAGTCGTCGGAGCAGCGCGTGCGCACGCCCTTTCCCGTCGGCGGATGCCACCAGTGCTGGACGTCGCCTTCGACGAACTGGCGCGATGCCGCGAGCAGCAGATGCTCGCGCACCAGCGCCGGCTCGGCGTGGACGAGCGCCATCACGTCCTGCAGCTGGTCGCGAAAGCCGAACGCGCCGCTCGACTGGTAGAACGCGGTCCGGCCCCAGAGGCGCGAAGCGAGCACCTGGTAGACGAGCCATCCGTTCGCCAGCGCGTCGACCGTCGTGTCGGGCGTTCGCACCTCGACGGCAGCGAGGCTTCGACGCCAATGCTCCTCGACCGCGGCGAACGACTCGCGAGCCGCGTCGCTGCCGCGCCAGCGAAGCACCAGCGCGCGCGCCTCGTCGGCGGTCTTGCCGGCACCGAGGCGAAACGTGACGTCGCGCGTCTCGCCGGGCGCCAGCTCGACGGCGACGCGAAGCGCAGCGCACGGGTCGAGCGCGGCGCCGAAGCGACCCGAGAGCCGCGCCGCGGCGAGTGCCGCCGGCGCGGCGCGCGTGCCGCCCGGGCCGAAGAAGTCGCCGCGATCGCCGCACGCGCTGCTTGCGCCGTCATCGACATCGAAGAAGGCGGTCCGGCCCGCGAAGTCGGTCTGGTAGGCATTGCGCGCGAGCACGGCGCCGCTGCCGGGCGCGAGCTCGGTGGCGACATGCATGAGCGTCTTCGCGCGCTCGTCGCCGAGCACCCATTCGACGTAGCCGGTGACCGAAAGCCGGCGCGCGCGCGCGCTGCGGTTGCGCAGCGTCAGCGTCGAGAACTTGACCGGCGCGTCGATCGCGACATGGACGCGCAGGCTCGATTCGATGCCGTCCTCGACGTGCTCGAAGACGCTGTAGCCGAAGCCGTGCCGCGCGCGCCAGAGGCCGGCGCCGCGCGCCGGCAGCAGCGTCGGCGACCAGAAGCGGCCGCTCGTCTCGTCACGGATGTAGAACGCCTCGCCGTTCGGGTCGGCGACCGGGTCGTTCGACCACGGCGTGAGGCGGAACTCGTGCGCGTTCTCGCTCCACGACGACGCGCTGCCGCTTTCCGAGATCAACGTTCCGAATTGCGGATTGGCGATCACGTTCACCCACGGCGCGGGCGTCATGTGCGCGGCCGACACGGTGACGACGTATTCGCGCAGATCGGTGCTGAAGCCGCCGTGGCCATTCGCGGCGACGAGATCTGCCGCAGCGAGCGAGGTCGATGGCTCGTGTGCGGATTCGCTGCGCGCTGCCGCCGGCGATGCCGGCGACGCCGATGACGCTGGTGACGTCGGTGACGCCGAAGATGGTCGAGAAGACGGCGCCGACCCGAGGCGCCCGAGGAGCGCCTGCCACGTGCCGCTCGCGACAATGCGGCCGACGCTCGCGAGCAGCGCGCGCTCGCCGTCGTCGATCGTGGCATCGTCGGCGACGAAGACGCCGCCGGGCTGGCCGGGCACGTCTGCACCGCCGACGGCGCCGATCGTCTCCTGCACCTGCGCCAGCAGACGCTCGCGCGCCGCCGGCGCCGCCGCGGCAACGATCATCATCTCGCTCGCGATCCCGCACGCCTTCCAGAACGCGTGCGCACGGACCATCTGGCGCACCAGGTCGAGGCCGTCGGCGTCCTGCACCCGCACCAGCACGATCGGCAGGTCGCCCGAAACGCCGAAGCGCCAGAGCGACGACTGACCGCGTTCGTTGGCGGCGATCGCGGGCGCGGGCGCGCGCAGCGCGGGGCTGGCGCGGACGACGGCGCCGGCAAGCTGCTCGTAGACGAGCGCGTCGGCGCCGCTCGCGCCGATGCGCCGCAGCGTCTCGTCGCGCCAGGCGCCCGCCGCTTCGATCACGCGATCGCCGGCGCCGGGCTCGCGGCATCGCCGCACGAGCGCCTCGCATTCGGCGCGCGTCGCGCCGACGCCCGTGAACCAGTCGACCGTGCACGATGCGCCGGCCGCGAGGACCAGCGGAACGCGGATCGCGGCGATCGCATCGAGCACCGCGCCCGCGTTGCCAGCGAGCGGCGCATCGCTGTCGAGCGCCTGCGCTTCGCCGGCGGTCCGGCCGCGGCCGACGAAGCGCATCCGGTCGGTCTCGTACGACATCGGCGCGCCGCCGCCCGGAGCGACCGCCGCATGGAAACAGAACGGCCGCGGCTCGTCGGGCGCGCTCGGGCGGCGCGACGCGAAGATCGCCCCGAGCGATCGATCGATCGCCGTCTCGACGAACAGTTTGCTGAACGCCGGATGCGCGGCGTCGGCCGCGGGCGGCGCGAGGACGATCTCGCTGTAGCTCGTCATGGCGAGATGCCGGGTGCGCTGCGACAGGTTCCTCACGCGCAGGCGGCGCAGCGCGACGTCCATCGTCGCTGCGACGGCGAACGTCGTCGTCGCCTCGATCGCGTGCGCGCGACGAGCGAGCGTTGCCACGCCGCCGTCGCAGCGCGCGAGCGCCGCCGCGGCGCCGTCTCGCTGCGACGGTGCAGCGCTCGACCAGGCGACCCGCGCGTCGGCGTCGTGCAGGAAGACGAACGGCCCCGCGCCCTCGAGCACGGCGTCTTCGCGCCAGCGCGTCACCGCCAGCTGCTTCCAGCGGCCGAGGCCGCTCCCGTCGGCGCTCACCATCGCGTGGTAGCTGCCGTTGGAGAGCAATTTCAACGCATGCATCGCGAGGGTGAAGCGCTAACGCGGCGCGGCGCTGCGGCGCGCCGGCGGCTTCGCATGCGCAGGCAAGCGGTCGATGGCGCGCGCGCAGTCGGGTGCGCGGAGGATCGCCGAGCCGGCGACCTGCATCGACGCGACAACGACGAGGGGCTTCATTCGTCCTTGTAGCACTGCCGCTGCGCGAGCGCCGCAGCGCCCGGCAATGCCGTCACTCGGGACATCGTCACTGCGCCTTGTCGCTCATCGAGCGCGCGCATCGATGGCGGGAACGCGCGTTGCGCCGCGCACATCGAACGTTGCATGCGCTTGCCGAAGGAACCCGAAGCGGTTCTCTTTTCGCTTCGACAGCAAGGCTTGCGTACCCGTCCGGCGAAAGCGAGAGGAAGCATGAAACGAAGAGGAACACCCACGCACCGTTTCGTCCGCAACGCCTCGTTGCCGCTGGCAGTTGCGGTCGCGCTCGGCGCGAGCCTCGTCAGCTGCGGGGGTTCCGACGACGACGCGACAGCGAGCCAGGTGCCGAAAGTTCCGCTCGATCCGCAAGTGGTGGCCGCAGGCCAGCAAACCTTTCGCCACGACACCTTCGGCGACGAGACGTTCTGGACCGACACGCTGAAGATGAACACCGTGATCGAGTCGGCCGTGGACCCGCTCACCGCCGCATCGGTCGGCCTGAAGATCGACGCCGCCGCGTTGCCGCCGGCGGTCGTGACCGGGATCGGCGACGGCAGCATCGCGCTCGACGATCCGCAGACGACGCTCGCGCTGCTGAGCCTGAACGCGGTCGTCGGCGTGAAGGGAACCGTGAGCACGGGGGCCGACGGCAAGCTTCACCTGGACCGCGTCGGCATCACCTGCGCGCTCTGCCATTCCACGGTCTCCAAAGATGTGCAGGTGACGGCGCCCGGCGCCGGCGGCACCAGGATCGAGCTCGCCGGAATCGTCGGCAACCGGCTCGACGGCTGGCCGAATCGCGAGCTGCAACCGGGCACCATCATTTCGCTCTCGCCGGCGCTCACGCCAGGGCAGAAGGCCGAATATGCGTCCTGGGCAAGGTTGTTCGGGCCGGGCTTCTACGACCCGCGCATCAACGCGAACACCGATCCCGGCAGCAATCCCGCGGTCGGCGCCGACATCGACGCGAACATCGCGGCGTACAAGGCAGCGGGCGGAATTCCGGTGGTCATCCCGCCGGCGTTCGGGCTGGTCGACGTGAGCAAGAGCATCTTCACCGGCGACGGCGACACCGCGCACGAGCCGGCGGGCCCGGTGAGCTACTGGAACCGCTACGTCGGCGTCGTGCAGATGCACGGCCACGGCACGTTCTTCGACGAGCGGCTCGTCATCAACGGCAAGCCGCTCAGCGTCGATCACCGCGCGGGAGACGATCTCGTCAGCGCCGTCCTGCCGCAGCTGGAGGCCTACCAGTGGTCGATCGCGGCGCCGCAGTTCGGCACCGATGCGGCGAAATGGGGTGTCGCGCCCGACCTCGACGCGCAGGCGGTCGCTCGCGGCAAGGCGCTGTTCGAAGGGCAGGCGAAGTGCTCGACATGCCACAGCGGTCCGTCGTTCACCGACGTCAACACGGCCGGCCTGCACCCGGCGAGCGCCAGCGTCGCACTCGACAAGAACTACATCAAGTTCTCGGCGACGAAGCAATGGCGCGTCACGCCGCTGAAGGGCATCTGGCAGCACCCGCCGTACCTCCACGACGGCTCGGGCGCGCTCGATCGCACGACCGGCAAGTGCATGGACGGATCCGACATCGGCAGCCTCGCCGGCGCGAGCGACCGCGCGCGACAGGACCTCGCGTGCGTCGTCAACCGCTACAACGACGCGAACGAGCTGAACCTCGGCTTGAGCGACGCCCAGCGCGTCGACCTGGTCGAATATCTGAAGTCGCTCTGACGGTCCCGGCGCGCTCGCGCGCCGGCTGATCCATTGGTGCGCCGCCGCCACCGCGCGAGCGGCGCCCGCTCGATGGTGCTCGCCCCGCGGCCGCGGTCGCCCGCGGGCGGCACGGGGATCGTCGCGCGGCGGCGTGGTAACTTGTCGCCAGCCGATCCATGCGCGATCGGATTTTGAAGACTCGATGCCGCAGCCTGCGAGCGACCCGCCCCTTTCCCGCTCGAGCCGAACCTGGTGGCAGCGCATCGTCCCTGCCGGCGGCTCGCCGCTGGACGACGATCCGCCGCTGCGTGCCGAGCTCTTCAGCGCCGAGGAGATGGCGGCGCACGGCGAGCGGCTCGCTGCCAGGCACGTCCTCAGCGACGTTCCGGTCCCCGATCGCGTGCTCG
>Ga0070680_100000498_pt1 | contig 26970 bp, 27 predicted proteins | sample KBSC73BmetaG_FD_64672 | JGI IMG/M metagenome (GOLD analysis project Ga0070680, IMG submission 64672) | Corn rhizosphere microbial communities from Kellogg Biological Station, Michigan, USA - KBS C7-3B metaG | ecosystem: Host-associated > Plants > Roots > Rhizosphere | place: USA: Michigan...
TCGGCACCGTCACCAGCGAAGTGCTCGGCGCGATGAAGATCGTCCAGGCGTTCAACCAGCAGGGCCGCGAGGCGGCGCGTTTCGGCGACGCGGTGCAGCGGGTGTTCGGAACTGCGAAACGCCGGATCCTTGTGCGGTCGCTCATGACCGGAATCGCGATCGTGCTGATGTTCAGCGCAATCGTTTCAGTCATCTGGATCGGCGCGATCGACGTTTCCGCGGGCCGGATGACCGGCGGCACCATCGCCGCCTTCGTTCTCTACGGCGGGCTCCTCGCGGGCGGCCTCGGCAATCTGTCGGAAGTCTATGGCGACCTGCTGCGTGCATCCGGCGCCTCGGAGCGGCTTTCCGAGCTGCTTCACGCCGAGTCCGACATCCGTGCACCGGCGCAACCGAAGACGTTGCCCGAGCCTGCTCAGGGCGCGCTCGCGTTCGAGGACGTGACCTTCCACTATCCAACGCGGCCGGAGACGAGCGCGCTGCAGGACTTCAGCCTCAGCGTCAGCCCGCGCGAACGGCTCGCGCTCGTCGGACCGTCGGGCGCGGGCAAGACCACGATCTTCCAGCTCGCCGAGCGCTTCTACGATCCGCAAAAGGGGCGCGTGCTGCTCGACGGAGTCGACCTCCGCGACGCCGATCCCGCTGATGTCCGCCACCGCATCGCGCTCGTGCCGCAGGAGGTGGTGATCTTCGCGGCGTCGGCGCGCGACAATTTGCGCTACGGCAATTGGGACGCGAGCGAGGAGGAGCTGTGGCAGGCGGCGCGCGACGCCAACGCCGAGGAATTCCTCCGCGCGCTTCCGGACGGGCTCGACACCTACATGGGCGAAGGCGGCGCGCGTCTGTCAGGGGGCCAGCGCCAGCGCGTCGCGATCGCGCGCGCATTGCTCCGCGACGCTCCGCTTCTGCTGCTCGACGAAGCCACGTCCGCGCTCGACGCCGAAAGCGAGCGTCTGGTGCAGGATGCGCTCGACCGGCTGATGGCGGACCGGACGACGATCGTCATCGCGCACCGGCTTGCAACCGTTCGTGCGGCCGACCGCATCGTGGTGATGGACCACGGGCGGATCGTCGAGGAAGGCACGCACGCGAGCCTCAACGCGCGCGGCGGGCTCTACGCGCGGCTGGCCCGGCTGCAGTTCGAGGATCGCGCCGCTTAAGCCGACGGGCTACGGCCGCCGCTCCCGCTTGATCCCGACTTTCCGCGGCTGCGCGAGCGCGCGCTGCTGCTCCGCGATTTCGAGCCGCCGCTCGACCGCTTCGAAGCAGTCTTCGACGTGCCGCCGGACTTGCGCGCGGACGACGAACGGCTCGCGCCCGAACTCGACGATTTCGCGCGCGACGGCGACTTCTTGGCAGCGCTGCCGGGCCGCTTTGCCGAAGCCGAGCTCCGCGACGAGCCGCTGCTCGAGCGCTTGGCTTTCGACGACGACCCCGCCGACTTGCGGGTTCCGCTCGATTTGCGCGCGGAGGACGACGACGAACCCGAACTCGGGCTTCCGCTCGATGCTTCGGCCGGCGACCACTTGCCCGACATCACGCGCTGAGCCGCATCGGCGACCGCTTCGGCAATGAGCGAGCCGAGCTTGGTTGCGCTCGACATGACACTGCTCGCCGCACGCTCGGCGGTGTCGGCCGCGTCCAGGCCGGCGTCACGGATTTTCTTTCGCGCGGACGGGCTGGCGGCGATCGCCGCTGCTGCCGCGGTCAGTCCCGCAGCGAGCATTTCCTTGCTCATCGCGGCCTTGGCGATCTTGTCGACCGTGCTCTTGCTCGAGCTCGAGCGCGATGAGGACGAACTCGAACGCGACGACGCCGAGCGTGAGCCCGACGATGATTTGCCACGGGAAGAACTCTTACGTGCGGACTTGGCCATCATTTATCTCCCTCGGTTGCGGAAAAGACACTTTAAGGCCGTTCCGGTTCCCTAATGAACCCGGAACAATGCGTAGCGCAAAAATGTAAAGGGCACCGCCGCATTCGCAGCGATGCCCTTCGACATGGTCAGCGGCCGGAGATGTGGCCGTCCGTCAGCGATTAGAGCTTACGAACACCCCTTTCCGACCTCCCTGCTGAACCATGAGACATCGGATCACCTCCTTTCGCTGCGTTGAAGCCAGGAGGAAGATGAGTCTTTCGAAATGCGAACACAAGACTTGTATTCGCGTGAATTTTCGTCACACTTCACCGCTTCGCGATTCAGGCGCGGCAATCCTCGATCACCCGTGCAACTTCCGCCCATGGCGGAACCACGAGCGCTGCAAGTCCGGAAGTGCTGAATCCGATCCGTCCGCGGCTCGCGGCAATCGCGTCGAGCAGCGGGTCGTAAGCTCCTAGCTCAGCGCTCACTCGCCCGGATGACGAATCGTAGGTCGCGGGCAGGCTTTTCTTCTGCGAGCTCGTCCAGATCCACATCGTCGGCGAGGCTGCGGAGGCATTCTTGAGGATCGCGACGCGCCGCGTCGAACGGGTGCAGCGGATCGTCAGCTGCGGCTGCCGGGTGAGATTCTCGAACGTTGCCTCGCTCCCGTCGGCGGTCGTCGCATAGCTCCAGTTGCCGGCTATCGGCTTTTCATATTCGAGGTTGGATTCGACCGGTGTGCCGCTGCCTGTCGGCGACTGAACGGCGGCCAGCGCGAACGCTGCGGCAATTGCGAACATCATGCGGGTCAGCGGCTCAGCTTGTCGACTTTCGCCTGAAGCGCGGCAAGCTCCGCCTTCAACTCCTCGACCTCGCTGATACTTGGCTTGTCTTCACTCTTCGCCTTGCCGGTGAATGCCCGGCTCGCGTCTTCGAACATCGCCATGTTGCGCTTGGCGAGGTCGGCGAACATATTGCCGCCGAACGCGTCCTTGATCGCGCTCTGGTTGCGCTGGAACGCGTCCATCGCCGCCTCGAGATATGATGGCACGAAATTCTGCATCGAGTTGCCGTAGAGGCCGATCAACTGTTTCAAAAAGTTGATGGGAAGCATGGTTGCGCCGCGCGCTTCCTCATCCACGATGATCTGGGTGAGCACCTGTCGGGTGATGTCCTCGCCGGTCTTGGCGTCGACCACTTCGAACTCGCGGCCCTCGCGCACCATCTGGGCGAGGCGGTCGAGCGTGATGTAAGCCGAGCTTTCGGTGTCATAAAGCCGCCGGTTCGCGTACTTCTTGATCGTCACCTTGCCCGAAGACTTCACCATGCACAGCTCTCCAAACGAGAACGGCGGCTTACTACCGGAGCATCGTGCACTGCAACATGAACCCGCCCAAGAACGAGCGCCCCGGCCGCTGCCGCTGTTTCTCGAATTGGTACGCGAGGTGTCGGAGCGCGATCCCGAGCTTGCGCGGGCTGCGCTCGCGGGGCTGCGCGCATACGAGCAGGCGCCTCGCCGCGAACGCGCGCCGCCGAAGCCCGAGATCGCTTGCGTCCGTAGCGCGGCGCTACGCGAGCATGGCGGAAGTGGACCGCCGGCGGTGCTCGTCCCGTCGCTGATCAACCCGCCGCGAATCCTCGACCTCGACGCGCAGGTGTCGCTGACCGCAGCGATCGCGCAAATGGGCCGGCGCACGCTGCTGCTCGATTGGGGCGGCGCCGACGATCGCGCGGACCTGTCCGTCGCGGGCCACGTGGAGGAGCTGCTGCTCCCGTTGCTGCGCAGCATCGGTGAGCCTGCCGCGCTGATCGGCTATTGCCTCGGCGGAACGATGGCGATTGCGGCCGCGAGCCTGACGCCGGTCGAACGGCTGGCGACCATTGCCGCCCCGTGGCACTTTAGTGCTTATCCGGAAGCATCGAAGCAGGCGCTCGCCGACATGTGGGCCCATGCCGAGCCGGCAGCGAAGCAACTCGGCGCTCTCCCCATGGAAGTACTCCAGGCCGCCTTCTGGTCGCTCGACCCCGAGCGCACCGTCCGCAAGTTCGCCGAGTTCGGGCGGCTCGATGCGGCGAGCGCCGAAGTCCGCCGCTTCGTCGAGCTCGAGGAGTGGGCAAACGAAGGGGAGCCCCTTCCCTACCCCGCAGCGAAGGAGCTGATCGAAGACCTGTTCGGCAAGGACCTGCCCGGCGCCGGCAAATGGATCGGCAGCGGCAAAGTCGCGGTGCCCGCCCTCCACCTCACCGCCGAGCATGACCAAATCGCGCCGGCCGCGACGGCGGCGGAGGGGGAGAAGCTCACCATAATGTCGGGCCATGTCGGAATGATCGTCGGCTCCGCCCGAGCGCGGCTGCACCAAGCTTTGGCGTCGTTCATCGGCGCGTAGCGGATTCGGCTCAGTCTTCGGAAAGCGAAAAAGCGGCGATTGCCAGCTATTGGTTATCGGGAGTCAATGGCTTCACGAGCCTGAGCTTCGAACGGAGCTTCGCGACTTGCCCTGCATCGACCGGCGGTGCCCGGTTGCCCCAGGAGTTGCGGAGGTAGGTCGCGACGTCGGCGACCTCCTGATCACTGAGCTTCCACGCGAAGCTCGGCATTGACTGGAAGCTCGGCCGCGTCCGCGTCGGACCGGTGCGCGTACCGGCCAGGATCAGGCGGATCACTCCGGTCGGGTCCTGCTGCTGGGCAACCGCGCTGCCGCGCAGTGGCGGGAACATTCCCGGCTGCCCTTTGCCTGCGTCGAGGTGGCAGGCGGTGCAGGCATCGAAGAAGATCGCCGAGCCCCTGCGCATCGACGAAGCATCCGGCGCGGGAATCGAACGATCCGGGCTTGGTCGAAGCGACTTCAGGTAAGTGGCGATTGCCGCAAGGTCCGAGTCCGACAGGAGCGATGTCGAATAAGCGACCACTTCGCCCATCAGTCCGGATGCGTTCGCATGGGCGTTGCGTCCGGTTCGCAAATATTGGACGATATCGCCAGCCGTCCACCGTCCGAGGCCCGTGCGCGGATTTCCGGTTATGTCCGGCGCCAGCCAGTCCTCGACCAAAGCGCCGCGAAACGCCTCGTTGTTCAGCTCGGCGCCGAGCGCGCTCTTCGGCGTGTGGCAGGCGCCGCAATGTTCCAGTCCCTCGACCAGGTAAGCGCCGCGATTCCATTGCTGCGATTGCGCCGGGTCGCCGTGAAATCCGTGCGGCGAGAAATTGAGCGCGTTCCAGCCAATTAGGCTCGCGCGAATGTCGACGGGAAACGGAAGCCGGTTCGCCGGCGGGCGGTAATGAATCGCGGGAACGGTCTTCAGGAAAGCGAGGATCGCATCGGTGTCGGAGCGCGGAACGATCGTGAAGTGCGGATATGGCAGCGCCGGATAAAGGTGCTTCCCGCCCGGCGCGATTCCATCATGCAGAGCGCGGTAGAACTGGTCGTTGGTCCACGCGCCGATCCCATAATCACGATCGCTGGTGAGATTGGCGGAGTAGATGATTCCGAACGGGGTCTTGAGCCCGAGCCCTCCCTGGAACGGCCGGCCGTCCCTGCTGGTATGGCACGAGACACAGTCGCCGGCGATCGCGAGATAGCGCCCACGGCGGAGGAGAGCAGCGTTGGGGCCGTCCGGAATTCGTTCGGTGAGTATCGAGAGCAGGCCCGGGGGAGGATCGCTGATGTTCGGCTCGGTCGACTTGAACCAGGCCCATGACGCGGCCGAGATGAAGATCAACAAGGCGATGACGACGACGATCGCCAAGCCGATCCGCCCGCCAATGCTGCTCGGCCGTGCAATGGTCATGCGGGGACGAGCGGCCTTCCAGCCGCCTTGACGTATTGCGACTTGATGGCGTCGGCGGTCAGGAAGGCGAGCGCCGCGAGCGTGCCGGTCGGATTATAGCCCGGGTTCTGCGGGTAAAGGCCGGCGCCGGTCACGAACAGATTCGGGACATCCCAGCTCTGCGAATACTTGTTGACCACGCTGTCCGCCGGGCTTTCGCCCATCATCGTCCCGCCGACGTTGTGCGTCGTTTGATAATGAGTGATGTCGTACGGCCCTTTGCGCGGCTTGGGATGGACGTGCGTCGCCCCCATCTTGTTCGCGATCTCGGCGGCGCGATCGGTGCAATATTTCGCCATCTTGAGATCGTTGTCGGGGAAGTCGAAGGTCATCCGAAGCATCGGACGGCCAAACTGATCCTTATAGGTCGGGTCCAGGCTGAGATAATTCCCGGCCTGGGCGTAGCTGGAGCCATGCACCGAAAGCGACATGTTGCGGAGGAAGTATTTTGCCGCGGCACGCTTCCATTCGAGGCCCCATTTCGGAACGCCGTCGGGAACCCGGGTCATTTCGATCGGCCGCGCTCCGGTGACCATTCCCGCGATATAGGCGCCGCCGATGAAGCCGAGCCCGGAGTGGTCGAAATTGTCGCCGTTGTAATCGTCGATGACGGAAGCCAGCGCCCCGGCGCCGATGAAGGGGTTGAGCAGCTTGTCGTCGAAAAATACGTCGACCGAGCTCATCGTCTGGTAGCAGTAATTCTTCCCGACGATGCCCTTGCCGGTCGCGGGGTCGTACGGCTGGCCGATTCCGGAAATCAGCATCAAATGGACGTTGTGCAGCTGATAGGCGGTGAGCGCGACGATCTGGGCGGGCTGGAAATATTCGTTTCCCGCAGCATCGATGTAGGTGACGCCCGTTGCATGACGTCCATCGGGAGTCCGCTCGACCTTCAGCACCTCGGCCTCGGTGCGCAGCTCGAAGTTCGGCTTGGTGAGGATGTAGGGGATCAGCGTCGTCTGCGGTGACGCCTTGGAATAATTGCCGCAGCCGAATTTCTCGCAGAAGCCGCAGAAGGTGCATTTGCCGAGCTGGACCCCGAGCGGATTGGTGTAGGGCTGCGACAGGTTACCGGCAGGATGCGGGAAGGGATGCAAATTCATGCTCGCCGCCGCCTGCTCGAACAGCTTGGGGCCATAGGTCATTGGCAGCGGCGGTGTCGGATAAGGCGCGCTTCGCGGCGCCTCGAACGGGTTTCCACCGGCCTGTTTCGCGCCTTTGAGGTTTCCCGCCTGGCCCGACGTCCCGCAGATCTTGTCGAACATGTCGTAATAGGGCTCGAGCTCGGCATAGCCCAGGGGCATGTCCTGCAGTGTGAGGCCTGCGGTCGCCTGCTTGCCGTAGCGGGCTTCGTTATGGCTCTTGAGCTTGAAGTCGGTCTCGAGCCAGCGCCAGATCTGCGCATTCCAGTGAATCCCCGCCCCGCCGACGCCGGTACCGGGAAGGAATGAGCCGAGATGGCGCATTGGAAGCGCCGTCTGATTCACATTGTTGCGGAACGTCAAAGTCGAATAGCGGACGTTTTGGAACAGGTGGTGGCGCCACATGTAGCGGAGCTCGTCCTGGTCGAAGGTCGTCGCCCAGTCGACCGGCGTGGAGCGCGCCGCCGCCCGCTCCAGCGCAACCACCGTCATTCCCGCGTCGCATAATTGCTGCGCCAGGATTGCGCCCGTCCAGCCGAAGCCGACCAGCACGACATCGACCTTGGGCATGGTCTTCGCCATGCTCAGCCCCGCCGCCAAGCAGCGCGACCGCGAAGGCCGACGGTCTCGACCGGCACCGGCTTGTTATAGGCGGTCACCCACTCCGAATAATCGTAATGGGCGCCGGGAAAGCCGATCATCTTCCACGCCGCACCGCCCTTGTTGCCGCCGTAGATCGGGTCCGAGAAATAGCCTTCGAGGACGTTTTGCAGGAACATGGTGAAGAACGCCTTCGACGTGATCGGCCCGTCGAGCTTGAGGTCGCCCGATTCCATCGTCTTGAGGAGCGCGTCCTGCCGATCGGCAGGCACATCCTTGAACGCCTTTCCGTTCTCGGACCGGCCGACCGCCTGCTCGATTGCAGCGATTGCGTGACGATAGAATTCCGCAGGAGTGAAGCGGCTTTGATAGCCCTGACTTTCGGTCCCCTTGCCCCACGGGCCTTCGAGATAGAATCGGGCGCCGTTGCCGTACTCGCCCGCAAGCTGCCGATCGAGGAACACGACCACGCCCGCCTCGGAAGCGCTCGGGCCCGTCGGATCGGGAGGAATCAAGCGGTCGACCGCCGCGGTGAGGAAGCCGACCTCCGCAGGCTCGAGAAAACGCCAATCGCCGGCAGCCGCAGCCTCGGGAGCATCGGTCAGGCCGTCGTCCCACGGCAGTGCGTCGGTGTATGTGCGGAGCGGACCGCCGAGCATGCCGTCGTGCCGGGTTAGCGCTTCGGCCGCGGCGGTCGTTCCAAGTGCCGCGCCGAGCGTCAGCAGTTCTCGCCTGTTCACCTGGCGCGGCGGATTTTTCGGCATCCAGCCTCCAAGAGCCGATCTCGTACGAGCGCGCGAATGACTCGCTGTCGGGCCGGCGACAGTGGCAGCAACGACAAGGCTCCCAGGTCGTTCCGCCTGCTGCCAAACCAGGGCTGAACTGATGTTGGTCAAGAACCAGTGGCTGGCGATCGCCGATAGACGCAGAGCGCCTTCAGCGAAGTTGGCGCACCCGACAGGATTCGAACCTGTGGCCTCTGCCTTCGGAGGGCAGCGCTCTATCCAGCTGAGCTACGGGTGCTTAGGCGAGCGGACTTAGCGACGCTCCTCCCGCGCGACAAGCACCGGATTCGGCGCTAAACTCCGCGACATGGGGGCTATTCGACTTGGTTGCGCTCTCGCCTGTGCCGCGCTCGGCGCCGCGACGGTGTCCGCCGCACCCGCTCCAAGCCCGGCTCGCACGCAGGTCCTGTTCCTCGGCACAGCCGGTGGCCCGCCATTGAGATTCGACCGATCCGAGCCGTCGACGCTGCTGATCGTCAACGGACGCAAATATCTCATCGATTGCGGGATCGGGACGGCGCGACGGCTCGTCGAGGCGGGCATCAATTCGAGCGGCATCCGCACCATCTTCTTCACTCACCTCCACGCGGACCACGACATGGGTCTCGCCGATGTGATGGCGACCGATTTCTTCGACGGCGGCGGCGCGGGTCAAGCCGGGCCGTTCGACATTTATGGACCTCCCCAGACGAAGGAGCTGGTGGATGCGGGGTTTCGGTTCATTTCGGTCGGATTTCGCCCGTTCGCCGCTGCGCCTCCCACGGCCTATCGGATGCGCGGCGACGAGTTCGTCGATCCGTTCGTCGTCCATGAGATTGCCGGCGACGGCCTCGTCTTTGACGACGGCAACATCCGCGTCACAGCCGCCGAAAATTCGCACTATCTGATGATCCCGCCCGCCACTCGGCCGCGGTTCAAGACCTATTCGTACAAGGTCCAGACGCCCGACGGCGTGATCGTGTTCAGCGGCGACACGGGCCCGAGCGGCGCAATCGGCGCGATTGCGGGGGGCGCCGACGTGCTGATCGCCGAATCCTCGTATCGGGATTCGAAGGACCTGGACCAGTCAATCGGCGCAAGGGCGGCTCGCAACCACTGGCCTCCATTGATGACCAACCGCTTCCGCGACCATTTTGTCTACGAGCATCTCGACACCGCCCAGATCGGGCAGATCGCCGCCAAAGCCGGCGCGAAATCAGTCATCCTCTACCATTACGACCCGGCGGACAAAGCCGACCAGGCGGCATTTGTCAGCGGCGTGAAGCAATATTTCTCGGGGCCCGTGTTCGCGCCCGACGACCTCGACCGCTACTGCCTCAGCTCCGGCACGGTCGCGCCCTGCGGCAGCGCGCGGCGCTAGTATTCGCCGTACCGTCCTCTCACGCTGTCGAGCAGCTTGGCGCTGTCGTAGCCGACGCCGTCCTTGAACACGACCATGACATTCTCGACGTCGCCGATGTTCGCGGCCGGATTGCCCTTGACGATGAACAGGTCGGCGTCCTTGCCTGCGGCGATCGAACCGATGCGGTCCTGAAGACCGAGGAAGGTCGCGCCGTTGAGGGTTGCAGTGCGAATCGCCTGCTCCGGCGTGAATCCAACATCCTCGACCAGCAGCTCGATCTCGCGCAGGTCGCCAAAGCCTGGGACCACGCCGCCGTTGCCGGTCGGATCAGGGCCGGCGAGGAGCAGTCCGCCCGCCTGGACGAACTGCCGCTCTAGACCGAGGTCGTTCCGATACGCCTGTGCGAATGCCTGCCCGCGTGGGCTGCTGGCGCGGCTTGCGGCGAGGTTGCGCAGGTACAAGTAATCGGTCCGAGCCTGCGGGCTCAGAACCGCCATGGCATTCGGGTTCAGCGGTGCATGGAGCGCCAGGCCTTGCTCGAACACCGGGAGCGTCGAGGTCACGGCCACGTGCTTGCCCACGAGCAGGCTGATCAGCGCGTTCGCCTGCGGGCCGCCAGGAGTCATGGCGATGAGCGTGGGGATGCCCTGGCCCTGCGAACATTTGTCCGGCTGCTTGCCCGGGTCGAGCTGGGTATTGACGAAGAAGCCGTGCTCGAGATCGTCGATGCCGAGCGCCGCTGCTTCGGGATAGGTGACCGAGCAGAGGTGGCCGGTGATCTTGAGCCCGCGCTTGTGGGCCTCGGCCGCCGCGGCGCCGAGCTCGGCGCGGGTGATGTTCATGTACGCCTTGTACGAGGTCGCGCCTTCGTCGGCCCAGTAATCGACGGTCCGACGCGCATCGTCGGTCCCGGTCAGCTGATGCATCTGGATGAAATAGCTGCCGGCGCCCTCGAGATAGGGCGCCGTCACGTCCATATGCGGGCCGACCATTACTCCGGAATCGATCTCGCGCTTCACGTTGAGGTCAGCATAAGGTTCGACACTGCCCGTGGTGCGCATCGTGGTCACGCCGTTGGCGAGATAAAGTCGCGGCGCGCTGAATGTCATTTGCGGGACGACCAGCGGGTCGTCGGAATGGCCCGAGGCGTCGAGGTTGGGCCGAGCGATATAGAACATGTGGTTGTGCATCCCGACGATGCCCGGGAGCGCTGTTTCGCCGCTACCGTCGATGACTCGATAGCCTGTGGGCACGGGAGTTCCGGCGGCCTGCACGGCCGCGATCTTTGCGCCGTCGATCAACAAGGTCGCGTCTTCGAGCGGCGCGGCGCCGGTCCCATCGATGATCCGCAAATGCGTAATGGCGATCTGCCCGGCGGGGATGTGAACGAACGGCTGCACGTCGGGCCCGAGTTGCGGCGCCGGCGCAAGCACCGGTGCCGCTCCGGCGATCGATCCGGTCGCGATTGCGGCCGCGGCCGCGAGCAAACGCAATGTCATGGGACCCCTCCTGTCAGCCCAGCGTTAGCATCTGCATCCCACTCCACGGAAGGCCCTTCGACAGACGCGATTTGTCGATGTCGAGCGACGTTCGGCGAATTGAATTTGAATGTGCACTCCGCGGTGCTGCATCGCCTGCTCGAGATCACACCTACACGCGGCATTCCACCATTCGCACTTCCACGCTGATCGAACGGTCTTTCGACAGCGCCAAGACCCAGGCGGCCTTTGTCGACCTTACCTTTGATTTTGGAGGAAAGCCGAAGGACCCTGGCTTCGATTATTCCGGCTGAATCTTATCTCAGTCGCGGGGGTTCACGTACATTTGGAATTCTTGCACGGATCGACGTCGATTCCGCCGTCGTCCTTCAGCCACAGCTGCCATACGCCGCCGTCAACGCAGTTCACCCGCCATTCGTCGGTGCCGTCCATGCCGCCCTCGAGCACGCCCTTGGTGACCGCGGAGCAGCGCTTGCCTGCGCCAGCGATGAGCGCCTGAAGTGCAGCGAAACGCGAGGGTCCGTCGGCTTCCATGAGCTGGAACGACTGATCGTTGGTAGGAGACGCGACCGAACCCGGATCGCGGCTGTCGTAGGACGTGTTCTCGGTGGCAGAGGCCTGGTGTCGCTGGGTCCCGCACGCGGCCAGGCCGAGAAGGCCAATCGAAAGCAAAACGGCTTTGATCGTCGGCTGCGATTGCATGGCGGGATCATACAGCGGCCGAACGCGCTCGAAAACGCCCGACGACCAGCCTCCGGAGACCGCGCCGATTGGCGAGGTTCGCCGGTGCAATTCAAATCGATGAAGCTCCGCGGCCAGCGGCAGCCGCCGGCGCCGGAACCGCGCTCCGCGCCTGCCGTTGAGCGGGCGCATGGACCAGAAGCTCGAGGACCGGCCGAAGGGATCGCTGATCAAGCCGTCGCCCGCGGCCGAGGCCTTCTATTCCGAAGTGCTTCGGCTGATGGCCAAATCAGAGATCCCGTTTCTGCTTTCGGGCACCTATGCGCTGGCGAGCTATACGGGCATCGACCGTCCGACCAAGGACGTCGACGTCTTCGCCAAGGCCGGCGATGCGCTGAAGATGTTGTCCTTCTTCAAGGAGCACGACTTCGACGTCGAGATGGTCGACGAGCGCTGGCTGGCGCGGATCACGCGGGGCAAATTGTTCGTCGACATCATCTACAACATGCCCACCGTCACCACGCACGTGACCGACGAATGGTTCGACGGAGCGCCGACCGCCAAACTGTTCGGCGCCGAGGTGAAGCTGGTCCCGCCGACCCAGCTCATCTGGTCGAAGATCTTCGTCCAGGACCACCACCGCTACGACGGCGCGGACGTTGCGCACATGATCCTGAAGCGGCACAAGGAGATCAAGTGGGAGCAGCTGCTCAGCCACCTCGAACTCTACTGGGAAGTGCTTCTGATCGCGCTGCTCAATTTCCGCTTCGTCTATCCGAGCGAGCGGGAGTTGATCCCGAAATGGCTGATGGACGAGCTGCTCGAGCGGCTGAAGGACCAAAGCGAGGTCAAGGGTCCCGGCAAGAAGGTCTGCCGCGGTCGGATCTTCAGTCCACGCGACTACGCGATCGATGTCGAGCAATGGGGCTTCTCCGAGCCCGTCGGCAATCTCGAAGAGCAATATGACAGCGACTAAGGGCTCAAACGGCAACCTGCGGGTCGCGGCGATCGGCGATCTCCACGTGATGGAGGACAGTGTCGCGCCCTACCGCGAGCTGTTCGCGGAGATTTCGAGCGCCGCCGACGTGCTGGTGCTGTGCGGCGACCTCACCAATTTCGGCAAGACGCGGGAGGCGGAGATCCTCGCCGACGATATCCGCAGCTGCACTATCCCGGTCGTCGGCGTGCTCGGCAACCACGACTACGAATGCGGCCAGCCGGAAAAGGTGTGCTCGATCCTGCACGACGCGGGAATGACCGTGCTCGACGAGCAGGCGATCGAGATCGAGGGCGTCGGCTTCGCCGGAGTGAAAGGTTTCCTCGGCGGGTTCGGCCGCGGCGAGCTCGCGCCGTTCGGCGAGCCGATCGTCAAGGCGATGGTCGACGAGGCGCTTGGCGAAGCGCGTAAGCTCGAGAACCAGCTGCGGACTTTGCGCACCGAGCGAAGCGTCACCGTGCTTCACTATTCGCCGATCCTCGGAACGATCGAGGGCGAGCCGCCGCAGATCTTCCAGTATTTGGGTTCGCAGCGCCTGTGCGAACCGATCGACCGCTTCGACCATGTGAAGGCGGTCGTCCACGGCCACGCGCACCACGGCACCTACGAAGGCCGGACTCCGATGGGCCGCCCCGTCTACAATGTGGCGCAGTTCGTACTGAAGCCGCTGTTCGGCAAGCCGTACGTGGTCCTCGAAATCTAGTCCTTGTTCTCGCCCGGGATCGGAGTCGGCGTGTCGAGCGCCTCGATCACGTAGAGGCGTTTCACCAGCACGTAGCTGACCACCGCGAGCGGTGCGGCGAGCAGGATTCCGAGGACTCCGAACAGAAGCCCGAATGCGAGCAATGCGAACAAGGTGATGACGGCGGGAATATCGACCGCGAATTGCTGGATCAGCGGCTGGATCAGATAGGCCTCGACGTGGTGGACGAGGACATAAAGTCCGACCACCCACAGCGCGAGCTCGGGGCTCTGCACCAGGGCGACCATGATTGCAGGAATCGAAGAGGTGATCGCGCCCGCATAGGGGATGAACTCGAGCGTCCCGGAGATGAGCCCAAGCACCAGCGCCGACGGCACTCCGAGCAGCCGCAGCCCGATCCAGGTCATCAGGAAGATGAGGATCATCGCCCAAAGCTGGCCCTTGAGCCACAGCCGGAGCGCCTGCTCGGAGTCTTCCATCGCATCGGCAACGAGCCGTCGGCGCGATGGCGGAATTAGCTTGATCAGGCCGATGCCGTAGAGCCGCGGCTCAGCGGCGAGGAAGACACCGCCGAAGAAGACGATGAGGAAGCTCGCGGCGCTCAGTGTCACCGATGAGACGACGCCCTTGAGGTCAGCGCCAATCACGCCGCCGGAGTGCAGGTTGTGCATCCACAGCGCGAGGGGATGACCGAGGCCCATTCCGGCGAGTCGATCGTCGATGATCTGCGCTGCGCGCGGCAGCGTGGCGGCGAGATTCTGGCTTTGCGCGCTGACCTGCGAACCGATTGACCACACGACGCCGACGATAATTCCGACAATCAGCAAAACGGAGACAAGCACGGCGATCCGCTCTGGCAGGCGCAAATGCTTTTCGAGCATGCCGGAGATCGCACGGAAGATCGTCGCGACCATCACCGCGCCGAAAAGCAGCACAACGACCTGCCGCAGCTCCCACAGCAGCAGAACGGCCGCCCCGATCGCAACGACGATCAGGACACGGCGGACGAACTGCGCTTCGTCGCTTTGTGGCGCCTCGTTCACGCGCCGACAGCGCGCCTCCGCGCACTGCGGTTCCATTGAACCAGGTCGAACTTCGTTCCATGGACGGCGTTGACTAGCCATGACCCGCATGCCCGCCCTCTTCATCGGTCACGGAAGCCCGATGAACACGCTCCAGTTGAACGGCTTCACCAAGGCGTGGCGGGCGATCGGCAAGCAGTTGCCGCGTCCTCGTGCAATCCTTGTGGTTTCGGCGCACTGGTTCTTCGGCGCGACGGCCGTTACCGCGATGCCGAAACCGCGGACGATCCACGATTTCTACGGCTTCCCGCCCGATTTGTTCGCGTTCGAATATTCCGCGCCGGGCGACCCGCAGCTTGCGGCCGACGTGGTCGAAACCGTCGCGCCCGTCTGGTGCGGGCTAGACCGTGACCAATGGGGCCTCGATCACGGCACGTGGAGCGTGCTGGCGCATCTTTATCCGCAGGCGGATATCCCCGTCGTGCAACTGTCGATCAATGCCCTGAAGCCGCTCGATTATCACCTCGATCTCGGGCGGCGGCTCGCTTCATTGCGGGAGCGCGGCGTGTTGATCCTCGGCAGCGGGAACGTCGTTCACAACTTGCGGCGCATCCAGTGGGACGATCCCGACGGCGCGTTCGACTGGGCCGAGCGGTTCGACGATGCCGCCGTCGCGCAGGTCCAGGACTCACCCGCCGACGCGCTGAAGCTCGCGCAGCATCCGGATTATGCACTCGCGGTCCCGACGCCCGATCACTTCATTCCGATGCTCTACATCGCCGGTCTGGCGGCAGAATCCGGCGAGGCGATGGACCCGCTGGTTCGCGGCTATGCGATGGGGTCGTTGTCGATGACCTGCTACGGAGTTGGTGCCGAACTCGGCTGCCACGTGGAAGAAGGCGCCGCGACTGTGCCGGCCGACGTGCCGCCTGACCAGACGAACATTTAGGCCGCCGGCCAGCTTTCGATGGTCTCGACGAAGCGGCTGAGCCAGGCGTTGGTCTGGTGCCCGTCGACGACGCGGTGGTCGATGGTCAGCGTCACATAGGCCATCGGCAGGATGACGATCGCGTCGTCGCCGTCGACTTCACGAACGGCAATGCGCTTCTGGAGCTTGCCGATTCCGAGGATCGCCGCCTGCCCCTGATGTAGGATGATCGGCGCGGCTAGTAGCGAGCCGGAAACGCCATGGTTCGAGACGGTGAAGCTCCCGCCCGATACCTCGGAGCGCTCCAGCTTGCCGTCGCGGGCGCGCCGGGTGAGATCGTCGAGCGTCGCGCCGATCTGCTCGAGGCTGAGCTTGCCCGCGTCCTTCACCACCGGGACGACGAGCCCCTTCTCGCCGAGCGCGGTGCCGACGCCAATGTCGATTGTCGGCGAGATCGCGATCCGATCCTTCTCCCACCGCCCGTTGATGGCGGGCGCGACGGACATCGCTTCGGCGGCCGCCTTGACGATGTAGGCGGTGTAGCTGAGCTTCACCCCGCGCGCCGCCATCGCCGCCTTGTGCGCTGAGATGGCGCTGAAGTCGGCCTCGAACACCGCGGTGACGTGCGGCTGCTCGGCGACCGCGCGCGCCATGTTCTCGGCGATGGTCAGGCGCATCCGGTCGTGCGGGACATCCTGTGCGCTGAGCTGGCGCGGCTCGGCCGTCGCGGGCTCGCCGACGCTGACGACGGTCGCTTCGGCGACGGCCCGGTCGACGTCTTCGCGCGTGATTCGCCCGTCCCGGCCGGTACCGCGGATCCGCGTCGGATCGATGCCATTTTGTTGAATGGCTCGCCGGACGGACGGGGATAGGCGGGACTCCACGCTGTGCCCCGGCGAAGGCCGGGGTCCAGGAGCGCCGGCAGACGCTGCAAAGGAAGAAGGCGAAGCTGCCGCATCGCCCTGGGCACCGGCCTTCGCCGGCGTACGGCTCGTCTCGATCCTCGCCAGCAGTGCCCCGGGCACTGCCTCGGCGTCAGTATCGAGCACGATCTCCGCGAGCACGCCTGCCGCTGGCGACGGCACCTCCTGCGTGACCTTGTCGGTCTCGAGCTCAACCAGCGGATCGTTCTCCGCCACCGCGTCGCCGACCTGCTTGAGCCAGGCGCGCACCACCGCCTTCGTGCCTTCCTGCTCGTCGGGAACGCGGACCTCGATCAAGTTAGAACCCCACCAGCCGTTCGATCTCGGCGCGGATACTTTCCGGCGAGGGCAGCGCCCATTCCATCAGCTTGGGGTGATGCGGGCTCGGGATGTCGGGCATTGTCACGCGCGCGACTGGCGCGTCGAGGTCGAGGAAGGCTTCGTCAGCGACCACCGCGGCAATCTCCGCGCCGAAGCCGCCTGTCCGCAAATCCTCGTGCACGATCAGGCAGCGGCGCGTGCGACGCACGCTGTCGAGCACCATTTCCTTGTCCCACGGCTGGAGCGTGCGCAGGTCGATCACATCAGCGCTGACGCCTTCCGCCGCAGCCTCGCAGCGCGGGACCATTGCGCCCCAGGTGACGATCGTGATCCGGTCGCCTTCGCGCGTTTTCTTCGCGCGGCCGAAGGGAAGCACATAATCGTCGCCGGGCCACGGCCGCCGCGCCCAGCTGTCGTCGAGCATCGCGCGATGCTCGAAGAAGATCACCGGGTCGTTGCCGCGCAGGCTCCCGCGCAGCAGCCCGACCGCGTCTTCGGCGTTGGACGGCACCGCGACCTTCCAGCCCGGATTATGGACGAACTCGACCTCGTTGGTCATCGAATGCCACGGGTCGCCACACTTGAAGAAGCCGCCCGGGATCCGCAGCACCATCGGGGCGGCGAAGCGGTTGAAGGTGCGCCAACGCATCGTCCCGATGTCGTGGATCTGCTCCGTCGCGGGCTCGGCATATTTGCGGAACTGGATTTCTGGCACCGGCATGAGGCCATTGAGCGCCATACCCCCGGCGCGGCCGACAATTCCTTCCTCGTTGAGGCTGGTATCGAAGACGCGATCGCGGCCGAACCTTTCCTGCAGCCCGAGCGTCACGGCGTGGACTCCGCCCTTCGGCCCCACGTCCTCGCCGAACACCAGCACGCGGGGATTGGTTTCGAGCGCCTGTTCGAGCACCCGGCGGATCGCGGTGACCATGTTGATTCGCTGGCCGCTGGGGGCGGGATCGTCGGTCGCAGACGGCGGCGTGTAACCGCTGTTCCACAGGCCGCCGACCTGCTGCATCTCCTCTTCGTAGAAGACGTTGCTGGTGACTTCCTCGGGCGAAGAGACGCCGCGGTCCTCGGCTTCGGCGACCGCTGCCTGGACCTGCCACGCGGTTTCGCGCTCGAGGTCGCTCCACGCCTCGTCGCCGATCTGCACGCGTGCACAATGTTCCTTCAACTTCGGTAGCGGATCGCGCGCCCATTCGGCCTTGATCTCCGCCGCGCTCTTGTAGGCCTGAGTGTCCTGCGCGCTGTGGCCTTCGAGCCGTGGCACGGTGAGCCGCAGCAAAGCCGGGGCGCGCTTCCTGCGAACGTGGCTGACCGCCTGCTCGACAAGTTGCGCGGCTTCGGCCGGATCCGTGCCGTCACCGTTGAAAATCGTCAGACCTGTGAAGCTGGCGAGGTTCGCGGCAATGTCCTTGCCGGGCGTCTGGTATTCGGAGGGGACCGATATCCCGTAGCCATTATCCTCGATATATATGAGCAGCGGTAATTGTTGCGTTGTCGCAATAGTTAGCGCAGACCAAAATCCACCGGTCGCGCAACTCGCGTCGCCGCCCAGCACGACGGAAATTGCGTCTGAAGGCCCTTCGTCGAGCACCTTCCGCTTGTAGGCGATCGCCTGCGCGTAACCAGCCGCCGGCGTGTACTGCGCACCGACGCCGCCGGCCATCGGAAAGGCGTGTGGCCCGTCTGCGTTCGGGTAATTGAACACGACGCCGATATCGCGCCCGTTCGAATAGCCGCCGGCGAGGCCCATGCCCGAGCCGAGCGCGTCTGCGAGCGCGACCCCAAGCGAAAGCAGCACCGGCCGGGAGCGATAATAGCCGAAGACCGCGTCGCCCTGCTTGAGCTGCATCCCCAGCAGGACCTGCGCCATGTCGTGGCCGCGCGCGCTGAACTGGTAGAGGACCTTCTTTGCCGGAACGAGCTCCTGCTCCTCGATCCGGTCCATCTCGCGGCTGGTGAGGACGAGCCGCGCGACCTCGCGCCAGTCGACTTTCGCGGCAACCTTGCCGGCGTCGCGATCAGCCATGGTCGATCAGCTGTCCATCGCGCCGATCACGGCGGCCGTGAATCGGTCGATCTGGCTATCGCCCATGCCGACCACGTTGAACCGGCCGGACTCGGCCATGTAGATGGCCTCGTCGGCGCGCAGCTTCAGCACCTGCTCCTTCGACAACGGGAGCATCGAAAACATTCCATATTGCCGGCCGATGAAGGCAAGGCGCGGGTCGGCCGAGGCGATCCGCTGGCGGACAGAATTGATCCGGTCGCGCATGCCCGCAAGCTCGACCAGCCACCGCTCCCTGAGCTCCGGATCGTCGAGCACGATGCGAACGCACGCGGCGCCATGATCGGGCGGCATTGACCACATCTCCCGGGCGATCTGGAACACATGGCTCATCGCCTTCGCGGTCGTCTCGCGCGACGGACTCTTGATCCACAGCGAACCGACGCGGTCGCGATAGACGCTGAAATTCTTGTCGCAGCTCTGCGCGACGATCATTTCGTCGCAGCTGTCGAGCATCAGCCGAACGCCGAACGCGTCCTCGTCGAGGCCACGCCCGAAGCCCTGGTAGGCGATGTCGACGAACGGGATCAGGCCGCGTTCGACCACGACGTCGCGGACCAGCCGCCACTGGTCCTCATTCAGATCGGCGCCCGTTGGATTATGGCAGCAGCCGTGAAGCAGCGCTATGTCGCCAGGTGCGCCCTGGCGAAGCGCCTCGACCATGTCCTCGAAGCGGATCGCGCCCTGCCCGCGTTCGTAATAAGGATATTCGACCGGCGTCAGCCCGACCGCGCGAACGATCGGCGGATGGTTGGGCCAGGTCGGGCTGCCCATCAGCACGCGCGAATTCGGGTTGGTGGCCGCCAGGAGCTCGAACCCGAGCCGAAGCGCGCCGCAGCCGCCGGGCGTTTGCAGCCCGGCGATCCGGTCGTCGCCGGCATGCTCGCCGAGCAGGATCGGGCGAAGCAGCTCAGCGAAGCGCTTGTCTCCCGCGCTTCCGAGATAGGCTTTGGTCGTCTGCGTGTCGCGGAGGCGCTGCTCGGCCTCCTTGATCACCTTCAGGATGGGAGTGTTGCCGGCACCGTCGCGGAAGACGCCCACACCCACGTCGATCTTGTCGGGTCGCGGGTCGGCGTTGACCATGCCGATCAGCGCGATCAGCGAATCGTTGTGGACGGGCGGAAGATCGGCAAGCCCCCTTGCCTGCGAGGCGGTCTCGGTCAGCATCCGACGTCGATTAGCGCGACTATGCGTCGTAGTCGACGGCCACGCCGTCGCCGATCGGCACGGATTGGCAAGTCAGGACATAGCCGTCCGCAACCTCCTCGTCGGTGAGGCCGTAATGCACCGCCATCTCGACCTTCCCCTTGGTCACCTTCGCCCGGCATGTAGCGCACACGCCCGCCTTGCACGCGAACGGCGCGCGCAGCCCGGCGGCGAGCGCGCTGTCAAGGATGTTCGATTCGCTAAACGGCACGCGGCGCGTGCGGCCGTCGAGCGTGACCGCGACGCTGACTCCTTCGGCCTGGGTCTGGAGCTCCGCAATTTCGCGCACCGCCGCTCCCGCGGGCCGATCAGCGGTGAACCGCTCGATGTGAATGCGCTCCTTCGGCACGTTGCGGTCGAGCAGGACGCCTTCGGCCGCGTCCATCATCGGACCAGGGCCGCAGATGAACCAGCCGTCCACCTCCGCCGCATCGGGCACCAACGCGGGAATCGCTTCCTCCAGCCGCTCGCGATTGAGCATTCCGTTGAACAGCTCGATGTCCTGCTCCTCGGCGTCGAGGAAATGATAGATTTCGAAGCGGCCGAGATATTTGTCTTTCAGCCCCGCCAGGGCCTCGAGGAAGATCATCGAGCTGCTGTCGCGATTGCCGTAGAGAAGCGTGAAGCGGCTGTTCGGCTCGTACTTCAGAGTCGACTTGATTAGCGAGATCACGGGCGTGATTCCGGACCCGCCGGCAATGCCGACAAGGTGCTGCGCCCTCGCTGGGTCGAACTCCGTAGTGAAGCTGCCGTGCGGCGGCATCACTTCGACCCTGTCACCCGCCTTTAGCCGGTCGCCGACCCAGTTGGAGAAAAGGCCGCCGCCGATACGCTTGACCGTCACCATCCAGTCGTTTTCGTCGGGCGCGGTGCAGAGCGAGTAATTGCGACGGACTTCCTCGCCGCCGATCGTCGCGCGCAGCGTCAGATGCTGGCCCGCCTTGAACGCGAACCGTTCGCGCAGCTCAGGCGGGACCTCGAAGCGGATCGAGTTCGCCTCGCTGGTTTCCGGCACGATTTCGGCGACGCGGAGCGCGTGGAAATGCTCGGCCATGAGGTGCGGTTAACCTACCACTTCGCGTCGGGATAGGTGCGCGGGAGGAACTGCATCTCAGCGAGCAGGTGGCCGAGATGTTCACTGTGGTGGCCGCGGCGCCCGCCGAGGAGTGGCCGCTGCTCGGCCGGAGGTTCGAGCTGCCCTTCCTTGAGCACGGCCGCGATTGCGGAGCGGTACTCGTCTTCGAACTCGCGAGGGTCGGGCGCGATTCCGGCGTCGATCGCGGCCTGGAGGACCTCATCGACCTCGAACAGCTCGGGGATGAAGCGCCAGTTCCAGTCGAGACCCTCAGCCATGCGCCGAGTGCTTTCTTCGGTGCCGTCGCCCAGACGGATAGTCCACTCGTTCGCGAGGTCGCGGTGATAGGCGGTTTCTTTCACCGCCTTGTGTGCGAAATCGCTCAGGAACTTGTCCGACGATTGCTGCAACCGCTGCAGCAGCAGATGCTGCCATGTCGTATAGAGCAGGTGCCGGGCAATCGTCTGGGCGAAATCGCCGTTCGGCTGTTCGACCAGCAGGCAGTTGCGGAAATCGAGCACGTCGCGGTGGAACGCGAGCTGGTCGCCGTCGCCCGCTTCGCCGAGCAGCAAGCTCGCCTGCCCGATTAGGTCGAGCGCGAGGTTCGCAAGGCTGATGTCCACCTCGAGCACGGGCCCATGGCCGGTCCACTCGGAAACGCGCTGGCCAAGCACCAGGGCATCGTCGCCCAGGCGAAGGAGGTACTCGGTGCGGGGATCGACGGCGATCGTCGCCATCAGATGTGCTTCACCTCGTCCGGGATGTCGTAGAAGGTCGGGTGGCGGTAGATCTTGCTCTCCGCCGGCTCGAACAGCTCGCCGGCCTGCTCGGGATCGGATGCGACGATTTCGGCCGACGGCACGACCCAGATGCTCACCCCTTCGAGCCGTCGCGTGTAGGTGTCGCGCGCGTGGGCGAGCGCGAGCTCCGAGTCAGGAGCATGAACGCTGCCAACGTGGCGATGCGAGAGGCCGCCTTTAGAGCGAACGAAGACTTCCCAGAGGGGCCAGTCATGTCCGCTCACGCCGCCTTCCTCGCGCGGCGCTTTTCCTCATGCGCGTCGGCTGCTTCGCGGACCCACGCGCCGTTGTCCCATGCGTCGCGGCGCGCCTTCATCCGCTCCTTCGCGACCGGCCCTTCGCCGCGGACCACCGCGTAAAATTCCTCCCAATCGATCTCGCCGAAATCGTAGCCGCCCTTGTCGTCGTTCCACTTGAGGTCGGGGTCGGGGACCTTAAGGCCGAGAAAATCCGCCTGCGGAACGGTAATGTCGACGAACTTCTGCCGAAGCTCGTCATTGGTCTCGCGCTTGATCCGCCAGCGCATCGACTGCGCGGTGTTGGGCGAATTCTCGTCGGGCGGGCCGAACATCATCAGGCTCGGCCACCACCAGCGATTGAGCGCGTCCTGCGCCATGCGCTGCTGCTCGCTCGTGCCGTTCGCCATGGCGATCATGATCTCGTAGCCCTGGCGCTGGTGGAAGCTCTCTTCCTTGCAGATGCGCACCATCGCCCGGGCATAGGGCCCGTATGAGGTCCGCTGCAGCGGCACCTGGTTCATGATCGCAGCGCCGTCGACCAGCCAGCCGATCGCGCCGATGTCCGCCCAGGTCAGCGTCGGATAATTGAAGATCGTGCTGTACTTGGCCTTCCCCGAGTGGAGCGCCTCGATCATCTCCTCGCGGCTCGTCCCGAGCGTCTCCGCCGCGCAGTAGAGATAGAGGCCGTGCCCCGCCTCGTCCTGCACCTTGGCGAGCAGGATCGCCTTGCGCCGGAGCGAAGGCGCGCGGGTGATCCAGTTGCCTTCCGGAAGCATGCCGACGATCTCGCTGTGCGCATGCTGGCTGATCTGCCGGGTCAGCGTTCGCCGGTACGCCTCGGGCATCCAGTCCTTGGGCTCAATGAATTCATCGGCCGCGACCCGCGCCTCGAACGCCTCGAGAAGCTTCGGGTCCTCGAGATTCTCGATCTTGGCGGTCTTCTGAAGCTCGGTCGTGTACATATTGCCGATGTAGCGATTGCCGTTTGAACCTTCAAACTGCTTGGAAGTCGCCCCATCGCGCGATCGCCCGAGCGACGTGGCCGCTTATCGCCTTCACAGCCCGGATTTCGTCCTCCGTCGGAGCTCGGCGGCTGGAATGGTAGATCGCAAAGGTGCCGATCACTTCATCGTCTTCCGAGCGAATGGGCGTCGACCAGCAGGTCCGCAGCTGGTGGGGCAGCGCCAAGTCGCGATATTCGGCCCACAACGGGTCGGTAGCGATGTCGGTCACGAATATCGAATGGCCCATATAGGCCGCAGTACCGCACGAGCCGGCCGAGGGTCCGATCTCGACACCGTGAATCGCCTCGCAATAGGTTTTTGGGAGGCTCGGCGCAGCGCCATGCAACAAGTGCTTCCGCTCCCGATCTAGCAAAAGGATGGACGTGCGAATGTCTTTATCCGCGGCGGCCTCGATCTCGAGCAGATATTCGTCGAGGACCGACTCCAGCTGCTCTCCGGCGCGACGCTGAGAGCCGATCCTTTCGTCGAGCTCATCGAGAGAGTGGGAGAGCTCACTATCGAACGCCATTAGGATCACATCCCCAAAAGGCAGCGCCTGTGCGCACGTGCATGATACGCATGGATAATCCAGATAGGCCCAGAATCATATCGGAATGACCGCGCCAGCGCTCGCACTTGTTGAACTGATGTCAAAAATGCTCAATAATTTTACGATGTTGTCATTGCTGTTAGTGGCTCAAGCGCTGACGATGAGTCCCCCTGCAAAGCCGCCTGGATCTCATCCGAAAGTCCTTTTCTCTTACGAAGATTATCCAGCGCAAGCGGTTCGCAACCACTGGCAGGGGACCGTTATCGCCGACTTGACCGTGAGCGCTGCGGGCCGCGTCACAGCATGCAAGATCGTCAAGAGCAGCGGCCATGCCGTCCTCGACGCTGCGACCTGCAACATCATCATCCAGAGGGCGACCTTTAATCCGGCAAGAGACGCGAATGGAAAGCCGATCGTGGACCACGTCCAGACGCCGCCGATTGCCTGGATTTTGCGTTCCTAATCGACGACGGCCCCACCGAGCGTGCGCGAATAACCGGTGAATTCCGCGATTGAGCGACCGTCAGTCGTTCGGACGGTAACCCGCGTGACCCCGCTGCGGCCGGCGGTTGCCGATTCTTCGGCTTCGGCGATCAGGGTTTCGCCCTCCTCAGCGCTGCCGAGGAAGACGATTCCCGCCTGCGCCGCCACGGTCTTCTCGTTGCGGCCGTTGCAGACGTAGGCGAACGCCGTGTCGGCAAGCGCGAACACCATGCCGCCGTGGACAATCCGATGGCCGTTGAGCATGTCGGCGCGCACCGTCATAGACAGCCGCGCGTAGCCGGCGCGTGCTTCCTCGATCCTGATGCCCCACGCGGGGCCGGTGCCTTCGGCGGCGAGCATCCCGTGTGCGACGCGGCTCGCGAGTTCGTCAGGGTTCATTCGCTTTTCCTCGTCATGCCGGGCTTGACCCGGCACCCGCCTTCTTCTTTTGCCGGCAGTAAGAACAGGCAGACCCCGGCTCAAGGCCGGGGTGACGGTGGAGCGCAATGGCCTACGAAACCATCCTTTTCGAAGCGGGCCCGATCGCCCGGATCACGCTCAACCGCCCGGACCGGCTCAACAGCTTCACGGTGCGGATGCATGAGGAGCTGCGGGACGCGCTCGCGAACCTCGGTGATGCCCGGGTCGTCGTCTTGAGGGGCGCCGGCCGCGGATTCTGTGCCGGGCAGGACCTCAACGACCGGGCGGTTGCACCGGGCAAGGCGGTCGATCTCGGCGAGACCGTCGCCCAATGCTGGAATCCGCTGATCCGCACCCTCACGTCGCTTCCGCAGCCGGTGATCGCGCGGGTGAACGGAGTCGCCGCGGGCGCCGGCGCGAATGTCGCATTGGCGTGTGACATCGTCGTCGCGGGCAGGTCCGCAAAGTTCATCCAGAGCTTCTCGGCGATCGGCCTGATTCCCGACAGCGGCGGGACCTGGGTGTTGCCGCGGCTCGTCGGACAGGCGCGAGCACTGGGCCTGGCCCTAACCGGCGACCCGCTTCTCGCGGAGCAAGCGGCTGACTGGGGGCTCATCTGGAAGTGCGTCCGTGACGAGGATCTCGACACCGAGGTCGACGCGGTCGCGAACAAGCTCGCATCGCTTCCGCCGCTCGGACTCGCGACAATCAAGGAAATGGTCCGCACGAGCTGGCAGTACAGCCTCGACGAGGAACTAGAGCGGCAGGCTGGAGCGATGCGTCGCCTGGGCTTCACCGAGGATTATCGAGAGGGCGTCGCCGCGTTCCTCGAAAAGCGTGCACCCAAGTTCGTCGGGAGGTGAGCGGTGGGAACGACGACCATTGAATATCGGACGCTTCCCGGCACCCGCGCGGCGGTGGGACGCGCCGCAACGCATAGCGTGATCGCTGATCGGCCTTCGGGGAAGTTCGGCGGCATGGGACTGGGCTTTAACGGCGGCGAGCTGCTCGCGCTGTCGATCGGAGGCTGCTTCTGCAACGACATGCAGGCGATCGCCGACGAGATGGGCCTCTCCATCGCCGATCTGCGGGTCAGCGTTGACGTGGATTTCGGCGGCGAACCGTCCCGCGCCAGCGGAGCCCGAATGTCAGTCGAGTGCACTCTTGCGGACGGCTCCGACCCGTCCGAGCTGATCGGAAGGGCGAAAGCGGCAACCACCATCGGCAATTCGCTGACAGCCGGATTCCCGGTCGACATCGGTGTCGGCTGAACTGCAACTCTCGCCGCGCCTGCTCGTTACGCTCGCCAAATAACAACAAGGGAGGCGAGCGATGCTCGGCACCATTCTTATTATCATCCTGATCCTGCTGCTGATCGGCGCTGTTCCGCGCTGGGGCTACAGCAGAGGCTGGGGCTATGGACCGTCGGGCCTGCTCGGCCTGATCCTGATCGTCATCGTGATCCTGGTGCTGCTCGGCCGAATCTGAGCTTAAGCACCATCGAACAGTTCAGCGGAGCTGGCCGTCAGTTGGCGACCAGCTCCGCAAATTTATCCAGGTCGATGTTGCCCCCGGAAACGACGCACACGATCGGCCCCTCGCCCGCCTGGCCGGTCAACGCGGCGGCAAGGGCAAGCGCGCCCGCTCCTTCGGCGATGGTGCGAGTCTTCTCCGCAATCAACCGCATCGCCTGACGGGTCTGATCCAGCGTAACCGTGATTGCCCCATCGGTGACCGGTCGCATGCGCTGCCACATCCGCTCGGTGACGCTCTTGCCGCCCGCTCCGTCCACGAACGACGCCTTCCAATCCGGAAACCATTGTGCGCTGCCTTGGGCTAGCGAGTAGGCATAAGGCGCGGCCGTCTCTGGCTCGGCGCCGTACACCTTCACCTGCGGGCGGAGCGCCTTCATCGGGCTGCCGACACCGGTGAGCAGCCCGCCGCCGCCGATCGCAGCAATCACTGCTTTCACCTCGGGCAGATCCTCGAGGATTTCGAGCGCCATGGTCCCGTGACCGGCGATGAAGTCATAATTATCGAACGGGTGGACCAGGGTCCCCTCGAGGCCCGGATAGCTGTGTGACTCCGCGATCTTCCAGGCGTCCTGGTAGGACACGGGGACGATCGTCGCGCCGAGCGCGCGCATGCGGTCGAGCTTGGTCTGCGGCGCAGTCTCGATCGCGACGACGGTCGACGGAATGCCGAACTTTCGTGCGGCGTAAGCGACGCCCTGGCCTGCGTTGCCGGCGCTGATCGTCCACACGCCGCGCGCGCGCTCCTCGTCCGACAGCCGCGCAACGGCATTCGCCGCGCCGCGGATCTTGTAAGCGTTGGTCGGCTGCAGGTTTTCGAGCTTTAGCCAGATCTCGGGCGCATTCGGCTCCAGGTCGAGCTTCACGAGTGGGGTCCGGATCGCCGTGCCGGCGATTCGCGACCGTGCCTCTTCTATGTCCTCGATGGCGATCGGCCGGACCGGATCAATCACGAGCG
>Ga0070680_100000501_pt1 | contig 26924 bp, 22 predicted proteins | sample KBSC73BmetaG_FD_64672 | JGI IMG/M metagenome (GOLD analysis project Ga0070680, IMG submission 64672) | Corn rhizosphere microbial communities from Kellogg Biological Station, Michigan, USA - KBS C7-3B metaG | ecosystem: Host-associated > Plants > Roots > Rhizosphere | place: USA: Michigan...
GTGCTGGCGTTCAAGTACTCGGGGCCGTGGCCGCCGTACAACTTCGTGAACATCAAGCTCAAGCTGGAGAAGGCCGACTGAGCATATGGGCCTGCTCTCGAAGCTCCTCTTCTTCCCCGTCACGGGACCGATCGCCGGGATCAAGTGGTCGCTCGGCCAGGTGCAGAACGTGGTCGAGGAAGAGCTGACCAATGACGAGCCGGTGAAGCAGGAGTTGATGGAGTTGCAGATGCAGCTCGAGCTGGGCGACATCGACGACGCGGAATACGTGCGGCGCGAGGCGGAGCTGATGCTGCGCCTGCGAGACGTTCGCGCCTGGCGCGAGCGCCTCGGCAAGGCGACCAGCGGTGGTCCCGTTCGCGTGGCACGCGACGACGACCAGGTGTGAGCGCGCTCGGCGCGCTGCTCGATCGGCTTCCGCGAACATCGCTCGTCGTCGGCAAGGGCGGGGTCGGCAAGACCACGTGCGCCTCGGGCATTGCCGCCGCATTTGCTGCCCGCGGCCAACGCACACTGCTCGTCTCCACTGACCCGGCCGCCGCGTTGTCGAGCGCGCTCGGCACGCCGGTCGGCAGCACCGCCGGCCTGGTCGCCGGCCAGCCGAAGCTCGACGCTCGGCAGCTCTCGGCGGCCGAGTTGCGTGAGGATTTTCTAAAGCGCTGGCGCGATGTGATCGCCGAGATCGTGGATCGCGGCACGTATCTCCAGCGAGCGGATGTGGACGGTCTGGTCGATGCCGCGCTGCCCGGCGGCGACGAGATCTTCTCGTTGCTGGCCCTCGCCGATCTGCTCGCCAATGCGGCGAGCTACGAGCGGCTCGTCGTCGACACCGCCCCGACGGGTCACACTCTGCGCCTGCTCGCCCTGCCAGACACGTTCCGCGCACTCGTTGCGATGCTCGACCGGATGCAGGACAAGCATCGGTTCATGGTCCGGACGTTGACCCACCGGTATCGGCGCGACTCCGCGGACGCATTTCTCGACGAGATGCGCAGCCGGGTCGATGGCTTGCGCGCGATTCTCGCCGACGCGGCACGGATGGCCGCGGTCATCGTCACGCGCACGGAACCGATGGTCGAGGCGGAAACGGCGCGCTACGCGCATGGACTGCGTGCGCTGCATGTCGGCATCGCCGCCGTGATCGTCAATGCCGATCCGGAGAGCGGTCCGGAGGGCAGGGCCGGCGGATCGGTTTCAGCGGAGACGTATGAGATTCCTCATTACCGGATTCCATACACCTCCGATCCGATCCGCGGCCTCGCCGACATTACACGATTGCTCGACACCATGAGCGAGCGTGCCTCGCTCGCGTCCGTTCGCGGCTCTTCGAATGCTGCGGCGAGCCCGCGATGGGCCGCCGCCACCCGCGCCGGCGACACGACGTCCCTCGAATCCTTGCTCAAGACACTCACGATTGTCGGCGGCAAAGGCGGCGTGGGCAAGAGCACCGTGTCGAGCGCACTCGGCATCGCCGCGGCGGACGCCGCAATTCGCGCGGGCGGCGGCCCGGTGTTGCTCGTGTCGACCGATCCAGCCGCGTCCCTGGCCGACGCGCTGGGCGAGCCGGACGCCGCGTGGGCGCACACCGATATCGAGCACACGCTGGATGCCGCACCGCGCCTGGTCGTGCGACAGATGGACGCCGGCGCCGCATTCGCGCGCGTCCGCGACCGGTACCGAGATCGCATCGATGCCGTGTTCGATTCGCTCGCCGGTCGTGGTCTGGACGTCCAGCAGGACCACGCCATATTGCGCGACCTGCTCGCACTGGCGCCCCCGGGCATCGACGAGGTGTACGCGCTGGCGGTGCTTGGCGATGCCCTCGCCGACGGGCGATTCTCGCGCATCATCGTCGATCCGGCGCCGACGGGCCACCTGTTGCGCCTGCTCGAGATGCCGGCCCTCGCGCTCGATTGGACGCATCGTCTGATGCGGCTGATGCTCGAGTATCGCGAGGTGGTTGGCCTGGGCGACGCCGCGCGCGATCTGCTGGAGTTCGCCCGGCGCACGCGGTCGCTGAATGCCATGCTCCACGACCCGGCACGCTGCGCTCTGCTCGTTGTCGCGCTCGACGAGCCCCTCGTTCGCGTCGAGACCGAGCGACTCGCCGGCATGGCGCGAAACGCCGGCATCGGCGTGGGCGCCGTCATCTGGAATCGGCTGCGCGCCGAACCGCAAGCTCTTCCCACCACGGTTGCCGCACGCCAAGTTCTCGCTCCCGAAGTCACGCCACCTCCGATCGGCGCTCGCGCACTCCGCGAGTGGTCGGCGAGCTGGCGTGATGCGATGTCCGACCGCTGATTCACTCATGCCTGCATCCACCGCGCGCGGCCTCTGGTACGTGTACGGCATCGTCTCGCCCGACATGCCGCACCGCGGGTTGCCCAACGGCGTGGACGATGCGGCGGTCGCGATCGAGCGCGAAGGCGAGGTCGCGGCGCTCGTGTCCGTCCTCGACGCCGGCGCGTATGAACCGGATTCGATCGAGACGAACAGCGGCTCGGTGGAATGGCTCAGCCCTCGCGCCCTTGCCCACGATCGCGTGCTGACGTGGGCGAGCGATCAGGGCGCGGTGATTCCGCTCCCCATGTTCTCGTTGTTCAGCGGCGCGTCCGCCGTGCGCGAACTGTTGCGCGAGCGCGCGCCGCAGCTCGTCGAAACGCTGGAGCGCGTGCGCCGCGGTCGCGAATACGCGTTGCGGGTGTACCGTGTCGACGCCGAGCTGTACGCGGCGGTTCCGTCGCTGAGCCCGCGGCTGGCCGAGATGGCGCGCACCGCCGCGGCAGCGTCGCCGGGTCAGCGGTATCTGCTCGAGCGCAAGCTCGAGGCGGAGCAGCGCGCCGAAATGCGCGCCGTCAGCCAGCGGCTCGTCGACGAGATCGTCGGCGCACTGTCGGCCCATTCCGTCGAGGCGGTGCGCTCGCCGATCCCGCGCGCCGACGACACGGCCGCCTCGGGCACGATGATTCTCAACGGGGCGTTTCTCGTCGAGGCGCGCGCGCTTCCAGCCTTTCAGCAAACGCTCACGACGCTGGTCGCCGAGCATCAGCCGCACGGACTGCGATTCGATTTCACCGGACCATGGCCACCGTATCACTTTGTCGACGGACATTCACATGCGGAATGACGACGACGAGATCGACACGGAGGAGCTCGTGCTCGGCGACCTGCTCAATCACGTGCTCGACAAGGGCGTGGTGATCGGCGGTTCGGTGACCATTTCCGTAGCCGACATCGATCTGCTCGTGCTCGATCTGCGCCTGCTGCTCACGTCCGTCGAGACGGCGCTGCGGCACGGCATCGAGCAGTCGTTCCCAGCGCTCGCGCGCGGGACTGAGCGATGACGCACCTGTACTGCATTCTGCCGACGCATGCGCGACGCTTGATGCCGGCCGGTCTGACGGGCCTCGCCGGTGCCTCCGTTCGCGCGCTGTCGATCTCGGGATTCGTCGCGTGGGTGAGCGACGTCGATCGCGCGCTGCCGCTGACGGTGGACGGCGTCAAGGCGCACGACGCGGTCGTCGAGGCGGCGCTCGACACGGGCGCCACGCCCGTTCCGGCCCGCTACGGCCAGCGATTCGAGAGCGACGATGCCTGCCGTGACGCACTGGTGGAACGCGCGGCGCCGATCGAAACGCTGCTCGCCTCCGTGCAGGAGCTCGTCGAGATGACGCTCATCATCACTCCGTCGACGAGCCGCATGGTGCGCGAGCTGCAGCCCGTGGTCCCGGAGATGTTCGACCCAGCAACCGCGGGCGCCGGACGTCGGTATCTGGAAACGTTGCGAACTCGCGAGTCGGCAAGCGGTGCGATCCAACGCCTCTCGGATGATCTCGTGCAGCAGCTATCGGCTGCAGTCGAGCCGCTGGTCCGGCGGTCGCTGCAGCATGCCCCGGTCACGCCGATTCCGCTGCGCACCATCTCGCATCTGATCGCGCGGGAGTCGGTGGCGGCGTATCGACGCGCGATCGAGTCGGTGAGCACCGGAAGCAACCGTCGCGTGCTGGTGATTGGCCCCCGCGCCCCGTACAGCTTCTGCGCACTCGGCGCCGATTCGGGTGGCGCTCACGGCATGAATCTGGCGGACTGATCGGTGCCGGATATCACAGATTCTCGTCCGCCGGCGAACGACTCTTCCCAGCCTGACCCGGACGATGGCGCTACGGCAGCGCTGCGCGCTATCGCCCGGTCGTTGCCGGAACGGATCAACGCTGATCCCGAACACGTCGAGCAAGGTCTTGCGCGACTCGTGTTGACGGTGATAGAACTGCTACGCGGTGTGCTGGAGCATCAGGCGATTCGTCGCATGGACGGCGGAACGCTGACGGACGAGGAGATCGAGCGCCTCGGGCTGGCGCTGCTCAAGCTCGACAACCGGATGGACGAGTTGAAGGCGATCTTCGGCCTGACGGACGAGGATCTGAACATCGATCTGGGTCCGCTCGGTAAGTTGCGGTAGCGAACTGCTGATGCGACTCCAAAGGGAGCCTCTGACTTGCCCGAGCTCGTAAACCCGACGCGAACCCACGGCCTGGTCGACATCCTCGACCGTGTGCTGGACAAGGGCTTGGTCGTCGCCGGTGACATCAAGATCAATCTTGCCAACGTGGAGCTGCTGACCATCCAGGTGCGGCTGCTCGTGTGCTCCATCGACAAGGCCGAGCAGATCGGCCTGAATTGGTGGCGCAACGACCCGCGCCTCACGAGCTCGGTGGTCAACAGCGGTCAACTCTCCGGCACGGAAGTGGAATCACGTTTAGCCCGGATCGAGGAGCAGTTGACGCGCCTCGCCGAACGAACCTCCAGACCCTAGCAACGAGGAAGAACCACCATGGCCGTCGAACGCACACCCAGTGGCAGTTCGCTCATCGACGTTCTCGATCGCGTACTCGACAAGGGTATCGTGATCGATGCATGGGTGCGCGTGTCACTCGTCGGCATCGACCTGGTCACCGTTGAAGCGCGTATCGTCGTCGCGTCGATCGACACGTACCTCAAGTACTCCGAGGCCGTCGGCATCACGTCGCCGGTGTCGCGTCCGCGCGAAGTGGTGTCTGGCGAAGCGAGCGAGCTCGATCGTGTTCAGCGCGAGAATGCCGAACTGCGGCGTCAGCTCGAGCAACGGAATGGCTGAGCTGACGGGAATGGCGTAGCATGGCCGTTCTTGGAGACCGTGAGGTCGCCGGTCTCCTGTCCGCGCTGGCCGAGGCGCCCGATTTTGCTGCGGGCGCGTCGTTTCTCACCACGCAACTCGTCGAGATTACTCAAAGCCGGCGCGCGTGTCTGTTCAGGCTCGAGGCCGCGCAGGAATCTCTCACGATGGTGGCGGCCGTCGGTTTTGACGACACCACACCCGAGGTCAGCCTGCCGCTCGGCGATCTTTCGAGTCCCCTTGTGATCGGTGCGCTGTCGCTCTCGCCGGTGCGCGGAAGCGGGGCGATCGGTCCGCGCGTGCTCGATCCGATCGAGCGCTGGACCACGCTCCCACTCTCACAACCGCGTTTTCGCGGCGCACCCGAGCCGATGTCCGCCGATCGTGCGTCGGAGCTGGTCAGCTCCGACCGGGTGACAGTCGTCGCGACCGGCGAACGACGCCTCGGCACGGTCCCGGCGGGTACGGTGCTGCTCGAGGGAACGATCACCGGCGCGGCGTTCGATGAGGCGCTCGATGTCGTCGTGCTCGCGAGTCCCGTGCTCGCGCGACTCGGCATGCTCGAGGATTCGCGCGATCTCGCCGATCGCCTGAGCGAGCAGCGCGAGCGACTGACGCTGATGGTCGATTCGCTTCCCGATCCTGTCGTCATCACGAATGCCGCGAACGACATCGTCGCCCAGAATCATCGCGCCGACCGCCTGCTGCATGCACGCGATGACGACTCGCCGGGCCGGCGCCGCGCGCTCGAGTTGAACAACCTGCTCTTCACGTCGTTCCTCTCGAAGGCCGCCATGACCGGCGCGCCGCAAGCCGGGCCGCGCGAGCTGAATCTCGTCGATCCGGACGAGGGCAACGATCTGCTCTTCGAGGTGCTGTCGCATCCGCTCGGTGAGCGCGTCGGCCCGGTCGACGCCGTGCTCTCGGTGCTGCGCGACGTCACCGATCTGCGACGCGCCGCCAATGAGCTCGAACGCCAGGTGCAGCGCGTGCGGCAGGGCGAGCTCACGGTGCGCGGCGAACGCGATCGGCTCAACCTCATCCTGGAGAACGTCGCCGATCCGATTCTCGTGACGGACGAGCGCTCGAACATCATCTTGATGAACGATCAGGCCGAGCAGCTCTTCCAACCGAGCCCGCACGAGGGGCGAAGCCGTCGCGAAATAGCCGCAGTGCGCGGCAATGACACGAAGTTCACATCGTTCATCTCCGAGTTCGCGCTGCTCGACCGCGACTCGCGCCGCGAACGCATGTCGCTGATTCATCCGGCGAGCGGCATCGACCTGCCGGTGGAAGTCGTTTCGGGCAAGGTGAAGAACGAGCGGGGCGAGCCGATCGCGATCGTCTCGGTGCTGCACGATCTCACCAAGCAAGTCGAGAACGAGCGGCTGTACGACGCGCTGATGAAGTTGAACAGCGAGCTGGAACAGCGGATCAGGGAGGCAACCGCCGACCTGGCGGAACAGAACGCGCGTCTGCAGTGGCAATCACAGGAAGTCGAGCGCGCCAACAAGCTCAAATCGGAATTTCTCGCCAGCATGTCGCACGAGCTGCGGACGCCGATCAATGCGCTCATCGGCTACTCGGCGCTGCTGCTCGACGGTGTGCTCGGCGAAGTCAATCCAAAGCAGCGCGATGCCCTCGCCCGCAGTCGCTCCGCCGCCGAGCATCTGCTGGCGCTGATCAACGACATTCTGGACCTTGCCAAGATCGAGGCGGGCAAGATGCCGCTGCATCTCGAGGACCTCTCGCTGCGCGAAGTGACTCTCGAGGTCACGCAGCAGGTCGAGCCGATGGTGCGCAAGAAGCAGCTCGACTTCTCGATCGACATGGCACCGGACTGCCCGACGATCTATTCGGATCGCACCAAGATCAAGCAGATTCTGCTGAACCTGCTGTCGAATGCCGTGAAGTTCACCAATCACGGGCGTGTCGCGGTCGAGGCGCGCTGTGCGCCGGGTGGCGTTCGCATCGACGTCGTGGACACGGGTATCGGAATCCGCCAGACGGATCTGCAAGCCATCTGGGAGGATTTCCGTCAGGTCGACCAGTCTCGAACGCGCGAGTTCGGGGGTACGGGCTTGGGCCTGAGCATCACCCGCAAGCTGCTCGAGCGGCTTGGCGGCTCGGTAACCGTCCAGAGCAGCTACGGTGAAGGGAGCACTTTCTCCGTCTATCTCCCGCTCCGGACACCGGAATCCTCAAACGAGACGCCCGCCGGCCCAACCCAGGCCGTGATGTCGCGCTGATCGGCCGCCGCGAAACCCCGCAATACCCGGTGGGTATCACAGTCGTCTGAATACGACTACTGGAACACCCCCGGAGATCCCGATGAGCACGTCCAAGGTGCCGTCTTCCATTCGTGCGCTGCGCGCGTGTTCGCTCGGCGCGGCGCTTTTCGTGGTCGCGTCATGTGGCGATCGTGCGGCGGCCGATCGCGCCGCGGCAGATTCGAGTCTCGCGCGCGACCTCGCGCTGGCCAGCACCCAGATCGCCCAGCCGACATTCCAGGATACGGCGATGGCGCCCGCTCCGACGCAAGCCGGCAGCGCGAGCGAGGACGCGCCCGTGGACACCCGCTCCGCGGATCGGCCGGAGCCGCGCATCGAGGCTCGTCGCCCAGTCCATCATCGTGAGCAGCCAGCGACTCTGCCGATGATCGAGCCCGAACCGACGACGGTGGTCCCCGCACCCGAACCGGCAACGATCCGCGGGCCGAGCGCGGTGTTCGGCGCCGGCACTGGCGCCGATCTGACTAGCGGATCCAAGGTCTGCACGGCCACCAACATGCCGGGCGACAAGATCGTGGCGACGGTCAACCGCGATGTGCAGGGAACGAACGGCGCCGTGCTCCCCGCGGGCTCGAGCGTCGTTCTGGAGGTCGCGTCGGTCACGCCGGGCCAATCCGGCCAGCCGCCGGAAATCACCTTCCGCGTGCGCTCGGTCATGGTGAACGGCACGCCCTACAACGCGTCGGCCGACGTCACCTCGACGCAGCCGCTCGAGACCACGCAGGTCGCGGGTACGGATCCCAATGCCGGCAAGAAGAAGGTGATTGGCGGCGCGATCGTGGGCGCAATTCTTGGGCAGATGATCGGACACGACACCAAGGGCACGATCATTGGTGCCGCGGCCGGAGCCGCGACCGGCGCGGCGATCTCCCATGCCGGCCAGCAGACGGAAACGTGCCTGCCGGCAGGCGCGCCGCTGCATATGACCTTGAATGCGCCGCTCGTGATCTCGTGATATCATCGTGAGTGCCTCCACGCGTACCCGCGGCGCTCAAGCCGTTTCATCCGCTCGTCCGAACGTGGTTCCGCGACACGCTCGGCGCGCCCAGCGCGCCACAGCGGGAGGGTTGGCCGGCGATCGCCAGCGGAACGCACACCCTCATCCTTGCGCCGACCGGCACCGGTAAGACACTCAGCGCGTTTCTCTGGGAGCTGAACCAGCTGATCGTCGAGGGCCTCGACGCGCCACTCGGCAACGCGGTTCACATTCTGTACATCTCTCCGCTCAAAGCGCTGAACAACGACATTCAGCGCAATCTGGAGGGCCCGCTCGCCGAATTGCGCGAACGATTCACCACCGCCGGCAAATCGTTTCCGGAGATTCGCGTCGCCGTGCGCACAGGCGACACACCGGCATCCGCGCGGGCGCGCATGATCCGCAAGTCGCCGCACATTCTGATCACCACGCCCGAATCGCTGCACATCATGCTGACCAGCGAGCGCGGACGCGGCATGTTCAGCGCGGTGCGGGCCGTGATCGTCGACGAGATCCACGCGATCGCCGGAACCAAGCGCGGCGCCCACCTCGCCCTCACGCTCGAGCGACTCGAGCGCCGCTGCGCGCGGCCGCCGCAGCGAATTGGATTATCGGCGACGCAGAAGCCGCTGGAGGAGATCGCGAACTATCTCGTGGGGAGAGAGGAGAAGGGAGAGAGGAGAGGGAACTACCCAGCAATCAGAGTCGAGCCATCAGATGCGCCGAGATCAGCTGGCGATCTGTCGGCTGCCGACTCATCGCGGGCGGCTGGGCCGTCGCTCCCCTCTCCGCTCTCCGCTCTCCCCTCCCGCCCGTGCCGCATCATCGATTGCGGACTGGTCAAACGCCTCGAGCTCGCGATCCAGTCTCCCGTCGAGGATCTCGCGCATGTCGGCGGTACGATCTGGTCCTCGATCACGCCGCTCGTCGTGCAGCGCGTTCGCGCGGCGCGCACGACGCTCGTGTTCGTGAACAATCGCGCCCAGGCCGAGAAGATGGCGGCGCGCATCAACGCGTTGGCCGGTGAAGAGCTGGCGCTGCCATACCATGGATCGCTCTCGCGCGAGCGACGGATGCATCTCGAGCAATCTCTGAAAGCCGGTACGCTCCGCGCGCTGGTCAGTACCAGCTCGCTCGAGCTCGGAATCGATATCGGCTCGGTCGATCTCGTGCTGCAGCTGCAATCGCCAAAGCGCGTCGCCAATGGACTGCAGCGCGTCGGCCGTGCCGGCCATTCGCTCGACGCGGTCAGCCGCGGTCTGTTCATCCCCACGTTTCGCGACGATGCCATGGAGTTGCTGGCGATCGTCCGGGCGATGGAAGAGGGAGACGTCGAGCCGACGCGCGTGGTGCAGAATGCGCTCGACGTGCTCGCGCAGGTGATCGTCGCCACGGTGGCGATCGACGACGACTGGACCGCCGCTGCGTTGTTCGAGATGGTGCGCCGGGCGTATCCGTATCACCAGCTCACCCGCGCCGCGTTCGACGAAGTGCTGTCGATGCTCTCGGGCAAATATCCGTCGGACATCGCCTCCGAGCTGGACGCTCGTCTGAGCTGGGATCGCGTGACCGACGCGCTCGCGGCGTCGCGCGCCTCGCGTATGGTCGCGGTGATCTCCGGCGGCACGATTCCCGACCGCGGTCTCTACACCGTGAACCTTCCCGACCGCACGCGACTGGGCGAGCTGGACGAGGAGTTCGTACACGAAACGCGCGTTGGCGATGTGTTCCAGCTCGGCAGCTCGACGTGGCGCGTGAACGCGATCGAGCACGATCGAGTGATCGTCACGCCGGCGCCCGGCGCACCGGCGCGAATGCCCTTCTGGCACGGCGAGTACGCGGCGCGTTCGGCGCACCTGTCGACGCGCATCGGCGAGCTGCGTCGCGAGCTGGACGCGGTGCGCACGACCGAACAACTCTCGTTGCTGGCCGAACGGTATCGAGCCGACGAAGCGACCACCGCATCGCTCGTCGAATACGTGCACCAGCAGCGCGCGTCGACCGGCGCGGTGCCCGATGAGCATACGCTCATCGTCGAACAGTTTCGCGACGAGACAGGCGCGGTGCGCGTCGTGCTGCACGCGCCGTTCGGCGGACGCGTCAACGCCCCGTGGGGAATGGCGCTCGCCAACCGGGTGCGCGACTGGCTCGCGGATCAGGGGCGCGCCGCGCGCGACGGGCCGAATTTCGAGCTGCAGGTGCAGACGACCGACGACGGCATCATGCTGCGGCTGCCCAGCCTGAGTGAATGGCTTCCTCTCCGCGTGCTCCGCGACATGTCCGTCGCCGACGCCGAGCAGCGCATTCTCGCCGAGGTCGGCCGCTCGTCACTGTTCGGCGCGCGATTCCGCATGAACGCCGCGCGCGCGTTGCTGCTGCCGCGCGGCAGCCCGCGCCGGCGAATGCCGCTCTGGCTGCAGCGCCTCAAGGCACTCGACCTCCTTCAGGCCGTGCAGGAATTCCCGTCGTTTCCGATTCTCGTCGAGACGTATCGCGACGTGCTGCAGGACGCGTTCGATCTGCCGGCTTTGCAGCAGGTGCTGAATCATCTCGCGACGGGCGAGATCGGCGTGCGGTCGGTCGAGACGGAAGTTCCGTCGCCGTTTGCGGCGTCGTTGCAGTTCGGCTTCGTGATGGACTGGATGTACGCCGACGATGCACCGCGTGCCGAGCAGCGCGCGGCGCTGCTGTCGCTCGACCGTGCGCTGCTGGACGAGTTGATGGGCACCGAGGGCGCGGACGAAGGCACGCTCGTCATGCTCGACACGATGCTCGCGCGCCGCCGGGGCACAGCGCCTGGCTCGCGCGCACGAACTGCCGACGAGCTGGCCGTGTTGCTCGACCGCGCCGCCGATCTCACCGTAGAGGAATTGCGCGAGCGCATCGCGTCGCTCGATGAGGGGCGTCGCGGCGACCCGCTCGCCGAGCTGCTCGAGCGAAGACGCGCCGTCGGCATCGACATACCCGTGGCCGGCGGCACGACGCAGCGTCGCGTCATACTCACGGAGAGCTTCGGCCGGTACGCCGCGGCGTTTGGACCGAGTGTCGCGGCCAACGTGTACACGGATGCGGAGCAGCGGTCGCGTGCAGCAGCGGACGTGATCCCCGACGTGTTACGGCGTCCCGTGATGACGGAAGGCGCGGCCCGCCGCGAGCTGCTGGTGCGACTCCTGGCACTCGGCGGCGCGATGTCCATGGCCGACATGCTGGCGCGCTACGACTTCGATCGCGATTGGCTACGAGCGCGGCTCGACGAATGGACGACGAATGGGCGCCTCGTTCGCGGCGCGTTCGGGTCGGATCGTGCCACGCCGCGCTGGTGCTCGCGGCGTTTGCTCGAGCAGGCGCGCCGACGCGAGCTGGCACAGGCGCGCAAACAGATCGAGGCCGTCGACCTGAGCCGGTTTTCGCGATTCATGCAGCAGTGGCAACATCTCGATCCGGCAACGACGCTCGAGGGCGCCGAGGGAACCGTTCGGATCGCACGGCAGATGTACGGTCTGAGTCGGCCCGCGGCGCTGTGGGAGCACGAATATTTTCCGGACCGAGTTGACGGCTTCGACCGCGATGCAATGTCGCGTCTCATCGCCAGCGGCGAGATGGTATGGGTTGGCGCCAGTACGGCCGCGCATCGCGATGAGCCGGGCAATTTCAGCACGGTTCGTTTCATTCGGCGCGGAACCGCCCGCGCGTGGCTCGTGCTGGATGCGGAGCCTCCGCTGAGCGAGCATGCGAAGGCCGTGCTCGAGGCACTCGAGCGCGAGGGTGCATCGTTCTTCGACGAAGTGCTCGCGGCCGCGTCGCTCACCACACGAACGCTGCGCGATGCGCTGCGCGAGCTGGTCGGCGCAGGCCTCGTGACGAACGACACGATGGACGCGCTGCGCCACGTCATCGCGTGGCGGCCAATTGTGTCGCCGCGTGATCGCACGCAACCCGATCCGACGCGCTGGCTGCCGGCCGACTTCAGCCCGTCGGCGAACCGGTACGTGGTGCAGCGGCGCCCCAACCTTCGCCGATTGCCGAAGTGGAAACGTCCCGACAAGGCGCCGCCCGAGCCGGCGGCGTGGCCGGGTCGGTGGTCGCTCGTGCGGACACCGCGCGTGCTCGGCGCCGAGGCGGACGAGAGTGCGTGGGGCGAGATGATCGCCCGACAGTGGCTCGAACGATACGGCGTGGTCTCGCGCGAGATCTGGCGACGCGAACGACCGGCAATCGCGTGGCGCTCGATCTATCGCGAGCTCAAGCGGCTGGAATTTCGGGGCGACGTGCGGCGCGGCTATTTCGTGCGCGGATTATCCGGCGCGCAGTTCGCGCTGCCTGAGGCCGTCGAGTTGCTGCGCGCCACGCTCGACCCGGCCGCTCCCCCTGTCGTCATGGCGGCGAGCGATCCGGCCAACGTTTACTCATTGCCGATGCCGCAGGATCCCGCACGCGATCCATTCGTGCGGCCGCGCGGCGCGTCGGCGCTCGTCGTCACGCTCGATGGCGTGGCGATCATGATCGCCGAGCGGCGAGGCTCGCGAATCAGCGTGCGGCCAGACGCCCCTGCTGACGCGATCGAGCGCGCCGGTTTGGCGCTCGCCGCTCGCCTCACGCGGCGCGCCGCAGCCGATGTGGTGATCGACACGATCGACGGCCAACCCGCTGCGGCAAGTGCGCACGCGTCCGTGTTCGTCGCCGCCGGATTCACCCGCGGTCCATCCGAGCTCCGCTGCTACCGGCGTGTCTAGGGAAGCGGTACTCCCTTCGAGTCGCCGGGCGTGGGCGCCGGTGGCCTGAATGCCGCTTCCACCCCGCGCACCATCGATTGGAGATTCGTCGCGTCCGCGAGCCGGACGGTCGTGTTCATCACCTGTCGCGCACCGGTCGAGTCGCCGAGTGCATTGAGCGCGTCGGCCAGCTCGGCGCCGCTGAAGACATAGAGCGACGGCATGCTCACCGACGCGCGGTCGATCCAATGCCCTTCCTGAATTGCTGCCGCAGGCCCGCGGAATACCTGGGTCCACAACGCCTTGGTGCGTGGAACATCCAGCCATCCGTCGCCCTGAATCATCAGCGTGTCTCGCATCGCCGCCGTGTCGGTGGGAACGAACACCTTCGATGCGAGTCCTTGGGTCAGCACGTAGTTCTGGAGACCGAGCTGGCGCGGATATCCCACCCCCGAGCGCGCGAAGTAGATCGGCCGCTCGGGCCACGAGTCCTGGATCATCCGCAGCACCAGCGCGTCGGCGCGCTGCAGGACACCGTACTCGAGATTGCGCGGGTCGATCGTCGCGTGAATGTTCTTGGTCTGAAACACCATCGGCCCGCGCAGCTCGTAATACTGCGGGACGGAGTCGGCCTCGCTCATCGTCATGTGCAGCGGCGGCGTGGTCGGCTTGACCCACTGGGTGTTGCGGTAGATGACCGGTCCTTTCGCCGCGTCGTACGGATAGATCGGACGGCGGATCAGCTGCCGCACGTACCAGTCGGTGTTCAGCAGCGACGTGCACGCGACCACGACGTCGCGCCGAATGCCTTCCACCGCCTGCGCGTACCAGAGCGGGAAGGTGTCGTTGTCGCCGACGGTGATCAGCACGCCGTACGGTTCGACGGAGTTGAGCAGGTCCGCGGCCATGTTGCGCGTCGCCGTGTGATGGGCGCGCGACGCCGACGTCCAGTTGGCGAACAGCGGAATCACGGCCAGCGCGAGCACCGGCGACGCGTACGCCAGCGCGCGTTTGCGAGTGCCGATCACCTCGGCGATCGACTCCCAGACGTAGACCAGCCCGAGCGCAGCCCACACGCCCCAGGCTGAGAAGCTCCAGAGGAAGAAGTAGTCGCGGTCGCGAACCTCGTGCGGCGCCTGCAGCGCCGGGTCCTGAGAGAACCCCAACTTGAAGTTCAAATAGTAGATCAGCAACAACGTGATCGTGAACATCAGCGGCCCGAAATACCAGAAGCTCTCGCGATCGCGTTGCCAGTGCACCCAGGCCCCGATGAGCCCGAGCACGAGGAACACGGCCGCGAGCAACGCCTGCGCGAATACGTGCGTGACGTTCGGATCGCGGATCCACTGCCACTTGAAGTACAGCCACCACATCCCGATCTGCTGACCGAAGCTCGCCTGCCGATCACTCAGGTCCGGCTTGCCGTACTGGCCGCGGTTGAAGTTGTACCGGAACGCGTCGAGCGTGCCCTTGGAAAAGGTGCACGACCACTCGAGCTTCGTGCGGCACGCGGTCGGCGCGCCTTCGTCCAGCGGTGGGAAGTACGCCGCGCGAATCGGTTGCGTCGCGAACGGCGTGACGCCCACGAAGATCGCCAGCGCGCAGACGAGCAGCAGCTTCCAGCGGAGCACCGTGCGGGGACGGCGAACCAGCACGAGCACGGCGATCGCGGGCGCCGGCAGCATGCCGGCCATGTGATTGGCGTACCCGAGCCCGCACAGATACGCGATCATCACGAGCAGCCGGTCGGCGGTGCGGCCGTCCGGACGACTCGACCAGCGTACCGCCAACCACGACACGATGGCGATGCCGACGAGCGACACGGTGTACACCTTCTCGTTCACGACCGACTGGTTCCACACCGTGAACGAGGTCGCGCCGATCACCGCGGCCAGCACGCTGGCGGTCAGACGCTGCCAGCGCGCGGTCAACCAGTTCCCGATCACATGCTCCGTGACGAGAAACCACACGCCGGCCGCGATGGCGCTGCACAGTGCCGCGAGCACGTTGATGCGCGCCGCGGGCGTGCCGGCGATCGGCAGTAGCGAGAACACGTGACCGACGATCACGAAGAACGGATTGCCGGGTGGGTGCGGCAAGCCGAACACGTAGGCGGCGGCGATGTACTCGCTCGTGTCCCACATGGCCGTCGACGGCGCCATCGTCACCAGATAGAGCGCGAAGATGACCAGGGCGACGATCGCCGCGACGCCGTACGACGGCGCGGGCCGGCTCTCGTCGCCGACGACCGTGGGCGAGGCCCCGGGCCGCCAGATGAGGAGCGGAATGAGAATGCAGTAGGCGATTGCCAGCAGGAAGGCGGAGATCGTCGTGCCGCCGCGCGCGAGATCCGCGAACCCGAGCACGAGCACGACGATCACCGCGACCAGATGAGAAATTCTTATCTCACGCGGATGTTGGATGTCTGACATGAGTGAGTTTGCATGAATGGTCAGCGGGACCGCGCGCCGGATGGCGGCAGCGCGTCGAGAGCCAGCGTTTCGCCCAGCGCATAGCGAGCCCACGCGCGGACCCGGGGATTCGGATCACGCTCGGCAACGGAGCGCGCCACCGCAACGGAATCCTGCCGTTCGGCCAAACCCTGCACCGCATAGGCGCGGGATTCCCAGCGAGCGTCGTGCACCAGAGACGTGAGCACGTCGCGCGACGGCGCCAGCTGAACGGCTGCGGCGGTCGTTCCCAGCGCGAGCGCCAGCGTTCCGGCGAGCGTCGTCTTCCAGGCGCTCGGCGTCGCGCGGACGACGCGAGTCGGGTCGAGCACTGCCGCCAGGCGCGCGCGGAGCCCGCGCGGCGCCGAGAGCGGAAGGGCCGTCGCACCCGGGAGCGTGAGCCCGGCGGCGGCAGACGCACGCATGAGCAATTCCGCATAGTCGCTCCGCCGCACTCCGCTGGCGATCACCCGGTCGTCGCACGCGAGCTCGCGGTCCTCTCGCAAGCGCCGCGCAATCCACCACGACCCGGGATGAAACCAGAACAGTGCGCAGACCAGCCGCCCGAGCAGGGCGAATGGCCAGTCGAACGACTGCACGTGGGCGAGTTCGTGCGCGAGCACCATTCGCCGTTCTTCCGGACTCCAGCGTCGGGCGGTCCGAGGCAGCACGATCACGGGACGCAGCACGCCCCACGTGACAGGAACTCGCGTGCTCCTGCTCATGAATAATCGTGCACGGGGCTGAATGCCGAGCGCGTGGCCCGCGGCGGCGAGCGAGGTGGACCAGACGGCGTCGCGAACTGGCCGCGCGGCGCGCAATTCGCGGCTGCGTGCGTAGAGCGACGCGAGTATCGGGAGCAACACGGCCAGCGCGATCAGCCAGTACACAACCATGAACAGCTGGACGACGTGCTCCGGGTGAGCCGGGATGCTGCCCGTTACCACGGCGTCGTTCGTCGCGACGTGCGCGCCCATCACCTGAATTCGCCCGAGCTCGATCAACGGTTGAGCGAGCAGCGACGGAACCGCGATCGCCGACCAGCGCACCGGCAGGTGTCGTCCGACGTACAGCAGCACCAGCGCGAGCAGCGCCGAACGCCACACCAGCGCGCGTGTCCCCGCACTCGCGCGGCGCAGCAGAAACCCGGCGACGATCGCGCACCCGATGGGCACCGTGGCCAGCAACGAGACGGTGTACACGGTGGCGGCGGCACGCGCGCTGTCTGCCGGCGCGAGCAGGGCGATGTCCGGAAGGCCGCCGAGCATCGTGCTACTTGCCCTCTGCCCGCAGCCGGCGGATGACGCCGGCCAGCTCCGCCCGCTCGTCGGAGGACAATGGTCGATCGGAGTCGTCGAGCAACGCTGCCACCGCGGCGGCCCGCGATCCGTTGAAGAACGTGCCGATCAGATGGCGCAAGGCCGAGCGCTGGGCCACGCTGCGCGGCGTCGTGGGAAAGTAGATGTGACGCGGACCGTCCTTCTCGTGGCGCAGGTGCCCCTTTTCCTCGAGGATGCGCAGCATCGTGCGCACGGCGGCGGCGCACGGCGGATCCGGCAGGCGGTCGCGAATTTCGAGTGCGGTCGCGCGACCGCGTCCGTAGACGACGTCCATGATCTGACGCTCGCGCCGGCTGAGATGAGAAGGCTGCAACGAGGGCAGAGTGGAGACCCCGAGAGGCGAGAGGATGGAAGTGCAGCGAGGACGACCCGCGGCCGCGTTCGATTGATGCATCGTCACGAGAATTTCTTGTCCTCGGTGGGATAATATTTTGTCACCAAGCCGCTGTCAAGCAAGTTTTGTCGGCCGCCTATCCTTCGGCAGCCGGCGCGATCGCCAGAGCCGATCGCCGCCATCCGGGCACTTCACCGAGGCAGAGCAATGGATCTTCGTTATCCGATCGGACGCGCGGAGCTCGCGAAATCGCTCGACGCCGGCCGCCGCCAGCAGGCAATCGATTCGATTGCAATGGTGCCGCGCCTCCTGCGTGGCGCCGTGCGCGGAATGACCGACACGCAGCTCGACACCCCGTATCGCCCCGATGGTTGGACCGTGCGTCAGGTCGTACACCATATACCGGATAGCCACATGAACGCGTACATCCGGTTCAAGCTGGCCCTCACGGAGGAGGCCCCGCCGATCAAACCGTACGACGAAGCGGCGTGGGCGCGCCTCGAGGATTCTCGAACCACGCCGATCGAAACGTCACTCGTGCTGCTCGAATCGCTTCACGACCGCTGGGTGCGCGTGCTGCGGGCGATGTCTGAAGCGGATTTCGCCCGCACTCTCACTCATCCCGAGCGCGGTGAGATGACGCTGGACGAAATGCTCTGCTTGTACGAATGGCATGGCAAGCATCACCTCGCGCACATCGTCAGCCTTGCTGAACGAAGTGGTTGGTGACGCCCATCGGCGTGACCGGACCATCGGGCGCCGTTTTCACCCAGCACCGTAGTACCTCGGCCACGCTCCACGCCTGTGCAATGCAGCCGCGGGGCGTGTATGGCGGATCGGCGTCGAAGATTTCGCCGATGGTGCCAAGGCCGAAATCCCCGAGCGCACCCAGGCATTGCTCGACGAAGCAGCGGGCTCCCGCCTTGTCGCCGGGATGCACCTTGAGCCACGCATCCACCCACGCCCCAATGAGCCACGCCCACACCGTTCCCTGGTGGTACGCCGCGTCGCGCGAGCGGAGATCGCCGTAGTAGCGCGCCTTGTAGTCCGGCTCGCCGGGCGCGAGTGAGCGCAAGCCGAATGGCGTGAGCAGTCGCTGGCGAATCGCCTCGAGCACCTTCGGCCAGCGCGACGGGTCGAGCACTGCATGCGGCAGCGAGATGGCGAACAGCTGGTTCGGCCGAAACAGCGCGCTGTCGCCGTCCTCGCCGTCGATCACGTCGTACAGATAGCCGCGATCGGCGATCCAGAAACGCTCATTGAAGGCCTGGTACACCCCGTCGGCCCGCTGGCGAATCGGCCGGGCTGCCTCCTCGCCGCGCGTTTCTTCGAGCCATGCCTGGAGCAACCGCAGCGCATTGTACCAGAGCGCGTTGATCTCGACCGCTTTGCCGCGGCGCGGCGTCACCACCCACCCGTCGACCTTTGCGTCCATCCAGGTGAGCTGATAGCCCGCCGCGCCTTCGTGCAGCAAACCGTCTTTCGGGTCCACGCCAATGCCGAAGCTCGTGCCATGCACATGGTGGTCGATGATGTCGATCATCGTCGGCAGCAGGTGCATCAGCGTCACCTCGTCGCCGGTGGCTTCCACGTATCGTTGCACGGCATGAAAGAACCAGAGGGTCGCGTCGGCCGTGTTGTACAGGCCGTCGTTGCTTCCATCGGGGAACATGTTGGGAATGAGCCCGTTCTTCACATAGTGCGCGAAGGTGCGCAGGATGAAACTGGCTTCGGGCTCGCGGCCGGTGGCGAGCGTCAGCCCCTCCAGGCTGATCATCGTGTCGCGGCCCCAGTCGGTGAACCAGTGATAGCCGGCGATGACCGTGCGTACCTCGTGCCCCATCGCGGCGGCGCGCGTCGCGTCGGCGACACGGCCGATCGGCGTAATGATGAACTGGTCGGCGGCGAGCACCAGCTCCGCGCCCGTTTCATCCTGCGCCTGCGGCACCGCGGAAAAGATCAGGCGACGGCGCCGTTCCTGCTCGCAGGCGCTCACATCTTCCGGACTGAGCGCGCGCATCACCGCCTCGCTCTCCACGGAGGCAATCAGCGTCGCGCACCGGTCGCGGTGGAGTGGAATCTCGAAGTAGCCCGGCGTCCACAACGTCCCGCGAAACTCGTAGCCCCGGCTCTCCTCGACCGGATACAGGAACTCGCTCGTCGTCCGCTCCTCCGACACGAAGCGGTGGCCATCGACGCCGGCGATCTGCAACCGCAGCGGCGGCACGCCATTGCTCGAGGTGAGCAGATGAATGTCGCCGGTTCGCGTCATCGAGTACTGCACTGACGACGGCGACTGCGTCTCCGTGCTGACAGGCTCCTCGTAGCCGCGAAAGTGCACCGCGGGGTGGAGCTGGAGTGTTGCGTTCTCCGGCCCGGCGAGCAGCCGATACGCCACGTGCACGGTGTTCTGCTTGTGCGGCATCACGACGCGCTTCTCCAGCCGAAGCCCGTGCCATTCGTATTCCCAGATCGGCAACCCCGCTTCGAGGCGAACCGACAGCAGCACGCGCGCCGTGTCCGGATTCAGGCGGCCCGCCGTGCGTTCCTCCTGATTGATCGACGTCGACTGATCGCCGAGCACCAGCCGCTCGCCGAGGTGGTTGAGCATGACTGTACGGCCGAGCGGATTGGCCAGCGCGGCGACGAGCATCCCGTGATAACGCCGCGTGATCACGCCCGCCATCGTCGACGAGGCGTATCCGCCCAGGCCATTCGTGACGAGCCATTCGATTTCCAAAAGGCGTCGGGCACGGTCCGCGGCGTTCTCGGGCAGCTCGACTTTCCGAACGATGCGATCAACGAGTCGTCTAGCCATGGTGCGAGCTCAGAAGTACAGCGGATTCCGCGGGAAGCCACCAGCCGTCGGCCGGCGTCGCGATCTCGGGCGTGCCCCAACCGCCATAGGCGCGGTCCTCCGTCGAAAAGACGGTCTGCCAGAGCATTTCAGCCGGTGGGGCGGCCAGCGGTTCGGCGAGCGGATCTGCATGCAGACGCGCGCCGAGGTTCACCAGAAGCAGCCGGTCGCCATCCGCGCCGCCGAAATAGCGCAGCAGAAACGCCTGGTCGCTCAGCACCGCGCCGTCCAGCGCGCGCGGACGCTGCGCGCTCAGCACGGGATCCTCGCGCCGCAGTCGCAGCAGATCGCGATGCAGGTCGAGTGCTGCACGATGCGCGTGCCGCTCGGCCCAATCGAGCTTGCACCGCAGGAACGTCCGCGGATCACCGGGATCGCTGATGCGAGAACTCTCATCGATCGACCCTACGCTCGGAAATTGCGACACGAACTTCGCGCGCCCGCCGCGGACCATGCGGGCCAGCTCCGGCGTGTGATCGGCGAAATAGAGGAACGGCGCCGACGCGGCAAACTCCTGACCCTGGAACAGCATCGGCGTCTGTGGGAGCAGCAGAAGCAGCGCGGTGAGCGCGCGGAAGCGGCCGGCGCTCGTCTCCTCGTGCAGGCGCCGTCCGTCCGCGCTGTTCGCCACCTGATCGTGGTTCTGCGTGAACACGACGAAGTTCGTCGGTGCGAGATCGAGGGCCGGCGTGCCGCGGCCGTGGTGCTGCCACGCATACCATTCGCCCTGATAGAGGTATCCGTATTTCGCGGCGGAGATGAATTCCTGGGGCGAGCCGCGATAGCCGCTGTAGTAGGCCTCGGAGCGTCCCGTCGCAGCGACGCGCGCCGCATGGTGGAAATCATCGTTCCACAGCGCGTCCAGACCCATGCCGCCATCTGATTTTTCGCGCACGAGCGCCGTCTGCTGCGGCTCGTTCTCGGCAATCAGCACGATGCCCCGCTCGCCGGCCGCGTCGCGTGCCGCATCGGCGATCTCCGCCATGATGTGCGGCGTCGACCGGTCGGTGATCTGCTGAGTGGCGTCGAGTCGCAGACCGTCGAGATGGAATTCCTCGATCCAGTACCTGGAATTCGTGATGAAATACTCGCGTACTGGCGCGGAATCCGGGCCGTCGAAGTTGAGCGCGTCGCCCCATTCGGTCGCCTGCCCACTCGTGTAGCGCGATGAAAACTTGTTCATGTAGTTGCCGTCCGGCCCGAAGTGGTTGTAGACCACATCGAGGATGACGCCCAGCTCGAGGCGGTGCGCCGCGTCAACGAAGGCGCGAAAATCGTCGGGCGTCCCGTAGAGGTGCGTCGGCGCGAACAGATTCACGCCGTCGTATCCCCAACCGAATCGGCCGGCGAAATCGGCCACCGGCATCACTTCGATCAGCGTGATGCCGGTGTCCACGAGGTCGGGCAACCGGTCGATCGCCGCTCGGAAGGTTCCACCCCGGGTGAACGTGCCGACGTGCAGCTCGTAGACGACCTGACCGTCGATCGTCACGCCTCTCCAGTCGGTGTCGCCCCAGTCGAACGCCGGGTCGATTACCTGTGACGGGCCATGCGGCCCTTCCGGCTGGAAACGCGACGCGGGATCGGGATATGCTTCCCCGTCGTCGAGCCGCAAGCGGTATCGTGTTCCCGCGCCGATACTTGGGATGATGGCCGAGAAGTAACCGTTTCCCTCTGGCTCCAGAATCGAATCGGAACCCCCACCCGGATCGTCTACAATGACGAGCTGGACCGACTGGCAATTCGGCGCCCACACTCGGGCGTGCACGCACGGCGTTCCGTTTTCGCGCGGGACAACCTCGACGCCTATGGGGTATCTACGCGTCGGGGCCTTTGTTGTCGGTTGGCGTGGTACCATGGCGGGCGAAATGCGGGGCAGGATCGGGACCAGCGCTGCCCCGCGCCGGTAGCGAAACACCGCGTTCCGGGCATACTCTTGGCGAGCACACTTTTTCGAGATGGCGAGAAGCGACGATCACGTGACCGATGAGCAGGCAGTAGCGGATGGCGAAAGCTCGGCGCCATCGGCGGGCTCGTCGGCGGCCGTGAGCGACTCCGGCGAAGGCGACAGCCGCTTGCTCCCGAGCGGAATGGGCTCGGGCTTGCTCGCGCAGCAGCCCACGCCGTCGGCCGACGAAACGGTCGCCGTCGCCAAGGTGTGCCCGCAGTGCGGCGTCGAGTACGAGACCGGCTCGCGGTTCTGTCCCAAGGACGGCTCACCCCTTCGGCCGAAGGCCGAGGGCGATCCGCTCGTCGGCCGCGTCATTGCCGACCGGTATCTCGTGCTCGCCCGCCTCGGCGAAGGGGGCATGGGCCGGGTGTATCTGTGCGAGCACGTCAAGATGAACCGGCAGTGCGCGATCAAGGTGATGAACCCGTCGCTGGTAAACGACAGCGAGTCGTCGGCGCGTTTTGCCCGCGAGGCGTCCAGCGCCGCGCGCATCCTGCACCAGAACGTCGCCGCCGTGTTCGACTACGGAGAGGCGGACAAGATCGTCTACCTCGTCATGGAGTACGTCGACGGCGAACCGCTGTCGACCATCCTGGCTCGCGACGGCGCGCTGGATCCGCGGCGCGCCATCGACATCGCGCGCCAGATCGCCGACGGACTCTCCGCCGCGCACGAGCTCGGGATCGTGCACCGCGATCTCAAGCCGGACAACGTGATCGTCGCCCGGTCGCGCGCCGGCAAGGAGATTCCCAAGGTCGTCGACTTCGGTATCGCCAAGGCCGTTTCGGAATCGCCGCAGGACGCGCTGACGCGCAGCGGCCTCGTGATCGGCACGCCGGAGTACATGAGTCCCGAGCAGCTGCTGGGCGATCCGGTGGATGCGCGCGCGGACATCTACAGCCTCGGCTGCATTCTCTTCCAGATGCTGACCGGCCAGCAGGCGTTCGACGCCGAGTCGCGCGAGCAGATGATTCGCCGCCGGCTGCACGAGGCGCCGCCGCACGTGCGCGACGTTTTGCCTGATTTGCCGCGTCGACTCGATACGCTGATCGCGCACATGCTGGCGCGCTCGCCAGGCGATCGACTCGCCTCCGCGGCAGAAGCTCGCGACGGACTCGATCCGGCGCTCGCGCTCGGCGGGTGGGATCCGCGCTCGATCACCGCGCCGCGACGCAACACCGCGGGCGTGCAGGTCGCGCCCGATCCGGTCGCGGACGTCGCGCTTCAGCCAACGATGCCATTGCGCCGCCAACGCATGAAGCCGGCAGGTATCGCCATGGGAGCGGTGCTTGGCGTCGCCATCGTCGGCGGCGGCGTCGCGCTATGGTCGCACGATTCGCCAGCACCGCAAGTCACGGCGCCGGCGCCGGCGACTCAGCCACCGGCGCAGACCGTATCGAAGAATCCGCTCGTGGCGGACAGCGTGGATGCGCCGGCGAAATCGACGGCCCCGGTCGCGAGCGCATCGCACGCCGACACGAGCCGGCCCAAACCGTCGGCGTCGGAACGTTCGACGAGGACGGCGGACGCCGGCACGACTCGCGCGCCGACCAAACCGGCGATTCCGAGGGAGATCACCGCGCCGCTGGAGCGGTTTACCAGGGCCGTGAAGAGCGGAGACATCGCCAAGGTAGAAGAGGCGTATCCGTCGATGCCGCCCAGTATGGCGAATCAATACGCCACACGGATCTTTCCCGCGATGTCCATCGTGAGCGCCCACTCAGCGTTCGAGCCGCAAAGCATCACGGAGAGCAAGGCCGTGCTTGGCTATACGGTGATTGTGGGCTACAACCTCAAGAGCACGGGGCAAACCGGTGCACCCACGACGATGCAACTGCGCTATCGCGCGACAGTCGTGAAGCACGGTTCGAGGTGGGTGATCCAGGAGCTCGTAAATCAGAGCTAGCCGCGCCAATCCATCAGGCGTATCGCGCTTGCTCGAAGCGCGTCCTCAGCGCTTTCCGATTCGCTCCCGCAACTCGTCCGCTGCTCGAGCGAGCAGCTTGCCATCGACGCCGACGTCCCACGAATCGCCGTTCTGCCAATTCGCTTCGGCGCGAACTGACACCTGATTCCAGGTCTCTCCCAGGAAGCGAATCACCACGCGCGTTCGGTACCTGACGTCTGGCAGCCCATTGCGAATCACGCTCGCCTGCCACGGCGACATCAGGAATCCGGCGTGTGGGTCGCTCACGTCGACGGACGCGATATCAGCCAACACCTCCGTCGCCGCCTTGAAGGCCGCTGCCTTCCCCAGACCCTCGCGTACGTCGATCACGCGACCAATCCGCGCGTCCGACGTCGTCTCCTGAAAGCTCGACGGCGGGTTGCTGGTCAACGGCCGTACCACGGGCGTCGGCACTTCGCGCGCATGCGCGCGCGTACACGCGCCGAGCAGCATCGTGGCGAGAAACGCTATCGAGAAACGGTGGAGAGAACGGCGAGCGCAGATCGAGAGCATTGTACTCCGAGGCAAGGTGTCTCGCTCTCTACAAGATATTCGCGGCTGGCGAGAATCGCTCGGGGGCCCGCCTCTCGCGGCAACAGAGCGCGCGGGACGAGCGGCGGCCACCGCCCAGCCGAACCTCCGCGCTCGTGCGCCGACGGCACGGCCGTGTGTTGCACTCGACGGGTCGACTGTGCACCGAGTTGGTCCGCGCGCATCCGCTCCCGCGCCGCACGAATCGGCCGCTGCTCCCACTGTGCCGGTAACCGGGCCGCGTGGTCGGATGAGAAAGGCGGCCGAACAGGCGATGCTGCCGCGCGCGTACCTCACTGTTCCGCTTGTGCCGCTGGCATGTCCGCCTGTATCCATCGAACGTCCGCCTGTATCGGCCGAAGGTCCGCCGGTACCCGTCGAAAGTCCACTCGGACAGACGACTGCTCCGCGCGTGCACACGACACGGCCACGCGTTTCCGCCGATCGGCCGCGACGGCAGATCACAGCATCGCCGGTATACCCGAGTGGGCCGCAACGTCTGACAATCGCGACGCGAGAATCGGCTGGCTGGCCGCTCGATACCATGCATCGTCCGTGCGAATCCGCGGCTCGGGCGCTCGTGTACTTCGCTCGGCCGCCCGTATCCATCGCGCATCCGCGCCGTCGAATCGCTTCAACGCTCGTAGCCGTCACTCGGCCGCGTGGTCGAACGACGTCGACACCTGTATCCGTCGGTGAGCCGCACCAGCGCCGCACACGTCGCGCTCGTTCGCGCGCTCGAACGCTCGTTCAATCCGGACGTCTGGTGAGAACCCCCGAGGGGCCGTAATATCGAGCATCAGAGTGAGGCGCGCGAGGAGCGAGCCGGGGAGACCACAAGTCGTGCTTCAATGAAAATTGGCGTTCCAACCGAAACCGCTCCGCGCGAGCAGCGAGTGGCGCTCGCGCCGGATAGTGCAGGACGACTGATCAAACAACAAAAACTCGAGGTCATGGTGCAAGCCGGCGCTGGGTTGCGCGCCGGCTTCCGCGACGACGCCTACCAGGCAGTGGGTGCGACGATCGTGCCCGATGCCGCCGCGGCACTCGGCGGCGTACAGGTCGTCGCCAAGGTGCAGCCGCCATCCTCGGACGAAATCAATCGCATCGACATGGGCGCCACGCTCGTGTCGCTGATGCGACCGGGGCAGAGCACCGAGATCGTGGCGGCCCTCGCCCAACGTCGAATCACGGCCTTGGCGCTCGAGCTCGTGCCGCGCATCACGCGCGCACAATCGATGGACGTGCTGTCCTCGCAAAGCACCGTTGCCGGCTACAAGGGTGTGCTCATCGGAGCGGCGGCCCTCGGCAAATTTCTGCCGATGCTGACGACCGCCGCGGGCAACATCTCACCGGCCAAATGCTTCGTGATCGGCGCCGGCGTCGCCGGACTACAGGCGATCGCGACCGCGCGCCGGCTCGGCGGCGTCGTGTCGGCGTTCGACGTGCGGCCGGCCGCGCGCGAGCAGGTCCAGAGCCTCGGCGCATCGTTCGTGGCGAACGATCTCGTGAACGCGTCGGCAGAGGCGGCCGGCGGCTATGCGCGCGCGCAGACGGAGGACGAACAGGCGCGCACGCTCGCCGCGATCGGAGCGCACATCAAGGACATGGATCTCGTGATCACCACGGCCCAGATCCCGGGCAAGCCGGCGCCGCGGTTGATCACGCACCAAATGATCGAGACGATGCGCGCTGGATCGGTGATCGTCGATCTCGCAGCGGAGACCGGCGGCAACTGCGAGCTGTCGAAGCCGGGCGAGACCGTACAGGCGCACGACGTGACCGTGATCGCGCCGCTGAACCTGCCGAGCACGGTCGCGTTCCACGCCAGCCAGATGTTCGGCCGGAACATTACGGAGCTGCTCAAGCACGTCGTGAAGGACGGTGCGCTGCAGCTCGACCCCACGGACGAGATCACCGGTGCGATGATGATGACCCACGACGGACAGGTGCTTCGCTGATGAGCTCTCAACTTCTCGAGTTGTACGTCTTCGTGCTGGCGGCGTTCGTCGGCTACATGGTGATCTCGCGAGTCCCATCGCTGCTGCACACGCCGCTCATGGCCGCGACGAATGCGATTGCCGGCATCTCGCTCGTCGGCTCGCTGATCGCCGCCGGCGCCGGCAACAACCGCGTCGCCACGATCATCGGATTCGTCGCGGTCGTCGCGGCGACGAGCAACATCGTCGGCGGCTTCATCATTGTTGACAGAATGCTCAAGATGTTCCAGAAAGGCAGAGGGGAGAAAGGAGAGAAGAGAGCGGAGCAACCACCCAGTAACCAGACGTGAGTGGCGAGATGCCAGAACGATCGGGGGCTGTCTGAATGCTGATGCCTGTCCTCTGATCTCTCGGTAGTTCCCTCTCCTCCTTCCTCTCTCCC
>Ga0070680_100000502_pt1 | contig 26894 bp, 23 predicted proteins | sample KBSC73BmetaG_FD_64672 | JGI IMG/M metagenome (GOLD analysis project Ga0070680, IMG submission 64672) | Corn rhizosphere microbial communities from Kellogg Biological Station, Michigan, USA - KBS C7-3B metaG | ecosystem: Host-associated > Plants > Roots > Rhizosphere | place: USA: Michigan...
CGACATCGAGCTGTTCGCCCGCGCCCGGCCCGAGCTTCCGCCGCACAAGGTCGTCGGGATCACCGGCACCAACGGCAAGTCGACCACGACCGCGCTCGTCCACCACATCCTCAAGACCGCGGGCGTGCCGACGACGATGGGCGGGAACATCGGCCTGCCGATCCTCGCCCAGGACCCGCTGCCCGAAGGCGGAGTCTATGTGCTCGAGTTGTCGAGCTACCAGATCGACCTGACGCAGAGCCTCGACTGCGACGTCGCCGTGCTGCTCAACATCACGCCCGATCACCTCGACCGCTACGAAAGCTTTCAGGCGTACGCAGAGTCCAAGGCGCGGCTCTTCGAGATGCAGTCGCCCGAGCATATTGCCGTCATCGCAGAGGACAGCCCAGCTTCCGCGAAGATTCTGGACGAGCTGCAGCAGGATTGGCTTGGCGGAAAGGGTGTGCCCTTTGCGAGACCCTTAAGTTCGGTCCTGAATGGATTGGACAGAAGCGAATGGCCTACACTTCAGGGTCCGCACAATGCCGAAAATGCTGGTGCGGCAATACGAGCGTGTCTGGCACTTGGACTGAATAGACGCGAAATTCTGCGGTCACTCCGCACCTACCCCGGCCTACCCCATCGCATGGAGCGCATCCGCGAGAAGGACGGCGTCCTCTTCGTCAACGACAGCAAGGCGACGAACCCCACCGCGACCGCGCCGGCGCTCGCGGCGTTCGAGCGCATCCGCTGGATCTGCGGCGGGCAGGCGAAGACCGACAATCTCGACGAATGCGCCCCGCACTTCAGCCATGTGCGCAAGGCCTATACCATTGGCGAAGCGGGCGAATTGTTCGCTTCGCTCTTGTCCCCGCACATGGACGTGTCACAGTGCGTGACGCTCGAAAGAGCGGTGGGAGAGGCTGCGGCCGAAGCGGTGAGCGGAGACACGGTGCTCCTCTCGCCAGCTTGTGCTTCGTTCGACCAATTCCGCGATTTCGAGGACCGGGGGAACCAGTTCCGGCGCCTGGTGGAGGGACTATGATCAAGACCATCTCGGGCCAGATCAAGGCCAAGGCCGCGCTGATGGATCCGAACCATTACGGCCGCTCCGACACGAGCGCGATGGGCCGCTGGTTCTGGGAGATCGACAAGGTCCTGCTGCTGCTGATCAGCGTGCTGATCGCGATCGGCCTGATCGCCGTCGCCGCCGCCTCGCCCCCCGCCGCGCAGCGTTACTCGGGCGGGAATGTCCGTTTCTCCGAGCTTTATTATTTCTGGCGCCAGCTCGCCTGGATCGCGATCGGAATCCCGGTGATGATCGGAATCTCGATGATGCCGCGCGAGCGGGCGCGGCGACTGAGCCTGTTCGGCGCGGCCTTCTTCTTCGTGCTTCTGATTTTCGTTCCGATCCTGGGGCCGGAAGTGAACGGCGCGAAACGATGGATCAATTTCGGCCTGGGCCAGGTCCAGCCATCGGAATTCCTGAAACCCTTCTTCGTCGTCTCCATGGCCTGGCTCCTGAGCCTCAAGGAAGCCGACAAGTCGCTTCCGGTCTATCCGATCTCCGCCGTGCTCGTCGGCGCCATCGCCTACCTGCTGATGAAGCAGCCCGACTTCGGATCGACGATCATCTTCTGCGCCGTGTGGGTCGCGATGCTCGCGCTCGCCGGGCTGAACCTGCGCATCCTCGCGGGGCTCGCCATCGCGGGTCTCATCGGGATCGTGCTCGCATATTTCTTCTACGACGTCGCGACGCAGCGGATCGACGAGTTCCTGTTCGGTACCGGCGACAATTTCCAGGTCGAGAATGCAATGCGGACACTGACCGCCGGCGGGCTGTTCGGAATGGGTCCGGGCGGCGGCACTCGGAAGTTCGGCCTTCCCGAGCCGCACACCGATTACATCTTCTCGGTCGTTGGCGAGGAGTTCGGCCTGATCGCCTGCCTCGCCATCGCGCTCCTCTATTGTGGGATCGTCGCGCGGGTGCTGATCAAGCTGCTCGACGAGGAATCGCCGTTCGCGATCCTCGCCGCCGCCGGGCTCGTCATCGAGTTCGGGCTCCAGGCGCTGATCAACATGATGGTCAACGTTCAGCTCGCACCGTCCAAGGGCATGACCCTCCCGTTCATCAGCTACGGTGGAAGCTCGATGCTCGCGCTGTCGATCGGCATGGGCTTGCTGCTCGCCTTCACGCGGCGGAACCCCTATCTCACGCGTTCACCCTATGTGGTGAAATGGAGCGGGGAGTCGCTGACTACATGAACTTCGTTCTCGCTGCTGGCGGGACCGGCGGGCACATGATCCCGGCGCATGCGCTGGCCGCGGAGCTAAAGGGCCGCGGCTATGGCGTGCTGCTGATCACGGACGAGCGCGGCGCGCGCTTTCCCGGCCTGTTCGAGGGAATGCCGGTGCATATCCTTCCCGCGGGCCGGCTCGGCGGCGGCCCGATCGGCTGGCTCAAGGCGTTCGGCTCGGTCGTCAAGGGGCGGGGCGAGGCCAAGCGCCTCTACCGCGACCATCGGCCCGACGCTGTAATCGGGTTCGGCGGCTATCCCGCTTTCCCGTCGCTGCTTGCGGCGAGCTCGATGAACATCCCGACCGTCCTCCACGAGCAGAATGCCGTGCTCGGCCGGGTCAACCGCCTGCTCGCGGGCGAAGCGGAGGCGATTGGCACGGCTTACGATCAGGTCGACCGGCTGCAGGCAAAAAATGCGGCCAAGGTCGTGCTCGTCGGCAATCCGGTCCGCGCCGAGATCGCCAAGCTCGGCGAGCTGCCGTTCCCGCCGTTCGACGATGTCGCGCCGCTGAAGATTCTCGTTACCGGCGGGAGCCAGGGCGCCAGCATCCTCAGCAAGGTCGTTCCGGCCGGTCTCGGAATGCTCGCGCCTTCGCTCCGCCGCCGGCTTCAGGTGGTGCAGCAATGCCGTCCGGAGGACATCGAACGGGTCCGCGCCCAATATGCGGAGCTTGGAATCCCCGCCGAGCTCATGACCTATATCGAGGACATGGCCGAGAAGATCGCCGACGCGCATCTCGTGATTGGCCGCGCGGGCGCGTCGACCGTCGCCGAGCTGACGGCCGCGGGCCGGCCCGCGATCCTCATCCCCTTCGCTGCCGCGACCGACGATCACCAGACTGCGAACGCCCGCGAGATGGTGAAGGCCGGCGGCGCGCGTGCGATCCAGGAAGCGAACTTCACGCCCGAGGTGCTCGCCCGCCAGATCGAAGCGCTGGCGATGGACCCGGTCGCGCTCGGCAATGCCGCCGGACGCGCTCTGTCGGTCGGCCGCCCGCACGCCGCACGCGACCTCGCCGACCTGGTCGAGCGGATCGGCAACGGGGTTTCCCCGCTCGCGGTCGGGCCTGTGCTAAGTCCGCGCAGGCGCGCGATGGCTCCGGTGGGAGGTGTGCCCGCATGAAGGCGCTGGGCACCGACATCGGTACGATCCACTTCGTCGGCATCGGCGGGATCGGCATGTCGGGAATCGCCGAGGTGATGCACCAGCTCGGCTACAAGGTGCAGGGCTCGGACGCGTCCGATTCCTACGTCGTCGAGAAGCTTCGCAAGAGCGGCATTCCGGTGACGATCGGTCATTCCGCCGACAATCTCGGCGATGCCGCGGTCGTGGTCTGTTCGACCGCGATCAAGGATAACAACCCGGAAATCCAAGCCGCGGCCGAACGCCGCCTCCCCCGGGTCCGGCGCGCCGAAATGCTCGCCGAGCTGATGCGGATGCAGCGGACGGTCACGGTCGCCGGCACGCACGGCAAGACAACCACTACCTCGATGGTCGCGGCGCTGCTCGACAGCGGCGGGCTCGACCCGACGGTGATCAACGGCGGGATCATCAACCGCTACGGCTCGAACGCCCGCCTCGGAAAGAGCGAATGGTGGGTGGTCGAGGCCGACGAGAGTGACGGCAGCTTCCTGCGCCTCGACGGAACGATCGCGGTCGTTACCAACATCGATCCCGAGCATCTCGACTATTACGGAAGCTTCGAGGGGGTGAAGGACGCCTTCGTCGAGTTCGTCGAGAACGTGCCTTTCTACGGCCTCGCCGTTCTGTGCATCGATCATCCCGAAGTGCAGGCGATCATCGGCCGAATCCGCGACCGGCGGATCGTGACCTACGGTTTCTCCGCGCTGGCCGATGTTCGCGCCGACAACATCACGCCGGTGCCGGGCGGCAGCCGATTCGACGTCTTGATCCTCGGCCGCGACGGCGAGCGGCGGACGATCGAAGGCGTCCAGATCAAGATCCCCGGGCGCCACAACGTTCAGAACGCCCTCGCCGCGATCGCCGTCGCGATCGAGCTCGGCATTCCCGACGAGCAGATCGTCGCCGGCTTCGAGCGCTTTGACGGCGTCAAGCGCCGCTTCACCCACGTCGGCGAGGCGGATGGCGCGATCGTGATCGACGATTATGCGCACCACCCGACCGAGATTCGCGCGGTGCTAGCTGCCGCTCGCGAGGGCGCTGAAGGCCGGGTCATCGCGGTCGTGCAGCCGCACCGCTACACCCGCCTGCGCGACCTGATGGAGGACTTCCAGAGCGCGTTCAACGACGCGGACGTGGTGTTCGTGGCGCCTGTCTATCCGGCCGGCGAGGAGCCGATCGAAGGCGTCGACTCTGCCGCGCTTGTCGAAGGCCTGCGCGCCCACGGCCACCGCATGGTCAGCGCCGTGAAGGATCAGAAGGAGCTCAGCCGCTCGCTCCGCGACCTCGCGGCCGAAGGCGACATGATCATTTGCATGGGCGCCGGCGACATCACCAAATGGGCGGCGACGCTCCCCGACGATATCCGCAAGGCGAGGGCGAAGAAATGACCGTCGCCACCATGCCGCAGGTCGAGGGCAAGTTGACGGGCGATGCCCCCCTCGCGCCGCTCGTCTGGTTCAAGAGCGGTGGAAATGCCGAATGGCTGTTCGAGCCGAAAGACGAGGACGACCTGGTGCAGTTCCTCCGCGAGCTCGATCCCGAAGTGCCGGTGATGGCGCTCGGCCTCGGATCGAACCTGATCGTGCGCGACGGCGGTGTACCGGGCGTGGTCGTCCGCCTCGGCAAGCCGTTCGCCAAGCTCGACCGGGCCGACCAGACCACGCTTCGCTGCGGCGGCGGGGCGAGCGGGATTCTCGTCAGCTCGACCGCGCGCGACGCGGGGATCGCGGGCCTCGAGTTCCTTCGCGGCATCCCCGGCACCGTTGGCGGCTTCGTCCGGATGAACGGCGGCGCCTACGGCCGCGAGGTGAAGGACATCCTCGTTTCCGCGCGGCTCGTGCTTCGCTCGGGCGAGGTCGTCGAATGGCCGCTCGAGAAGCTCGGCTACACGTATCGCCACAGCGACGTGCCCGAAGGCGCGGTCGTCGTTGAGGCCGTCTTCCGCGGCATTCCCGGCGACCCGCAGGCGATCGGCGCGGAGATGGACGCGATTGCTCGGGCGCGCGAGGAATCTCAGCCGCTGAGGAGCCGCACCGGCGGATCGACGTTCAAGAACCCGCCGGGACACAAAGCCTGGGCGCTGGTCGACGCCGCGGGCTGCCGCGGCCTGACTATTGGTGACGCGCAAGTCTCGGAAAAGCATTGCAATTTCCTCCTCAATCTCGGTAGCGCGACAAGCGCGGAGATCGAGGCGCTGGGCGAGGAAGTCCGCCGCCGGGTCGAGGAAAAGACGCACATCCAGCTCGAATGGGAAATCCAGCGGGTGGGCAAGTCATGAACCGCGATCTCCACGTCGTCGTGCTGATGGGCGGCTGGTCCAAGGAACGTGAGGTCTCGCTCACCAGCGGCGCGGGGATCGCGTCCGCGCTGCGCGAGCGCGGCTGGTCGAAAGTCACCGAGCTCGACATGGGCCGTGACGTCGCGACGCGGCTCGCCGAGCTCAAGCCCGACGTCGTGTTCAACGCCCTCCACGGAACGCCGGGCGAGGACGGGACGGTCCAGGGAATGATGGACCTGATGGGCCTCCGCTACACGCACAGCGGGCTCGCAACGTCGGTCATCGCGATCGACAAGGAGCTGACCAAGATGGTGCTCGTGCCCCACGGCATCCGAATGCCGTCGGGCAAGGTGCTCGAGAGCGAGAGCATCTATTCGGCCGACCCGATGGCGCGGCCCTATGTCCTGAAGCCGATCAACGAGGGTTCCTCGGTGGGCGTGGCGATCGTCACTTCCGACGGCAATTACGGCAATCCGATCGGCCGTGACGTTCCGGGGCCGTGGCACGAGTTCGACCAGCTGCTCGCCGAACCGTTCATCAAGGGCCGCGAGCTGACCGTCGCCGTTCTGAACGATGAAGCGCTCGCCGTCACCGAGCTTAAGCCCAAGGCCGGCTTCTATGATTATGCGGCCAAGTACACGGACGGCCTCACCGTTCATGAATGTCCCGCACAAGTGCCCGGCGAAATCGCCCGGTCGATGATGGACATGGCCGCCAAGGCGCACCGCTTGCTCGGCTGCAAGGGTGCGTCGCGCTCGGATTTTCGCTGGGACGATGAGCAGGGCGAAGCGGGTCTGTACCTGCTCGAGGTCAACACCCAGCCCGGAATGACCCCCCTCAGCCTGGTGCCCGAGCAGGCGAAGTCGCGCGGCATTGCCTACGGCGAGCTGGTCGAGCGGCTGATCGCGGAGGCGCTGCAATGAGCGCCGCGCACGTCCGCCGCGGCGCCTCGGGTCGCGCCAGGCCCCGCAAGAGCGCCAAGGTCACGGTCCCGAAGAAGATCGCCAAGCGGCTGCCGGTCAACCAGGCCCGTGCGAACAAGGTCGCGGGGCTGGTGTTCGCGGCCTTCATGCTCGCGATCGCGCTCGTCGTGGTGATGGCGCTTGACATCCCGGCGAAGGCGGAGCGCGCCGCAGCAACCGCAGTGGGCCATGCTGGCTTCACCGTCAGCGGGTACCAGATCGTCGGCCTCGCCCACATGAGCCGAGCGCCGGTTGACCAGATCGTCAACGACGAGCTGCGCCGCGCCGCCGACGAGGCCGGCACCGACAAGGCGCCTCAGGCGCTGGTCGACGTCGGCGCGATTCGCCAGCGCCTGCTCCAGTTCGGCTGGGTCAAGGATGCACGCATCCTGCGCCGCCTTCCCGACACGCTCGTCATCGACATTGTGGAGCGCAAGCCGGCGGCGCTGTGGCAGAACCAGGGCGAGCTCGCGCTGATCGATTCCGAAGGCGTAGTGCTCGACCATGTGCCGGTGGACAAGATGCCCGACCTTCCGCTGCTGATCGGGCCGGGCGCGAACGGCCAGGAGCAGGAGCTGGCGAGGCTGATGGCGGACGTGCCGACGCTCAAGCCGCAGCTCGCCTCGGCGACCTGGGTGGGAGGCCGGCGCTGGGACCTGAACTTCCAGTCGGGCGAAACCGTCGCTCTCCCGGAAGGCGAAGAGGCTGCACGGACGGCGCTGGTGAAGTTCGCGCGCCTCGACAAGCAGACGGCGCTGCTCGGCCGCGGGCTCGTCCGATTCGACCTACGCGTGCCGGGCAAGATGATCGTCCGGCTGCCGCATCCGCTCGAGCCGGCCAAGCCGGCCCCGCCTGCGGTCGGCTGAGCCAATGGCGCAGCCGACCGAACAGGAGCTCATCGCCGCGCTCGACATCGGCTCATCGAAGGTCAGCGCGATGATCGCGCGTCTCGACGAAGAGGGCCGGCCGACCGTGCTCGGCACCGGCCAGCGCGAAAGCCGCGGGGTGAAGCGCGGATATATCACCGACATGGCGGCGAGCGAGTTCGCTGTCCGCGAGGCGGTTGAGCTGGCCGAGCGCATGTCCGGCGTCACAGTCGAAGACGTGTGGGCGAGCTACGGCGCGCCGGGCCTCGTCAGCGACCTTGCCAATGTCGAAGTCGAGCTTGGCGGCCATGCCGTCGAACAGGCCGACGTCGACGAACTGCTTGATGCCGGCAAGCGGGCGATCGACCGCAACGGCCAGGTCGTGCTTCACGCGCATCCCGCGCTCTACACCATCGACCGCGCGCAAGGCGTGCAGCAGCCGATTGGCCTCCACGCCAACCGCCTGGGCGTCGATATCCACGTCATCGCCGCCGACCCGTCGCCGCTCAGGAACATCGACACCGTGATCCGCCAGGCGCACCTCGGGGTCAAAGCGATTGTCGCCTCCCCGATCGCCGCGGCGCTTGCCTGTTTGAGCGACGAGGAGCGGGAGCTCGGCGTGGCGCTGGTCGAGATGGGCGCGGAGGTCACCAACGTCTCCGTTCACTATGGCGGGATGCTCGCCGGCCTGCGCTCGATCCAGCTCGGCGCGCGCGATATCACGAACGACATCGCCGGCGCGTTCGCCGTCCAGCGCCGCGACGCCGAAAGGCTGAAATGCTTCTACGGCTCGGCGATGACCAGCCCGCGCGACAATCACGAGATGATCGAGGCGACGCAGATCGGGGCCGACGCCGGCGCGGAGCCGATGAAGCTCACCCGCGCCCAGCTGATGATGGTGATCCGCCAGCGCATCGAGGAGCTGACCAACGAAATCGAAGCGGCGCTGAAGGCTCTCGGCTTTACCGGGCCGGTTGGCCGGCAGGTAGTCCTGACCGGCGGGGGCGCAGAACTGAAGAACGTCGCCGATTACATGCAGGGCGTGCTCGGCCGCGCCGTACGCGTCGGCCGACCGAAGCAGATCACGGGGCTGCCGGATGCGCACAGCGGTCCTGCCTTCTCGACGCTCGTCGGTCTCGCGCTGCTTGCGGCGCGCGGACGCGGAGACATTCGGGACATCGGCCCGATCGCACGGGTCCGCCCCGCCAAAGGAATCATCGGCCGGTTCGTCGCGGCGATGAAGGGCGGTTATTGATAGTGGACTAGGCCTGACTGCTCCGACGGCGTATCGAATGCGGCGGGGGAGAAGCCATGGACAAGCACGCAGTGCGCGGAGGTATGTTGCTCACGCTGCTGCTCGCCGCGCTCGTGATGCTCAATTACGTCGATCGCGGGGCAGTCGGCATCGCAGCGCCCAGGCTGAAAGGAGATCTCGGCCTTTCGGCTGCTGAGTTCGGCCTCGCCGTTTCGGCTTTCTCCTGGATCTATGCCCCGGCGCAGTTTGCGGTCGGGTGGCTGTCCGACCGGTTCTGCGTTTACAGGATGATCGCCATCGGCCTTGCCATCTGGTCGGTCGCGACCTTCATGACCGGCTTTGCGAATGGCCTTGCGATGCTGGTGGGGCTGCGGCTGGCGCTCGGCGTCGGTGAAGGCGTGGCATTCCCAGCTGCATCCAAGATCATCGCTCGCCACGTTAGCGGAAGCCGGAGGGGTATTGCCAACAGCGCCGTCGCCGCCGCGCTCTACTGGGGGCCGGCGCTCGGCACTTTCGCGGGTGGCATAATCCTCAGCTATTACGGCTGGCGCTGGATTTTCTTTGTATTCGGCGCGCTCACGCTGTTGTGGCTCATCCCGTGGCTGGCCGCCTCGAGGCCGCAGTGGGCGAGCTACGCCAAGGGGAGCGGCAACGACGTGCCCCTGGGAGAGGTCATGCGCAGCCGCACGGTTTGGCTGATGGGCATCGGCCACTTCGCGAACACCTACGGTTTCTATTTCCTGCTAGCGTGGCTGCCGCTGTTCCTCGTCACGGTCCGCGGCCTGTCGATCCTCCAGATGACGGCGATGACGACCGCCGCCTACGTAGTGCAGGGCTTTGGCGCGCTCGCCTGGGGCTGGATCTCCGACCAGATGGTGCTCAACGGCTGGGACGAGGGGCGGGTCCGCAAGGGGCTGATGTGCATGTACATGCTCGTCTCCGCGGTCGCCATTCTGGGCATCGGCTTCTCGGCGTCGGCATCCGCGATCTTTGCCTGGATGATCGTGACGGCGCTGTTCAGCGGCATTGGCGGCACCAACTGCTACGCAATCTCCCAGATCTACGCCGGCCCAGAAGCTTCCGGGACCTGGGTCGGGGTGATGAACGGGGTCGGCAACACCTCGGGGATCGTTGGCCCGATCATCGCCGGCCTCCTGATCGAACATACCGGCTCGTACATGGCCGCGTTCGTCGCTTCGGCGGTGGTCGTGGGGCTCGGCGGCATTTGGTGGGTTGCGGCGCTCCCGCGCGTGCGGCCGCTCGAGTTCGGACGCAAGGAGCTGACGCCGCAGTTCGCTTGAGCGCCCGCGCCATAATTCGCGTTTCGATCACCGCGCCCGTCCGCTATATCCGCCGCCATGCTGACAGAAGACCTGCTCCAGGATGCGAGGGGCATCTCCGACCGCATCACCGCGCTTCGCCGCGCGATCCATGCCGAGCCCGAGCTCGGGCTCGAGACTCCCAAGACCCTCGCCAAGGTGAAGGCCGAGCTTGCCGGCTTGCCGCTGGAATGGCGCGAAGGGCCGTCCTGCACCGGCGCCGTCGCGGTACTCAACGCCGGCAAGACAGGCCGGAGGGTGCTTCTGCGCGGCGACATGGATGCGCTTCCAATGCCGGAGGAGACCGGACTCGAGTTCGCCTCGACGGTGCCCGGGCGGATGCACGCCTGCGGTCACGACACGCATACGGCGATGCTCGCCGGTGCGGCTCGAGTTCTCGCCGGACGAGCCGACGCCCTGCCAGGTGAGGTGCACTTCATGTTCCAGCCTGGCGAGGAGGGCTATCACGGCGCCCGGTTCATGATCGACGACGAGCTGCTCGACCCACTGCCCGACGCTGCCTTCGCGCTCCACATCATGCCCAACGCGCCCCACGGGGCGATCGGAAGTCGCGCCGGCACGTTGCTCGCCTCGGCCGATACGCTCGAGATCGCGGTCATCGGGCGCGGCGGCCACGCCTCGATGCCGCACCAGACCCGCGATCCCGTGCCGGTCGCTTGCGAGATCGTGATGGCGCTGCAGACGATGGTCACACGCCGCTTCGACGCGACAGAGGCGGTGGTCGTGACGGTCACCCAGCTCGACGCCGGCACCGCCTTCAACGTGATACCCGACCGGGCGCTGCTCAGGGGCACGATCCGCACGTTGTCGCCGGAGAAGCGGCATGCGGTGTGGGCGGACATCCATCGCGTCGCCGAGAATGTCGCCGCGGCCCACGATTGCAGCGCAGAAGTGACGGTCACGGAAGGCTTTCCGCCGACGGTGAATGACTCGCGGGCGGTCGACCTCGCAGAGGCAGTCGCGACCTCGCTTCCGGACGGCGAGTTCCTCCGCCTGCCGACGCCGATCATGGGCGCCGAGGATTTCTCCTACGTGCTCGAGAAGGTGCCCGGAATGATGGCGTTCCTTGGGGTGGCCGGAGAGGGCGCCGACCTGGCCCAATGCTGCGCCATCCATTCAACCCGGATGATGGTCGACGAGAGCGTGCTTCCCCGCGGCACCGCATTCCTCGCCGGCTGCGCGACGCGATTCCTCGAGCGCGGGTGGGATTGAGCGCTCTTCGCTAGAACCAGAAGCTGAGGACGCTGCACAGCAGCACTATCAGCCCGATCCCGAAAATCCGTTCGGCGATGCGCTCGAACCGGTCCTCGGACCTGGTGATCGCCATATGCGAGGCGCCGCAGCTAATGAGGAACAGGAGCGCGGCGGCGAATGACAGCTCGTCGGCGATCGTCGTCGAGGCTTTGCCGGTGATGTGAACCGCGGTGACAATGATTAGCGCGACGCCCAACAGAGTCGCGGCCGTGTCGAGAATGTAGTGCTGCCTCATCGTGCCCCTCGTGGCCATCGCCTCTGATCCGAAAAATCACCGATCCCGTCGTTCACGGCAAGCGCCAACTCCTCTCCCGATCCGATGTTGCAATTGAGAATTACTCGCAGTAGCAACAGTTCTGCATTCAGTTGAAGGGACCCCATGACGAAAATCTGGCTGCTCGGCCTTGGCCTGGCAACGTGCCTTCCTGCGCGCGTCGGGGCCGAGGCCAATCCGTTCGGTTATTCCTACACCGCCGGGACGGAGGAACCGGGCGAAACCGAGCTTTCGTTGTGGGCGACTGACCGGCGCGGCAAGGATCAGGGCCATTACGACGCCCAGGACTATCGTCTCGAGGTCGAGCGTGGATTCACCGAGCGGTTTCAGGGCTCCGCCTATCTTAATTTCGTCAGCCATCATATCCGCGGGCTCGACCCGGCCGCCGATGGGGTGCGGCGTAACTTCGCCTTCGACGGCGCGAGCTTCGAGTTCATCTACCGGGTGCTGGACGAGGACCAACACGGAATCGGCGTTGCGCTTTACGCAGAGCCCGCCTGGTCGCGCATCCACGATGCCGGCGGGGGGAAGGGCGCCGAATATGAGCTCGAACTCAAAACTCTCCTCAGCAAGAGCTTCGCCGGTGGCCGCGTAATCTGGGCTGGCAATCTGACCGCTGAGCCTGAATGGGAGCGCGAGGGACAACTCATCGGGTCCACGGTCACCCACAGCTGGGAAAAGGAGCTGAAGCTTCAGGCGACCAGCGGTCTTGCCTACCGTTTCGCTCGCGACTGGTACGCCGGCGCCGAAGCGCGCTACGCAAGCGTCTATCCGGACTGGACCCATGGCCTGCACCGCGAAGCCTACGCACTCTCCGCTGGTCCGACGATCGCATTCAAGAGGGGCGAGTGGGCGGCGAGTCTCACCTGGCTTCCGCAGCTGGTCGGCGGGGGCACCCCGCATCGGAACCTTAGCCTCGACGAGTTCGAGAAACGCGAAGTCCGCCTCAAGATCTCGCACGAGTTCTGATCCTTGGCTCATCGGCTGTTCAGCCCGTACCGGCCACTGCCGCCGGTGTTTCGATGAATAGCGGTTGGCGCGACCATCGGCTGCCGATATGAGCGGCCGCACCGGGCGCGCGCGGCGTCGCTCCGGACAAGCTTGAACTCCAACTGTATTAGCGGCATATAACAGCAATGACCGTCCACACGCCCATTCCCGATTTCGCCGCCGCACGCGCGGCGATGGTGGAGAGCCAGCTGCGGCCGCAGGGCGTGACCGATCCGGCCGTGCTCGATGCCATGGGCAGCGTTCCGCGGGAGGACTTCCTGCCGCCCGAGACGCGTCCGCTGGCCTATGTCGATCGCGCCGTGCCGATGGGTGAGGATCGCTATCTTCCCGCGCCGGCAGTGCTCGGATCGCTGCTTGCGCAGATGATCCCGGTGCGCGGCCAGCGCGCATTGGTGATTGGTGGCGGCACCGGTTATTCCGCGGCGGTGCTTGGGGCGATCGGCCTGGTCGTGACGGCGCTCGAAAACTCACCCCAGCTCGCGGCAGTCGCCCGCCAGGGCGGCATCGACGTTGTCGAAGGGCCGCTCGACGCCGGATGGGAGAAGGGCGCGCCATACGACCAGATCCTGATCGACGGAGCGATCGAATATATTCCCGAAGCGATTATCGCGCAGCTCGCGCACGGGGGACGCCTCGGAACGGCATTGGTTGATCGCGGGATCACTCGCCTCACCGTCGGGCGCAAGTCGGGTGGTGCGTTCGGTTATCTGTCCCTGAGTGACGCCGGTGTCCCGGTCCTTCCCGGCTTCACCTGCCCCCGGACATTCACTTTCTAAAAGAGGTCTTTTCGCGTGGTTCGCAAGTTTCTCACCGGATCGCTGATCGCATGTCTGATGGCCGGCACGGCCGGCGCGGACACGCTGCGCGATGCGCTCGTCTCCGCCTACAAGACCAACCCGACGCTGACCGCGCAGCGGCAGACGCTGGAGGCGACCGACGCCAATGTCGCGATCGCCAAGGCCGCCGGCCGGCCGCAGGTCAGCGGAACCGTCGGCCTTAATCGCGACATTACGCAGACCGGTGTTCTCTCCACCGGCGGGAAAGGGCCGTCGCTGACGGCCGGGGTGACGGTCAGCTACCCTTTATTCAACGGCGGCAGCGTTAGGAACCAGGTCCGCGCTGCTGAAACTCGGGTCGAGGCGGGGCGCGCGACGCTCAGCGCGGTCGAGGGCGACGTGTTCACCAATGCGGTCTCGGCCTACATGGACGTGATCCGCGACCGAGCGATCGTCGAGCTCAACCAGAACAACGTGAAGCTGCTGCAGACGAACCTGGAAGCGACCCGCGACCGGTTTCAGATCGGCGATCTGACCCGCACCGACGTTGCACAGTCGGAGGCCCGGCTCCAGCTTGGCTATGCGCAGCTCGCGACCGCGCAGGGCAATGAGATCGCCAGCGAGGCCACCTATCGCCAGGTGATCGGCCACCCGCCGGGCGACCTTGCGCCGCCCAACCCGCTTCCGCCGCTTCCAACGACGGCGGACGAGGCCGTGCGGATCGCGCTCGCCGACAATCCCGACCTGATCTCGATCTACCGGCAGGAGATCGCGGCCGGCTACGACGTGAACGTCGCCAAGGCGAGCCGCCTGCCGACTCTCTCGGCCCAGGCCAACGGCAGCTACGCGGCGAACCTCGCCGGAAATGCTCCGTCCGGCTTTCCCAACACGGGCACGCAGACGTCGATCGGCCTCGGGGCTTCGATCCCGATCTTCCAGGGCGGGCTGCCCGCCGCGCGAATCCGTCAGGCCCAGGCCCAGCGGGGCCAGCTTCGCGAGCAGGTCGTCGGTACCGAGCGCGCCGTGGTCCAGCAGACCCGCGCGGCCTTCGCCGATTACCAGGCGGCGGAGCAGGCGATCCAGGCGCAGACCGTCGCGGTGCAGGCCAATGAGCTCGCGCTTGAGGGCAATCGCGCGGAGCAGAGCGTCGGCACTCGCACCATCATCGAAGTGCTCAATGCCGAGCAGGACCTGCTGAACTCGCAGGTCGCGCTGGTGACGGCCAAACGCGACGCCTATGTCGCCGGCTTCCAGCTGCTGAATTCGATGGGCCAGGCGCAGGCGCAGGACCTCGGGCTCGACGGCGGGCCGCTCTACGACCCGCTCGGCAATTATCGCCGCGTCGCCAACAATTGGAATGACTGGGCAACCGATCCCGCCCACGGGCCGGAGGCGACGAGGACCGTAAGTCCGCAGGAAATGCCGGCGAACCCGGTGGTGACGCCGCAGGTCGTTCCCGCCAGCGATAACCCGACGCCGCCGGCGCCGACGGCAGTCACGCCGGTTCCCGAGACTCCTCCAATTCCCCCGCCGCCCGGCGCAACCGGCTCCAAACCCGGCCGGTGACTCGGCAATCGCCACGTCGCGCGTGACTCCGCGACGACATTGAAGCTATCGTCGAACAATGCAGTCGCCGGGCCGCGAACCATCGATGGAAGACATCCTCGCGTCGATCAAGAAAGTGATCGCGGAGGAGAAGGAGCTGCGCGCCGCGGCCGCTCCGGTTGAAAGCGTCGAGGACGAGCCGCTCCCGGAGGAGACGAGCGGTGACGAAGAGGTGCTCGAGCTCAATGAGCCGCTGGCGCCCGCGGTCGATCTCGGCCCGCCTCTCGTCGACGAGGACGTGGCCGGGCAGAGCCGCCAGGCCCTCGAGCAGCTGCAGACCGTGGCCGCGTCGATCCCCGCCGCCCCGCAGGTGAACCCGCTCGAAGAGATGGTCCGCGAGATGCTGAAGCCGATGCTGAAGCAATGGCTCGACGAGCATCTTCCGCAGATGGTCGAAGAGCATGTGAAGCGCGAGATCACTCGGATCACGGGGCGGCCGCTGTAGCAATTGCCGTCAAAGCGCAGGCTCGCTACGCCTGCGACATGATCAAACTTCCATTCCTCCTCCTCGCCGGGGCTGCACTCATCGCCTCGCCCGTAATCGCGCGGCCAATGACCGCGATCGACCTTCAGTCGATGCACCGGCTCGGCAGTCCCGATGTTTCGCCCGACGGCCATTGGGCGGTGTTCACGGTCTCGACCACCGACTGGGCCAAGAACAAGCGAGTGAACACGCTCGAGTTGCTCGACATCACGAAGCGCGCGCAGCCGCAGCCGATCCGCGGTGCGGAGAAGGGCCATGACGCGGCCTTCGGCGCGGACGGCTCGCTGTGGTTCCTGATGCCCGTCGGCGACCAGGACCAGCTGTTCCGGATGACGATCGGCGGTGCGCCGGTGCAGGTCAGCAACTTCAAGGGCGACATCGGCGGGTTCAAGATCGCGCCGTCGGGCACCGAAGCGGTGGTCTGGGCCGAGCGCGATCTTCGTTGCCCCGATCTCAATTGCGCGAGCGTGCTGGAGACGAAGGCAATCGGCTCGGGCCGCACCTACGACCAGCTGTTCATCCGTCACTGGGACACCTGGGAAGTGCCGGGCGTCCGCTCGCGGCTATTCACCTTCCCGATTGTCGCCGGCAAGCTCAGCGGCGCCGGAGTCCCGATCGAGGGCAATCTCGTCGGCGACACGCCTTCCAAGCCATTCGGCGGCGGCGAGGAAATCGCTTTCTCGCCCGACGGCCGCACCGTCTATTTCGCATTGCGCGAAGCGGGCCGGACCGAGGAGCTCTCGACCAACCTCGACATCTTCGCCGCACCTGCCGACGGGCGCGCACCGCCGGTCAACCTTACCGCGGCGAACAAGGCCACCGACACGCTTCCGACTATGTCGCCGGACGGGCGGACGCTCGCTTATGTCGCGATGGCGCGGCCGGAGTACGAATCCGACCGTACCGTTCTGATGCTGCGGGACCTCGCCACTGGTGCCGTGCGGCCGCTGACGCGGCAGTGGGACCGCTCGGTCGGTTCGATCGAATGGGAGAAGAACGGCCGCAGCATCCTGGTGACGGCGGAGGACACGCTCGAAGCTCCGGTGTTTAGAATCGACGTCGTCGCAAGCGGCAAGATCACTCGCCTCACCGACGACGGCACTTACGGCAATATCCATGCGATCCGCGGGGGCGGCTTCATCGCAACCAAGAACAGCATCATGGCGCCGGATGATCTCTATGTGGTGAACGAAGCCGCAGACAATCTTGTCCAGGTGACCTCGTTCAATGCGGCGCTTCTTTCCGAGCTCGATCCGGTCACCTTCACGAAGTTCAACTTCAAGGGCGCGAACAACGACACGGTGTGGGGCTGGACGTTGAAGCCGGCTAACACGACGGCCCCGCTGCCCATCTCCTTCCTCGTCCACGGCGGCCCGCAAGGCAGCTTCAACGACAGCTGGTCGTATCGCTGGAACCCGCGCCTGTTCATCGCCCCCGGCTACGCTGCGGTCAGCGTCGATTTCCACGGCAGCACCGGCTACGGCCAGGCATTCGTCGACGCGATCCACCAGAATTGGGGTGGCTGGCCGCTCGAGGACCTGAAGCTGGGCCTTGCCCACGCCACGGCGCATGATCCTCAGCTCGAGGCGAACGACGCCTGCGCGCTTGGCGGCTCCTACGGCGGGTACATGATGAACTGGATCGAGGGGAACTGGCCCGACCGCTTCAAGTGCATCGTGCAGCACGACGGCGTGTTCGATGCCCGCGCCATGGCCTACGAGACCGATGAGCTATGGTTCGACGAATGGGAGCATGGCGGCCATCCTTATTACGAGGCGCCGGGCGAGTTCGAGAAGTGGAACCCGGTCAATTACGTCCAGAACTGGCGCACGCCGCAGCTGGTCGTGACGTCCGAGCACGACTTCCGCATTCCCTATACGCAGGGCATCGCCGCATTCACGGCGCTCCAGCGCCGCAACATCCCGTCGCGGCTGCTGATCTTTCCGGACGAGAACCATTGGGTGCTGAAGCCGAAGAACTCGGTCCAATGGTACCATGAGGTGTTCGATTGGGAGCGGCAGTGGCTGGGGCAGGGCGCTCCGGTGCCGGACGCGATTCCCGGGGCGACGCCTCTGGTGAGCCAGACCGAACGGGGACGCTAAGTTCCTCCCTGCCAGCGAAGCTGTTGGGGAGGGGAACCAGGGAAGCTGGTGGAGGGGTCACTGACGTGCCGCTTTCTACCCTTCCACCATTCACTCTTTGATGAATGGTTCCCCTCCCCAGCCTCACGGCTGGGGAGGAAGGTTGATGCTGCACCGCCGCGTCGCTAACCGCGTGCGGCGATGAGCGAGCTTCCCAAGACCTTCGACCCGGCTGCGATCGAGCAGCGTTGGTATGACCATTGGGAAAGCCGCGGCCTGTTCCGCCCGGCTCGGCCGAACGCGCAGCCGTGGACGATCGTCATGCCGCCGCCCAACGTCACGGGCTCGCTCCATATCGGCCATGCGCTCGACAATACGCTCCAGGACGTGCTCACCCGACGCGAGCGGATGCTCGGGAAGGATGCTCTGTGGGTGGTCGGCACCGATCACGCCGGCATCGCGACGCAGATGGTGGTCGAGCGCAATCTCGACAGCCAGGGCGTCAAGCGCGCGGAGATCGGGCGCGAAGCGTTCCTCGACCATGTGTGGGAATGGAAGGCGCAGTCTGGCGGGTCCATCACACGCCAGCTCCGCCGCCTCGGTGCGAGCTGCGACTGGGCACACGAACGCTTCACGATGGACGAGCGCTACCAGCGCGCCGTCACCTACACGTTTGTCGAGATGTACAAGCGCGACCTGATCTATCGCGACAAGCGCCTGGTGAACTGGGACCCCCGGTTCCAGACCGCGATCAGCGACCTCGAGGTCGAGACGAGGGACGTCCAGGGCAAGTTCTGGACCCTCAGCTACCCGCTCGCGGACGATAGCGGCGCGATCCAGGTCGCGACCACGCGTCCCGAAACGATGCTCGCCGACATGGCCGTAGCGGTGCATCCCGAGGACGAACGGTACCGCGCGCTGATCGGCAAGCAGATCAAGCACCCGATCACCGGCCGGCCGATCCCGATCATCGCCGACGAGCATGCCGATCCGGAACTTGGCACCGGCGCGGTGAAAATCACGCCTGGCCACGACTTCAACGACTTCGAGATCGGCAAGCGGGCGGGGATCAAGGCCGCCGACATGCTCAACATGTTCGACGCGCAGGCGTTCGTCGTGCAGACCCAGGACGGCCTCATCCCGCAGGACCTGCTCGGCCTCAGCCGCGAGGACGCGCGCAAGGCCGTCGTCGCGAAGCTCGAACAGGAGGGCGCGCTGGTCCGCGTCGAGGACCGCGTGATCCCGACACCGTTCGGCGACCGCTCGGGCGCTGTGATCGAGCCGTGGCTCACCGACCAATGGTATGTGGACGCCGCCAAAATCGCGCTCCCCGCGCTCCAGGCGGTGAAGAAGGGCGACATCCGCGTCGTGCCGGAGACGTGGAAGAAGACCTGGTACAATTGGCTCGAGAACATCCAGCCCTGGTGCGTCTCGCGCCAGCTGTGGTGGGGCCACCGGATACCGGCTTGGTATGCCGAGGACGGCCATGTTTACGTCGCCGAAACCGAGGAAGAAGCGCGCAAACAAGCAGGAGATCAGCCGCTGCGCCAGGACGAGGACGTGCTCGACACCTGGTTCTCATCGGCGCTGTGGCCCTTCGCAACGCTCGGCTGGCCGGAGGAAACCGAGGAGCTCAAGCGCCACTACCCGAACAATGTTCTCATCTCCGGCTTCGACATCCTGTTCTTCTGGGATGCGCGGATGGCGATGCAGGGCATCGAGTTCATGGGCGAGCCGCCGTGGAAGACGCTCTATCTCCACGGCCTCGTCCGCGACGCGCAGGGCGCCAAGATGTCCAAGTCCAAGGGCAACACGGTCGACCCCCTCGGCCTTATCGACCGGTACGGCGCGGACGCGCTGCGCTTCACGCTCGCGGCGATGGAAAGCCAGGGCCGCGACATCAAGCTCGATGAGAAGCGCGTCGAGGGCTACCGCAATTTCGCGACCAAGCTGTGGAATGCCGCGCGCTTTCTGCAGATGAACGGCGTCGGCGCGAGCGACCGTATCGCCGCGCCCGCCGCCGAGCTACCTGTCAACCGCTGGATCATCGGCGAGGTGGTCGAGACGCTCGGCAAGCTGAACGCCGCATTCGACGAGCTGCGCTACGACGAGATAGCGGACGCTATCTACCATTTCGTCTGGGGGACCTTCTGCGACTGGTACGTCGAGCTGGTGAAGGGTGAGCTAGCTCCCCTCCCGCTCGCGGGAGGGGCTGGGGGAGGGCCTGTGCGGGACGATGACAATCCCTCCCCTGACCCCTCCCGCGAGCGGGCGGGGGAAGAAACGCGTAGCGTCGCCGCCTGGGCGTTCGACCAGATCCTGGTGATGCTCCACCCCCTGATGCCGTTCATCACCGAAGAGCTGTGGAGCGCGAAGGAACGGCCTTATGAGCTGATCGTCGCGAAATGGCCGGAGCCGGAGGCGCAGGGCGATCCCTATGCGAAGGCGGAGCTTGACTGGCTGGTGCGGCTGGTCAGCGAAATCCGCTCCGCCCGGACGGAGCTCAACGTACCGCCTTCGGCCAAGCTGCACCTCTTCGCCGCCGATGCATCGGACGAGACTGCAGCACGGCTGGACCGCCACTTCGCGACGATCTCCAGGTTGGCGCGTCTGGAATCGATCCAGCTTTCGACGTTCAATGGAACCGGCGCAGCGCAGGTGGTGATCGACGAAGCGACCTTCGCGCTTCCGCTGGAAGGTGTGATCGACATCGCAGTGGAGCGGGACCGGCTGACGAAGGCGCTCGCTGCAGCGGAGAAAGAACGCGACGCGCTCGCCGCGCGTCTCGCCAATCCGAACTTCACCGAGCGAGCAAAGCCCGAGGCGGTCGAGAAGGCGCGCGCTGACCATGAGGCAAAGGCCGCGGAAGCCGAACGCCTGCGTGCTGCGTTGAACAGGCTCGGCTAACCGGAGAGCAGAGTGGCAGACGCAGCAAGGCGGAAGGCCCCACGCGGCGACCTTACGCAGGGGGGCATCGGTTCGACCCTGCTCAAGTTCGCGCTTCCGACGCTCGCCAGCTCGATCCTGCAGTCGCTGAACGGCACGATCAACGCCATCTGGGTCGGGCGCTTCCTCGGCGAAGGTGCGCTTGCCGCCACCTCCAACGCGAACATGGTCATGTTCCTGCTGATCGCGTTCGTCTTCGGCTTCGGGATGGCCGCGACGATTCTCGTCGGGCAGGCGTGGGGGCGGAAGGACATTGCCGCGGCGCGCCGCGTGTTCGGCACCGCCACCGGCGCGTTCGCGCTGATCGCTGTCGGAATCGGAATCGCCGGCTACTCGCTGTCACCCGCGATCCTGAAGCTGCTCGGGACACCGGGCGATGCGGCGCCGCTCGCGCTCGCCTACCTTCGCGTGATCTTCCTCGCCATGCCGGCGCTCCTCATCCTGACGCTGACGATGATGTCGCTGCGGGGCGCGGGCGACAGCATGACGCCCTTGTGGTTCATGGCGGTGGCGGTCGTGCTCGACAGCGGGCTCAATCCCGTCTTCATCCGAGGCCTCGGTCCCGCACCGCGCATGGGCATCGCCGGGTCCGCCACAGCGACCCTGATTGCCAATTACACCGCGCTGTTCGGGCTCATCGCCTACATCTACATCAAGGACCTGCCGCTGCGGCTCCGGGGCAAGGAGCTGCGCTACCTATGGTGCGACATCGCGGTCCTGAAGACGATCATCGTCAAAGGCTTCCCGATGGGCCTGCAGATGATTATCATCTCGCTGTCGGCGCTGGCGCTTATCGGCCTCGTCAACCGCGAAGGCGTGGACACTACTGCCGCATTCGGAGTCGCGCTGCAGCTGTGGACCTATGTGCAGATGCCCGCGATGGCGCTGGGCGCGGCGGTCAGCGCAATGGCGGCGCAGAATATCGGCGCGGGGCTATGGGATCGGGTCGGTCGCATCACTCGCGTGGGCATCGTCCAGGCGCTCGTGATCACGGCGGCGATGATCGTTGCGCTGACGCTCGCCGACCGCACCGTGTTGGCGCTGTTCATGGGCGGCGACAGCCCGGCGCTTCCGATCGCCCGACACATCCACTTGATCGCCACGTGGAATTTCCTGCTGTTCGGGGTGATGATGGTGCTGTTCGGCACCGTGCGCGCAAACGGCGCGGTGTGGATCCCGCTGATCGTGCTCAGCGTCGGCATGATCCCGGTGCGCTTCGGCTACATCTTCGCGACCTATGACTGGCTCGGCGCCGACGCGATCTGGACGAGCTTCCCGGTCACCTCCTTCATCAACCTCGCGCTCGCGGTCGGCTTCTACGTCCACGGCGGTTGGAAGAAGGCCCGCATGACGGTCGGCGAGCGGCCGTCCGAGGACGAGACCACCGAAGAAGCGCTCGCCACGCGCGAGCCTGGCGGAGCTCTGAACCCTGCTGGCTGAAGCGCGCAATGGCGCTATAGGCGCCACCATGTCCGCTTCCTTTCCCGCCATGCGCATGCGCCGCGGTCGCTCGAGCCCGTGGATGCGCTCGATGCTCGCCGAAAACCGCCTTCACCCGAGCGACTTCATCTGGCCTTTGTTCATCTGCGAGGGGCGCGATTGCGAAGAGCCGATCGGATCGCTTCCCGGCGTGAGTCGCTGGAGCGTCGACCGGATCGGCGCCAAGGCCCGTGAGGCGGCGCAGCTCGGAATTCCGTGCATCGCGCTTTTCCCGAACACGCCCAACGAGCTACGCACCGAGCGCGCGGAAGAAGCGCTCAACCGTGACAACCTGATCTGCCGCGCGATCCGTGCCATAAAGGATGCCGCGCCCGAGATCGGAGTCCTCACCGACGTCGCGCTCGACCCTTACACCGCGCATGGTCACGACGGCCTCGTCGACGAGCTTGGTAACGTCATCAACGACGATACCGTCGATATCTTGGTGCAGCAGGCGCTCGTCCAGGCGAACGCCGGCGCCGACATTGTCGCGCCGTCCGACATGATGGACGGCCGCGTCGGCGCGATCCGCGCAGCGCTCGAGGAAGCCGGGCACCAGAATGTCGCTATCATGGCCTATGCGGCGAAATATGCGTCGGCTTTCTACGGTCCGTTCCGCGAGGCAGTCGGGTCGCTCGGCCGATTGAAAGGCGACAAGCGCGGCTATCAGATGGACCCGGCGAACGTCGAGGAGGCGCTGCGGGAAGTGGAGTTGGACCTCGCAGAGGGCGCCGACTTCGTGATGGTCAAGCCGGGGCTGCCGTATCTCGATGTCGTCGCGAGGGTGAAGAACGCGTTCGGCGTGCCGACCTTCGTTTACCAGGTGAGCGGCGAGTATGCGATGATCGAGCATGCCGCGGCGGCGGGGGCTGCCGACCGCAATGCGCTGATCCTGGAGACGCTCCTGGCGTTCAAGCGCGCCGGGGCGAGCGGAATCCTCACCTATCACGCCGTCGACGCGGCGCGGCTGATCGGCGCCTAGGAGCCGAGCCGCTTTCGAACCGCGTCGATCCGGTCGGTCTGGCCGCGCGCGATCGCCGCTACTTCCCCTGCGGCATCCTGGATTGCCTTGAGGTCGTTCGGCGCAATGCCCCCCTGCTTCTGAAGCGCAGTCGCGCCGAGCGAATCGATGTCCGCCTGGGCAAGCGCGGTCGGCTTGCGCGCCGCGACGGCGGCCGAAAGCGCCTCCTGCGCGGCGATCCAGCTTTCGCTTTGCGGAGCGCCCGCCGCCGCTGCCATCCGCTCGGCGTCCGCCATTGCCGGCTCGAACACCGCTTCGCCGCCGCGCGCCTGATCGACGAGGCTCGCGAGCTGCGCCGCCAGCGTCGGGGCGACTGGCCGGTCGTTGATGGGCCGGACCGGCTGGAGCCGCGGATCGATGGCCTCGGCGGCACGCGGCTGGAGCGACGGGTAGGGCCCGCCGGCCGACGAGCAAGCCGAGAGGATCGTCATTGCCAGAAGAAGGGCGCCGGCCTTGTTCATGGTCAAATCTGTACGGTTGCTGCTCTGGAGCGGCAAGCTTGCTTGGAGTCGCGCCGTTGACGACTCGCCAGCCGCGGCGCAGGCGATGCGCGGCCGGGCGGCAGGGATGCGCATCAGCCTCCTTCCCCCTCGTCGCGACCACGTCCGAGCCACTCGACGGACCCGCACCCAAGCCCGCCATTGGCCCGCTCGAAGCAGCGCCGGTCCTGTCGGCCGGCAACCTTTGGCGAAGGATCGCAGCGCCATGACTCACATTACTACGAGGGACGGCACGCACATTTACTACAAGGACTGGGGCCCCACGAGCGCCCAGCCCATCGTTTTCCATCACGGCTGGCCACTGAGCGCGGACGATTGGGACAACCAGATGATGTTCTTCCTGGGACACGGCTACCGTGTGATTGCCAGCGACCGCCGCGGTCATGGACGATCAAGCCAGACCGACGGCGGAAACGACATGGACACCTATGCCGCCGACATCGCCCAGCTGGTCGCGGCTCTCGATCTCAGGAATGCTATCCATATCGGCCATTCGACGGGCGGCGGCGAAGTCGCGCGCTACGTCGCGCGTGCGCAACCGGGACGCGTCGCCAAAGCCGTGCTGATAGACGCGGTGACGCCGCTGGTGGTGAAGACGCAGTCGAACCCAGGCGGGACGCCGATCGACGTCCTGAACGGCCTCCGGGCCGCCCTGATGGCGAACCGGGCGCAGTTCTATCTCGATTTCGCAAGTGGCCCCTTCTACGGCTTCAATCGGCCGGGCGCGAAGGTCTCCGAGGGGCTCATTCGCAACTGGTGGCGGCAGGCCATGATGGGCAGCATCAAGGGCCAATATGAGTGTATCAAGGCATTCTCGGAAACCGATTTCACCCAGGACCTGGAGTCGATCGATGTCCCGGTGCTGGTGATCCACAGCAAGGACGACCAGATCGTCCCTTACGCCGATTCGGCGCCGCTGGCGGTCAAGCTGCTGAAGAATGGAACGCTCAAGACCCACGAAGGTCTGCCCCACGGCTGCTGCCAGACGAATCCCGAGATCATCAACCCGGAAATCCTCGCCTTCATTGGCGGCGACGCGCAGCCGCAGTCAGAGCCGGAGAAGATGGAGATACATGTCCTTGGTGAAGCGGCACCTGCCTGATCGTGTGGAGAGAGGCGGGCCGCGTTTCGGCAGGCCCGCCTTCTCACCTCTTCAGAAAGGGAGACACGCTCATGAGGATTGTCGTGACCGGCCGAACGACGTTCGACTGGTTCCCTCCCCCCGGTGAAGGTACGTTCCAGGATGCCCCGTCACCGAAACCGCTCACTGAGGACTTGTGATGCTCTATGTATGGATAGGTCGGCTGAAGTCCGGGCAGATTCCACAATCGGTCCAGGTGCAGACCGGCGATTTCCTTAGCCAGCCGCTTATGAACATCCACTCTGCCGGGCGGCTTTGTGATGCATCGGGCAATCGGGCTGCGATGATGATGATCTTCGAGGATCAAAGCCGGGAAGCCGCAGAGCGCTTCGTCGCGACGAGCCCGTATCTCGAGGCCGACCTCTACGAGGAACATGCGCTCTACGAATATGACAAGGAAGTCGGCTGACCGACTGCAACGTGCCGACGAAAAAAATGGCGCGCCCGAAAGGATTCGAACCTCTGACCCCCAGATTCGTAGTTTCGGGCAGCCAAATTTTGCGTGACTTGATGCATCTTTGCGTAGCTAGATTACCAAGCGAAATCAGTTGCTTGGCTCTGGAAATTAGCCGTACGCAGATTGCCGCAACTTTACCTGCGTTGCTTACGATCTGCTTACGAGGAGGGTCAGATGACGAACCGTGCGAAGCTCACAAAGGGCTATGTCGATAGGGTCAAACCTGGCGCGAAAGACGAACTCCATTGGGATACCGAACTGAAAGGGCTTGGCTTGAGGGTGACGCCAACAGGCAAGATCAGTTTTATCGTGCAGGGGCGGGTAAACGGTTCTGGTAGGGAAGCGCGGCTCACCATTGGCAGCTACGGCGTATTCACGCCCGACCAAGCGAGGGACGCCGCGCGGGAACACTTGCGCTCCATGCGTCTGGGCATCGATCCCCGCGATGCAAAGCGGCAGGACGAGGCGGCCAAGGTGACACTCCGACAGGTAGCCGACGCCTATTTTGGGCGGCCGGGGATGCTGAAGGAGAGTACCAAGGCCGAAATGGAGCGTCACGTCTCCAAGGCGTTCGAGGCGTGGGAGGGCAAGCCTATTGCCTCGATCACGCCTGCCGACTGCCGCAAGCGCTATGAGGAGCTAGCTACCAAAGGGCTGCGAGGCAAAGGACCGGCGCCCACGCAGGCAGCGATAGCGATGGTCACCCTTCGCACGCTGATCAACTTCGTCATGAACGAGTACAAACAACTCGACGGCAAGCCGATCATTGAGCACAACCCGGTCGCCATCCTGAAGAAAGATCTGCGTCCGTCACAGCCGCGCACGCGACACATAGACCGGCGCAGCATCGGCAAGTTCTGGAACCTGCTCAAAGCAGCGCGGGTCGCAGCGAAGAACAGGGACGCGCTGGCAGGCATCGATCTCGTGATGTTTTTGGCACTCACCGGAGCACGCCGGAATGAAGGCGCAGCGCTCACCTATGACCGCGTCAACATCGACGACGACGATCCGACGAATTGCTGGTTCTACCTACCTGATCCGAAAAACAGGCGTCCGGTGACCATCCCCCTTTCGTCGCAGGCCGTCGCGATCATCAAGTCGCGCAAGCAGGTGAAGGACAATCCCTACATCTTCGCCTCCCGCAGCAAGGCAGGCCACATCAAAGACACCCGCGCGGCTCTCGAGCAGCTGAGCAAGAAGATCGGCATGGAGCGCCTATCGGCTCACGACCTTCGGCGCACTTACGTGACGCTCGGCGTGAAGGCGTGCCGCCTCGACCTCGCGAAGCTGGAACTTTTGACCTCTCACGTCCCTCAATCCGTAACGAGCCGCCATTATCTAGCTACGTCAGATCTCCGTGACTTCCATGCGGAAGTGCAGGCAATCGGTGACTACATCGAAGCCGAAGCTCGTGTCGCCGAAGCCCAGGAAAGTGGCGCGAACGTAGTCGCACTACGCGCGTAGCGGCGATACGGGGCGGCTACAGTGCCGACAGCTGTGGCCGCCAGCATAAAGGCGAGCGCGCGCTCTTCGCGCGCACGCCGCAGCGCACAGCCGCTGTTGCGCGAAAATCACAGCTCGGCCGCAAACCAGCTGCAGCTCCCCCAAGATTAGCCGAGTCCACTTGACGATTATTATGCGAGCTGTCACTTCATATCGTACGAGCTCGGGGCATAGATAGAGCGAGCTGTTCGCTCTGGCCCATGCGAGCTCGACAATGAGGTGTAAAAATGTTGGAAGTT
>Ga0070680_100000504_pt1 | contig 26866 bp, 26 predicted proteins | sample KBSC73BmetaG_FD_64672 | JGI IMG/M metagenome (GOLD analysis project Ga0070680, IMG submission 64672) | Corn rhizosphere microbial communities from Kellogg Biological Station, Michigan, USA - KBS C7-3B metaG | ecosystem: Host-associated > Plants > Roots > Rhizosphere | place: USA: Michigan...
CCAGCGCCACGATCATCAGCGGCTGCCAGCCGGCCACGTCATAGTGCTGCATGCGGCGCGTGGCCCCCATCAGGCCGAGCAGGTAAAGCGGCATGAAGGCGAGATAGAAACCCACCAGCCAGCACCAGAACGCGGCCTTGCCCAGCCGTTCGTCGAGCGTGAAGCCGAACGCCTTCGGGAACCAGTAGCTGTAGCCGGCGAAGGCGCCGAACAGCACGCCACCGATGATGACGTTGTGGAAGTGCGCGACCAGGAACAGGCTGTTGTGGAGCACGAAGTCGGCCGGCGGGATTGCCAGCAGCACGCCGGTCATGCCGCCGATCACGAAGGTGCAGATGAAGCCCAGCGACCACAGCAGCGGCGTGGTGAAGCGGATGCGCCCACCGAACAGGGTGAAGATCCAGTTGAAGACCTTCACGCCGGTCGGCACGGCGATGATCATGGTCATGATGCCGAAGAAGGCGTTGACGTCGGCGCCTGCGCCCATGGTGAAGAAGTGGTGCAGCCAGACGACGAAGGACAGCACGCAGATGGCCAGCGTCGCCGCGATCATCGAGCGGTAGCCGAACAGCGCCTTGCCCGAGAAGGTGGCGATCACCTCGGAGTAGATGCCGAAGGCGGGCAGGACCAGGATGTAGACCTCGGGATGGCCCCACGCCCAGATCAGGTTGACGTACATCATGGCGTTGCCGCCGCCGTCGTTGATGAAGAAGTGGAAGCCCAGGTAACGGTCGAGCAGCAGCATCGCGTAGGTCGCGGTCAGGATCGGGAAGGCCGCGACGATCAGCAGGTTCGAGCAGAGCGCGGTCCAGCAGAAGATCGGCATGCGGGTGTAGCCCATGCCCGGCGCGCGCAGCTTGAGGATGGTGGTGGCGAAGTTGATGCCCGTCAGCAACGAGCCGACGCCCGCGATCTGCAGCGACCACAGGTAGTAGTCGACGCCGACGCCGGGCGAGAAGGCGAGCTCCGAGAGCGGCGGATAGGCCAGCCACCCGGTCTTGGCGAACTCGCCCACCATCAGCGAGATGTTGATCAGCAGCACGCCGGCGGCACTCAGCCAGAAGCTGACGGAGTTCAGGGTCGGGAAGGCCACGTCGCGCACGCCGAGCTGCAGCGGGACGGCGAAGTTCATCAGGCCGATCATGAACGGCATGGCCACGAAGAAGATCATGATCGTGCCGTGGGCGGAGAAGATCTGGTTGTAGTGCTCCGGCGGCAGGTAGCCTGGTGCGCCATCGGCGGCCAGCGCGAGCTGCGAGCGCATCATCAGCGCATCGATGAAGCCGCGGATCAGCATGACGAAGCCCAGCACGCCGTACATCACGCCGATGCGCTTGTGGTCGACGCTGGTGATCCATTCGCGCCACAGGTAGGGCCACCAGCCGCGGGCGACGATGGTGATGGCGACGACGGCGAGCGCCACGACGACCAGCACCGAGGCCGCGAGCGGGATCGGCTGGTCGAACGGGATGGCGCTCCAGGTGAGTTTGCCGAACATCGTCAGTGCTTGCCCAGGGCGACGGTCTCGAACAGGTGCGGCGTCACGCTCCTGAAGGTCTTGGCCGAGGCTGTGCCCGGCCGGGCAAGGGCGGCGTAGCCTTGTTCATCGAGCGCATCCCTGGCGCTGCGCGCCTGGGCCACCCAGGCGGCGAACTCGGCGGGCGGCAGGGCGACCACGTCGAAGCGCATGTCGGAGAAGCCGGCGCCGCTGAACTGGGCGCTGATTCCCGGATAGGTGCCCGGCCTGTCGGCCTGCAGGTGAAGTTGCGTGGTCATGCCGGCCATCGTGTAGATCTGGCTGCCGAGCTGGGGCACGAAGAAGCTGTTCATTACGGTGGCCGAGGTCAGCCGGAAGTGGAGCGGCGTGCCGGCGGGAACGACCAGCCGGTTGACTGCAGCCACGCCCTCGGCGCGGTAGAGGAACAGCCACTTCCAGTCGAGGGACACGACATCGATCTCGATCGGCCTGGTGTTCGACGCGATCGGCTTGCGTGGATCGAGGTCGTGGCTGCCGATCCAGCAGATGCCACCCAGAAACAGCACGACGAGCGCGGGGATCGCCCATACAACCAGTTCGATGTGTCCGGAATATTCCCAGTCCGGCAGGTAAGTCGCGCGCGCGTTGCCAGCCCGGAACCACCACGCGAAAGCCAGCGTCAACACGATCACCGGAATGACGACGGCGAGCATGATCGATGTTGCGTTGAGCAGGATGACCCGCTCCGCCGCACCGATCGGCCCCTGGGGATCGAGTATCCCGCCTTGCCACGGCCAGTCGAAATTCACGTGATGGGTCCTTCGACGTTCATCGCAAGATGGGTCCTTCGACGTTCATCGCAAGGAACGCTTTGGGTTTTGTCCGGTTCCAGCCTATCCTTGCCGCCTCGCCATGCCCATCAGACTAATCGTTTCCCGGCCTGACCGCCTCGTCGTCGGCATCGCCAGCGACACCGTAACGCTGGCTGATCTCGTCGACTTCCTGCATCAGCTCACCGAAGGCGAACTGCACCGCTTTCGCAAGATCATCGACATCAGCGCAGCCAAGCCAGCGCTCAGTACCGAGGAACTCGCCCAGTTCGGCCAGGGCCTGCGCGAGGTGCTGAAGGATACGCCGCGCGGCGCGATGGCGATCGTGGCCGACAGCAAGCTGAACGAGATGGCCCGCCTGTTCGCCAGTATCACCACCGACGTCGGCCGGCCCGCCGAGGTCTTCCGCAGCATCCATGAGGCGCGCAAGTGGCTCTCCACCAGCGCCTTCCCGCGCTGATCCGACTTCAGCCCAGCAGATCCTTCTCGTGGAACTCCACGCCGCGCGTCACTTCCGCGGCAGAGCCTTCGTACTCGACCTTGCGCAGCTGGTTGCGCCGGATCTTGCCCGAGATCGTCTTGGGCAGCTCCTTCACGAACTCCAGCCGCCGGATGCGCTTGAACGGCGCCAGCTTCTGGTTGGTGTATTTCAGGATCGACTGGGCCGTCTCCTTGCTGGGCGGCGTATTGCCGGTCAGCAGGATGAAGGCCTTGGGTACGGACAGGCGGATCTCGTCGGGTGAGGGCACGATTGCGGCCTCTGCAACGGCATCGTGCTCGATCAGTACGCTCTCGAGTTCGAACGGACTGATGCGGTAGTCCGACGACTTGAAGACGTCGTCGGCGCGTCCCACGAACGTCAGGTAGCCCTCGCTGTCGACGCTGGCCACGTCGCCCGTGCGATAGACCTCGCCGTCGGCGCCGGCGAGCTTGCCGGACGGATCCCAGTAACCCTGCATCAGACCGGCGGGGCGGTCCTTGCCCAGCGCCAGGCAGACTTCGCCTTCCTTGGCGGGCTTGTCCTCGGTGTCGAGCAGCAGCACGCGATAGCCCGGCAAGGGGCGGCCCATCGAGCCCGCCTTGACCGGCAGGCCCGGTGGGTTGGCGACCTGCGCCGTCGTCTCGGTCTGGCCGTAGCCGTCGCGGATGGTGAGGCCCCAGGCCTCCTGCACCTTGTTGATGACCTCGGGGTTGAGAGGCTCGCCGGCGCCGCAGACCTCGCGCAGCGACAGTTTCGATGCCTTGAGGTCCTCCTGGATCAAGAGGCGCCATACTGTCGGCGGCGCGCAGAAGGTCGTGACCTTGCAGCGCTCGAGCACGCCCAGCAGCGCCTTGGCATTGAACGGGGCCTGGTTGACCATCAGCACCGTGGCGCCGGCGTTCCACGGCGCGAAGAAGGTGCTCCACGCATGCTTGGCCCAGCCCGGCGAGGAGATGTTGACGTGCACGTCGCCGGGCTTCAGGCCGAGCCAGTACATGGTCGACAGCCCGCCTACGGGATAGGAGCGATGGCTGTGGCGCACCAGCTTGGGCTTGGCCGTCGTCCCCGAGGTGAAATAGAGCAGCAGCGGATCCTCAGCGTTGGTGGCGCCGTCCGCCTTGAAGTCGGCGGAGCACGTGTAGGCATCCGAGAGCGGCTGCCAGCCGTCGATCCGGGTCGTGCTGGTGTTCACGAACACGACGCCCGCGCGCGGCAGGCCGGCACACTTGGCGACCTGCTGCTCGTCGGCGATGATCACCTTGGCGCGGCCGCGCTCGACGCGGTCGGCGAGTTCGTCGGCCGTCAGCAGCGTCGTGGCCGGAATCACCACGACGCCGAGCTTCATCGCCGCCAGCATGATCTCCCACAGCGGCGCCACGTTGTTCAGCACCAGCAGCAGGTGATCGCCGCGCTTGAGGCCGAGCTGGCGCAGGTAGTTGGCGACCTGGTTGGAGCGATGGCTGAGCTCCGCGAAAGTGAGCTTGGTTTCCTCGCCGACGGCGACGTCGACGATCCAGAGGCCGCAACGGTCCTTGCTCTCCGGCGCACGTGCCAGCACCGCGTCGAACCAGTCGAGCGCCCAGTTGAATGGCACGGGCTCGGGCCACTGGAAGCCCTTCAGGGCTGCATCGTAGTTCGTGCGATTGGCGAGCAGGAACTCGCGGGCTTGGCTGAACGTTGGCATCTGGTTTCCTTCCCCGGTCCACCTTTCGTGCCCCGAAACGACCGATCTATCAAGGTGTCGTCCTGGAGCATATCCGGTCCGGCTGGAATCAGCCGGACCGGATATGCTTGAGTTGAAGCGCTCCGAGCCATGCTTTTCCGGTCCATTGGAACCGCGAGCGGTTCCAATGGACCGGAACCCGCACTAACGCAGCGGGTCGGCGGCCGTCGCGCCCTCGAGGCCGGCGGCGACGCGCAGGAAGGTCGTGCCGCGTTTCTGGTGTTCGGGTTTGCGGAACATGAAGCCCGCCAGCGAGCGCTCGACCTGGCCGGGCGCGATGCGGGCGGCTTCGTCCAGGGCCGCCCGCGCCTTGTCGATCTCGCCCAGGCCCACGTAGTTGACGGCGAGATGGGCGTGAAGGGGCGCGAAGTGTGGCGCGTCCCGGATGCCGAGCAGGGCATAGTCCACGCCGTCGGCGTAGCGTCGGGCACAGCCGCAGGCCATGGCGAGATTGAGCATCATGGTCTGGCGCTGGGGATCACGCGGGCTGAGGCGCAACGCCTCGAGCAGGTGATCGATTGCACTCAGCGGATCACCCGACACGATTTCGATGAAGGACAGGATGGTGAGGCCCACCATCATGTGTGGGTTGAGCTCGCAGCTCTGGCGGGCGCTGGCCAGCGCGTCGTCGATGCGGTCGCGGTCGGGCGCGAAGGCGAGCAGCAGGCCGCGCACGCTGTGGGCGAAGCTGTCGTCGCGGTCGACCACGATCGCGCGGTCGACCGCCGCCATGCCCTCGCGCCAGGCGGCGGCGCGGTCGGCGGCGGTGGCGTAGGCGATATGCTGCCATAGGCCGAAGGCGAGCGCCGTGAGCGCGATGACACTGCGCCGGTCGATCGCCAGCGCCTGGCGGGCGTCGGCGATGGCGGCGTCACGCAGGCCGCGGTCGGACTTCACCCACGCATCGAAGGTCTTGGCGCTGGCGCGCACGGCGACCTCGTAGGCGCTGAGGCTCTCGGGTCGGCGACGTTCGACCTTCTCGGTCTCGGCGTCGAGGATTTGCGGAGCGATGGCGCGCACGATGCTGCGCGTCAGCTCCTCCTGGACGGCGAAGATGTCCTCGAGCACGCGGTCGTAGCGCTCGGCCCAGATGTGCGCCCCGGTCGTGGCGTCGACGAGCTGGCCGGTGACGCGCACGCGGTTGGCCGCCTTGCGGATGCTGCCTTCGAGCACGTAGCGCACGCCGAGCTCGCGCCCGACCTGGCGCACATCGGCCGACTTGCCCTTGTAGGAGAACGAGCTGTTGCGGGCGATCACGAACAGCTCGTGGAAGCGCGCCAGCTCGGTGACGATGTCGTCGGTGATGCCGTCGGTAAAATATTCCTGCTCGGCGTCGCCGCTCATGTTGGCGAACGGCAGCACCGCGATCGAGGGCTTGTCGGGCAGGGCGAGCGGCCCGTCGCCGGTCGCCGCCGCGGCGGTCGCCGGTGGTCGCGCGCCTGCGGGGAGCCAGCGCCACGCGTGCACCGGCCGGGCGATGTTCTTCAGCGTGCGCGGGCCCTGGTCCTCGAAGCGCGTCTCGAGCCGGTCGCGCACGTCGTCATGCACACGGTCCGACACGCACAGTCCACCGACCGGCGCGATCTCCTGCAGGCGGGCGGCGATATTGACGCCGTCGCCGAAGATATCGGCGCCGTCGACGATGATGTCGCCCAGGTTGATGCCGATGCGGAACGCGATGCGGCGATCGTCGGGAATCGATGCCGTTCGCGCAGCCATCTCGGTCTGTACCTCGACGACGCAGCGGACCGCATCGACGACGCTCGGGAACTCGACCAGCAGGCCGTCGCCCGTCGTCTTGACGATGCGGCCGCCGTGCTGGGCGATGTGCGGATCGACGACCTCGACGCGGAGCGTCTTCAGCGCCGCCAGCGTGCCGCTCTCGTCACGCCCCATCAGCCGGGAATAGCCGGCGACATCGGCCGACACGATGGCGGCGAGGCGGCGTTGTTCTCGGACCAAAAGGAGGTTCCCCGCGGGTATTCGCCAGCGATCGTAGGGGGGCAGAAGGGCCAGATCAACGCGTGCGACCGGGCCCTTGCCTTCAGCCCCGCCGAATGAATCCTACTCGTGGACCGGCGAACCCTCGAACGCGAGCGGGGCGTCGACGGCCGGTCGTACCTTGACGTCGAGGCGCGCGCAGCCGGCGTTGAGCCCGTCGCCCGGTGCCTTGTCGACGGGCGCGATGAACAGCGCCGCCACCTTGATGTCGCCCAGCCGGAGGCGCGCTTCGCTCAGCCAGCGCGTGGCGCGGATCGAGGCTCCGGCGTTGTCGAGGCGCAGCCAGCCGCAGACCAGCGCACTTTCGCCCGACACGTCGATGCGGACATGCGCGGTGTCGCGCCCGGTGAACAGGCCGGCGGGGCTGGTGATTCGCCATTCGAATGGCACGTCGCGATAGAGCTTCGCGTCGTCGGCGGAGACGCCGATGGTGCCGACATAGTCGGACCGCGTGACGGAGGCGTCATGGAACCAGCGATCGGCCGCCAGGCTGCCCGCGACGACGGCGATGACGCCCAGCGCCGGCCACAACACCCGAGGGTCGGTGAGCCTCACGCGAGGATCGTCGTCAGCCCGCCGTCGACCACCAGCGTGTGGCCGGTGATGTAGGCGCCGGCGTCGGAGGCGAGCAGCAACAGCGCGCCGCGAAGGTCCTGCGGCGTGCCCCAGCGGCTGGCCGCGGTGCGCTGCTCGAGCATGGCGCTGAACGGCTTGTTCTTCTGCAGCGGCACGTTGAGCTCGGTGCGGATGTAGCCCGGCGCGATGGCATTGGCCGTGACGTGCGGGCCGTATTCGGCGGCGAGGTTCTTGGTCAGGCCGATCAGCCCGTGCTTGGCCGAGACGTAGCCCGCCACCGAGGCGCGGCCCAGCACGGCCATCACCGAGGAGATGTTGACGATGCGGCCATACTCGCGCGCCAGCATGTGGCGGCCGACCTCGCGCGCCAGCACGAACTGGCCGATCAGGTCGGTCTCGATCACCTTGCGAAAATCGGCGGTGGCGGTATCGACGATGTTCTCGCGGTGGATGACGCCGGCGTTGTTCACCAGCACGTCGATGCGGCGGTGCCGGCGGATGATCGCACGCACCTGGGCGGTGGTGCTCTTCTCGTCGGTGATGTCGAGCAGCACGACCTCGGCCTTGCCGCGCTTGCGCTTGATGGCGCGTACCGTCGCCTCGAGGTCCTTGGCTGCCCGGCCGGCGCACAGCACGGTGGCCCCGGCTTCCGCCAGGCACAATGCCATGTCGCGGCCGAGGCCGCGGGAAGCGCCGGTGACCAGCGCGATTTTGTTCTTGAGTGAAAACAGGTCTGACATGGGGCGCTATCCTAGCTTAAGAAGGGCGGGACAAACTATCGGGAGGAAAACATGGCCAAAGTGGCAATCGTGACCGGCTCGGCGACCGGCCTGGGCGCGGCCTGCGCCGTCGACCTGGCGGGGCGCGGCTGGAACGTCGCAATCAACTACACCAAGAGCAAGAAGGAAGCCGACGAGACCTATGCGAAGGTCACGGCGAAGGGCGTCGAGGCGATCCTCGTGCAGGCCGACATGGGCCAGGACGCCGACTGCCGCAGGCTCGCGGCCGAGACGATGAAGAAGTGGGGCCGCGTCGACGGCCTGATCAACAACGCCGGCACCACCAAGTTCCAGAACCAGGGCGACCTCGACGGCGTGTCGGCCGAGGACTTCGACCGCATCCTGCGCGTGAACGTCACCGGCCCGTACATGATGAGCCGCGCGGTCTATCCCACCATGAAGAAGCAGTGGGACGACCGCCAGGATCGCGGCTCGATCGTGAACATCTCCTCGATCGCGGGCGTCATGGGCGTCGGCACGTCGATCCCTTATGCCGCGTCCAAGGGCGCGCTCAATACGCTCACCCTGTCGCTGGCGCGCTGGTTCGGTCCGGCGGTGCGGGTCAACACCGTGTGCCCTGGCTTCATCCAGACGCGCTGGCTGCTGGGGGCGCTCGGCCAGGAGAACTACGAGAAGCTGCGCGACGCCCAGGAGCAGACCACGCCGCTTCGCCAGGCCGGCACGCCCGAGCAGATGGCGGAGGCGGTGATCTTCTTTCTGACCAGCGCGTCGAACATCACCGGTGAATTCCTGATCGTCGACGCCGGCACGCATCTCGGCGGTCTGCCGATGAAGGGCCGTTAGTCGGCGGCCTCGTCGGTCGTGGCATGCGCCTTGGCGAAGGCCGAGGCGGCATTGTGGACGTGGCGGGTCGCCAGCAGCGTGGCCAGTTCCTCGTCGCCGTCGATGACGGCGGCCAGGATGCCGGCGTGTTCCTGCCAGTCGTCGCGGGCGCGGGCGCGGCCGTTCAGGGCAAAAGCCAGACCGGTGCGTTCGCGCAGCGATCGCATGATGCCAGCCAGCACCGAGTTGCGGCTGGCCTCGGTCAGCCGCTCGTGGAACTCGGCGTTGAGGCGGCTCAGCTCCTCGGGGGAGCCGTTCTTCGACGCGGCATTGCCGCGCTTCAGGGTATCGCGCAGCTCGGCCACGATCTCGGGATCGTGGCGGCGCGCGGCGAGCTTGGCATTGAGGCCTTCCAGCAGGGCGCGAACCTCGACCAACTCCGCCACTGTCTCGGGTGAGATATCGGTCACCGAAGCGCCACGGTTGCGCTCGAGCGTCACCAGCCCTTCGCGCGACAGGCCGAGCAGGGCCTCGCGCACCGGCACCCGTGAGACGCCCAATTCGATCGACAGCCGGTCCTCGACCAGCCGTGCGCCGGGACGCAGCTTGCCGTCGAGGATCTGGCCGCGGATCTGGTCGCTTACGACCTTGGTCAGGGAAGCGCGATCGCCGGCCATGTCTGCTACTTCTTCAGCGTCGCCATGAAGGCCGCGATCCCGGCCTCGCAGCAGGCGATGTCCTGCTCGCCGTTGCCGCCCGATGCGGCGACGCCGCCGACGCACTGGCCGTCGACCATGATCGGGAAGCCGCCGACGAACACGGTGAAGCGGCCCTCGTGCTGGGTGAAGATGCCGAACGCCTCCTCGCCGGGCAGGGCGTTCTTGTAGTTGTCGGTGCGCTTGCGATGGCCGGCGGCGGTGAAGGCCTTGTTCATGGCGATCTGCACGCTCGTCACTTTGCCGCCGTCGAGGCGGCGCAGGGCGATCGGATAGCCCGCATTGTCGGCCACGCAGAGGACCTCGGGGATGCCGATTTCCTCCGCCTTCTTCTGTGCCGCATCGAGGATCAGATGCGCCTCGGCGAGCGTCAGCGTCTTGTAGGTATGCACGTCGATCAGGCCGCCAGTTTCTTCTCGGTCTTGCCGGCCTTCTCGATGAAGGTGCGATAGACGCCATCGAGATAGAGGCGGCGCATCATGGTGGCTTCCTTGACGATGCGCACACAGGTCGCGCGCTGCTCGTCGGTCGTGGCGTACTTCTCGACGATCTCGAAGCCTTTCTCGCCGTGCTCGACGTCGGCCACGATGTGGATCGAGAAGAACGTCACCTCGTCCTCGCTGAAGCCGTATTTCTCCAGGAGCGGCGGCGTGGTCTTGCTGTAGATGCGCGGCACCTGGCTCTCCAGCCCGATCAGCAGGCCGGACAGCGCTTCGACGAAGGGCTTGCGCGACTGGACCGTGCACCAGCTTTGCAGGCCGAGAGTCTCGGGCAGGAGCTGGCCGTTGATCTGCGCGCCGAGCACTTCCTCGCGCTTCATGCCGCAGACTTCGCCGAACTCCAGCAGCAGGTCCGAATGGCGCACCGGCGCGGCGCCGCCCATGCCGACGAGGCCTTCCTCCTCGGTGACGTTCTCCAGGAGGAAGTGCTGCACGTCCTGGTGCGGGCAGTTGGCGTAGACGACGGCGACCCATTCCGCGAAATGGCTGACGTAGTGGTAGTGCTGCTTCATCCACTCGCCGAGCAGGCGGCGGTCGAGCTTGCCCGAGGTCCAGGCCTCGCTCCACGGATGCACCGCCGAATGGCGCTGCTCGATCGCGTCTTCGAGGGCGAGACGGAATGCACTCTTACCCATGGCAGCCTCCTCTATATCGTATACAATCCACGAATATTTCCTGAGATATCGCCAACCTGCAAGCAATATTGTATACAAAGAAGATGAAATCGGAGGATTACACCCAGGGGGAGGCCTTCCAGGTCGAGAAGCGCACGCTGTTCTCGACCGAATGGCTGCCGGTCTGCGCCGAGGCGCAGCTCGCCGGACCCGGCGACTTCCAGTCCCTGGCGGTCGGGGGCTGGGGCGTCGTGGCGGTGCGCGACGGTGCGGGCACGCTGCGCGTCCTGCGCAACGCCTGCCGCCACCAGAACATGCCGGTCGTCGGCGCGCCGTCGGGCCATTGCGAAAGTTTCCGCTGCCGCTTCCATGGCTGGACCTACGATCTCGCGGGCCGCTTCGTGAGCGCGCCGCCGCCCATGGCGCCGGCCGACCTGAAGGCCGATCACGATCTCGCCGTCCTCGCCGTGACGGTAGCGGGCGGCATCGTGTTCTTCAGCCTCGGCGCGTCGGTGGCGCCGCCGCAGCTCGGCACCGCGCCGCTGCCGGATCACGGCGGCACGATCGTCACCGAGATCGATGCCAACTGGAAGGTCGTGGTCGAGCATCTGCTGGGCAACCGGCCGCGGCACGAGGAAGGCTTCGTGTGGCAGGCGCCGCTGCTCATGGTGCGCCGCGCCGGCGCCAAGGCGATCGTCGAGCAGATCGTGCCGCACACATTCCTGCGCACGCGCCTGTTCACGCATGTGTTGGGCGAGCCCGCCGACGCCCATCACAAAAGCGCTGCCCTCGTGCTCAAGCACGGCTGCGAGCATCTGCAGGGCGAGCGCGCGGCCGGCGTGATGCCGGTCGAGGACGGCGCGCCGCTGGCCGAATTCCACCGGCGGATCGAGAGGGCCTATGTCGGCAATTCGTGACCGCGGCCGATGTTGCGAATGATCTCGCTGAGGTGCGGCTTGTCGGCGATCAGCGCGCGGCGGTAGACCAGCAGGCCCCGCATGAGGGCACCGTCGCGCTTCAGCATCTCGTCGGCGAACTCGACCATGCGCGTGTTGGGCCAGCCGTGCTTGCGCAAGGTGAGCAGGCGCAGGAACGCCTCCTCTTCGTGGCCGGGCGCGTGCTGGCACATCAGGATGGCGGCTGCCGCCTGCGAGCGCGAGACGCCGGCGTGGCAGTGGATCAGCACGTGGCCGCCGGGTGCCGCGTGCGCGCGCTCGCCGAATGCCAGCACCGTCTCGATGTGCCGGGGCGTGCAGGCCTCGAAGCCGGGATATTCCGCCACCACGTCGTCGAAGCGGATCAGCGCGTGGTCGATGCCGGGAAAGGTATCCAGCGCGGACGGCCGCGGCTCGTGCGTGTCGATGATCGACAGCACGTGGGTGACGCCGGCGCCTGAGTGCTGGGGCAGCTCGGGGATGCCGCAGATCGTGATCTTGTGGGTGGGAAGGGGCATGGCGGGAGGTAATACTCCTAGAACAGGCCGCGGGCCATGTTGAGGCCGAGCGCCAGCATGCCCGACAGGAAGATCCTGCGGAATGCCTCCGGCGAGGCACGATTGCGCACCTTCTGGCCGACCCAGACGCCGGCAAAAGTGGGCGCGAGGGCGAACACACTGCCGATGGCATTCGACGTCGTGAAGATGTTCTGATGCACCAGCGTACCGGCGACCGCGAGCATGATGAACAGGAAGACGATGCCCAACCCCTGCACCAGGTCGTTCCGGGTGATTTGCAGCGACTGCATGTAAGGCAGGAACGGCACCGCGGCCATGCCGGTGACGCCGGCAACGACGCCGCTCGCCAGGCCGATCAGCGGACTCGCCCACGGCTCGTGCGCGCGCGGCATGACCGGCCGCCAGGCGAAGAGTGCCAGCGAAGCGTAGAACACCAGCAGCGCGCCCAGCCAGCCCAGCATGCCGGGCGATCCCAGCTTGCCCAGCGTCATGCCCGCGCCCAGCACGCCCGCGACCGCCAGCGCCGACATCGGGCCGAAGCGGCGCAGCAGCACCAGGAAGCGGCCGCCGTAGAAGGCCTGGAAGACGTTGGTCAGCAGGGTAGGGAAGGTCAGGATCGCCAGCGCGTCGCCCAGCGGCAGCGCCAGGGTCATGATGCCGATGGCGATCGGCGGCAGGCCGATGCCGATCGCCCCCTTGGCGGTGCCGGCGACGATGAAGGCGACGGCGATCACCAGGATCTGGAACACGGTCATTTGTCTTGGTTCACTCTCCGTCTAGCAGACACGGGCGGCAAGCCGGTCGAACGCGGCCCAGAACTGCGCCCGGCGCGCATCGGTCTCCATCAGGAGTTCGTGGCGGGCGCCGTCGATGACGACATGCTCGGCGCCCGGAATGCGGCTGGCCACCGTCTTGTGGATTGCCGTGTTCACCACCGTGTCCTCCGACCCGCTGGCGACCAGGACCGGCAGGTCGATGCGCTCGAGGCAGGCCGGCGTGTCGAGCACGGCGAAGGAGCGGAAAGCCTGGCGCAGCCAGCCCAGCGTGGGGCCGCCCAGCCTGAGCCGTGGATCGGCGGCGAACCAGGCGTCGGTGAAGCGGTAGCGCCGCTCGTCGTGCGTGAGGTCGTTGGTCGCGAAGGCGCGCTTGGTCGGATTCCAGGGCCCGGTCCCCGGCGCATAGCGCGTGTCGAGGAAGCGGAAGGGGTTGAGCAGGGCCAGCATCATCCGGATCAGCCGGGCGTGCGGCAGCGCGGTCATCGGCGAGCTGAATGCCGCAGCCGCGAAAAGCCGGGAACCTTCGGCCGCCAGGTAGCGTAGTGCGATGTTGCCTCCTGTCGAGTGGCTGAGCAGGAGCAGCGGCTTGGGCGCCGTCGGCACCACGACGGTCTCGAGGAAGTCCCTGAGGTCGGTCACATAGGTCGAGAAGTCGTCGATATGACCCTTGTCGTGATCGGGCAGCATCCGGCTGCTGAGCCCCTGGCCGCGCGTGTCGAGCGCATAGACGGCGAACCCACGGCTGAGCAGGTCGCCGGCCACTTCCATGGCGTACTTCTCGATGAACTCGGCGCGGCCCTGGACCAGCACCACGCTGCCGCGCGGCGGTCGGCCGTCGGTTCCCCGGGCGTTCCATTCGGCGTACCGCAGGCGGCCGCCGGCGCGGTCGAGGAAGTCTTCCCGGTCGGCGGGCAGGGAGCAGGGGCGCTGGGTCATGTCCCTCCGATTTTGACATTTTCGCCATGATTGCGCGCCGACTCTTTACGGTTGCGGGCGGCGCGGGCTATAGAACGCGCCGGTCGCGCAAGCGCCTGCGCCGGTCCTGACGTGATCCGGCACGGTCCTTGCGTCGGCGTCCGTCGTCCGCAGGAGAGTTGCGACCGTGTTTCGGATCCCGTGCCGATGCGAACGCTGACCGACGGCGGTTTGCCCGAGCGATCGCGCCTTTCATGATGCGACTTGGATTGGTCCTTCTGGTCACGGTTGCCGTCACCCTCCTGGGCTGGCGCCTGCTCGACCGGCACGTCACTGCCGCCAACGTCGAGGGGCCGCTGCACGGCGTGACCTACGCGCCGTGGGCCAAGGACCAGGATCCGATCGAGGCCAAGGCGAGCGGCGTCTTCTCGTTCCTGCGCACCGCTGTCAGCGAGGACACCGCGCCCGCCATCAAGCCGCGCAAGGAGCAGGTCGAGCGCGACTTCGCCACTTTTGCCGGCAAGGTCGAGTACGTCCGCACCTATCGCACCTCGGACGGCGGCGACTACATGCCCGAGCTTGCCCAGCGCTACGGGCTGAAGCTGGTGCCCGGCGCGTGGATCTACAGTGCCAACGAAGCCAAGCTGCAGTTCGGCCGCGATGCCGCCGAGGTCAATGCCGAGGAGACGCGGACGCTGATCCGCATGGCCAACCAGAACCCCAGCATCGAGCGCGTGCTGGTCGGCAACGAGAACATCCTGCGCTGGGACGGCCAGAAGGATCAGCGCGATCCCAACGCCGTCAGCCCGGTCCAGCTCATCCGCGAGATCCGCAACGTCAAACGCAACGTCAAGGTGCCGGTCAGCACTGCCGAGCCGTGGCACATCTGGCTGCGCTATCCCGAGCTGGCGCGCGAGGTTGACTATCTCGCCGTCCACGTGCTGCCCTACTGGGACGAGCAGTCGAGCGAGACGCCGCTCGAATACCTCAAGAACAAGATCGGGATGCTGAAGCAGGCCTACCCGAACAAGAACATCATCGTCACCGAGGTCGGCTGGCCGTCGAACGGTGCGCAACGCCGCAGCCCGGCGACGGGGATGATCAAGCAGGCGACGCCCGCCGAGCAGGCCAAGAACATCCGCGACATGGTGGCGTGGCTGAAGTCGCAGAACATCGACTACTTCGTCGTCGAGGCCGTCGACCAGCCGTGGAAGGCCTATGACCTCGAGGGCAAGGCTGGCGGCTACTGGGGCCTGTGGAACGCCGACCGCGGGCAGAAGTTCGCCTGGAGCGGCTCGATCGAGACCTTCCCGCAGTGGCTGTCGTGCGCGCTGTGGTCGCTGCTCGCGGCACTGCCGATCGTGGGCGTGTTCCTGTGGCGCTGGCGCGCTCTCGGCATCGCCGGCCAATTCGCCTTCTGCGGCCTCACGCTGCTGTCGACCAGCGCCATCGCCTACGGCGGCGCGGTCGCCGCCGGCACCTATATGCGCTGGTCGGAGGTCGCGGGCTGGGGCGGCCTCGCCTTCTTCCTGATCATCAGCCTCGGCATGGCGCTCATCCAGGCGCTGGAGATGGTCGAGACGATCTGGCGCCCGCGCTGGATGCGCGAGGCGTTGCCCGCCGCCGCGATGATCCCGCGCCAGCCGGCCGATCGCGTGTGGCCCAAGGTCTCGATCCACGTCGCCATCTGCAACGAGCCGCCGGCGATGGTGATCCAGACCATCGAGTCGCTGGCGGCGCTCGACTACCCCAGCCTCGAAGTCATCATCATCGACAACAATACCAAGGACCCCGCGGTGTGGCGTCCGGTGCAGGATTACTGCGCGCAGCTGGGCGAGCGCTTCAAGTTCTTCCATTTCGACACGATGAAGGGCTTCAAGGCAGGCGCGCTCAACTACGTGTTGAGCCAGACCGCGCCGGACGCCAAGGTGATCGGCGTCATCGACAGCGACTACATGGTGCGGCCGGACTGGTTGAAGGCCGTCATCCCGCATTTCGACGACGAGAAGGTGGCCTACGTGCAGGGCCCGCAGGATCACCGCGACTGGACCGGCGACCGCTTCAAGGAAATGCTGAATTGGGAGTATGCCGGCTTCTTCGACATCGGCATGTGCCTGCGCAACGAGTACGACGCCATCATCCAGCACGGCACCATGACGCTCGTCCGCAAGGACCGCATGGAGGAGATGGGCGGCTGGGCGACCTGGTGCATCACCGAGGACACCGAGCTCGGCCTGCGCCTGATGGAGAAGGGCTACGGCGCCATGTACAGCCGTGAGCGCTTCGGCCACGGCCTGACGCCCGATCATTTCGCCGGCTACAAGAAGCAGCGCTTCCGCTGGGCCTACGGCGCCATGCAGATCATGAAGGCGCATGGCGGCAAGATGCTGTCGAACACCACGAGCCTCACCTTTGCGCAGAAGTACCATTTCATCGCCGGCTGGCTGCCGTGGTTCGCCGATGCGCTGAACCTCGTCTTCACCTGGGCGGGCCTGGCCTGGGTGCTGGCGGTGCTGGTGCCGCCGCTGTTCGGCATCAAGCCGGTCGGCCTGCCGCCGGCGGAATTCATCGCGCCCACGATCGGCATCTTCGTCTTCAAGCTGGTCTACTCCTTCGGCCTCTACGCCAATCGCGTGAAGTGCAGCTTCCGCCAGAGCGTGGGCGCATCCCTGGCGGGGCTGGCACTCACCTATACGGTGGGTCTGGCGGTGATCTACGGCCTGATGACCAGCCGGCTGCCGTTCATGCGCACACCCAAGATGGACGAGCGCGCCACGCTCGGCATGGCGCTCGGCATGGCGCGTAGCGAGGCAATCCTGACCGGCCTGCTCTGGCTTTCGGCGATCGTGTTGTGGCGGACCAGCGGGGTACTCGATCCCGAGGCGCGCCTGTGGTCCTTCTTCATGCTGGTCCAGTCGCTGCCGTTCGCCGCTGCGGTGCTGGTGTCGGTCGTCAATGCGCTCGAGCAGATGCGACATGAGCGCGCCGTGTTCGAAACGGCGGCCGAACCCGCCGCCACAGGACCCGCTCTGCAACCTGCCCAGTAGAGAACCGGCCGGGCGTCTGTTAGACGTTTGGCCATGGCACCGCTCGAACATGCCGGAACGGCCCTGTTCCTGAAGCGCTGGCTTCGGCGCCCCTTCGCGGTGGGCGCCGTCATGCCGAGCGGTCCGCTGCTCACGCGTGCGATGGCCGAGACCACGGTCGCCTGCATCGGCAGCCGCCCCGGCCACGTCATCGAACTCGGGGCCGGCACCGGCGAGGTCACCAAGGCGCTTCTGGCGGCGGGCATCGCCCCGCAGCGCCTGGCGCTGGTCGAGCGCGATCCGGAACTCGCCGCCTTCCTGCGCGCGCACTTCAGCGGCCCGCAGATCATCGAGGGCGATGCCGCGCGTCTGCCGCATCTGCTGGTCGCCAGCGGCGTCGAGCGCCTGGCCGCCGTCGTATCGAGCCTGCCGCTGCTGTCGCTGCCGTCCGATGTCGTGAAGGACATCGTCGAGGGCATATTCGAGGCGCTGCCCCCGGGCGCGGCGCTGATCCAGTTCACCTACGGGCCGAAGCCGCCCGTGCCGCAGTCCTTGCGCGAGCGCCTGCATCTTCAGAGCGCGCGCCGGCCGCGCATCTGGCGCAACGTGCCGCCGGCCGTCGTCTGGACGTTCAGAAAGCCCGCGGGCGCGTGACCTCCTTCCGTTTCGACGAAAAGCTGCGTAGCGCCATCGCCGACCGTCTCGCCGGCTTCGAGGTGCGTCGCCGGCCCGATCCCGGCAGTCTCAAGCATGCCGCCGTCGCCGTCGTGGTGGCCGAGGCCGACGTGCCGGGCGAGGCCGCGTTCCTGCTTACCAAGCGCATGCCGCGGCTGCGCGCCCATGGCGGCCAGTGGGCGCTGCCGGGCGGCCGGGTCGATGCCGGCGAGACGATCGAGCAGACCGCGCTGCGCGAGCTGCACGAAGAACTCGGTGTTCTTGCATCGACAGACGACGTGCTGGGCACGCTCGACGATTATCCGACACGCTCGGGCTATCTCATCGCGCCCGTGGTGGTCTGGATGGGCGCGCGCCTGCAGATGATCCCCAATCCGACGGAAGTGGCGGCGGCCTATCGTATCCGCTGCGCCGAACTGTTCCGCGCCGATTCGCCCGAGATCGTGGCGATCCCCGAATCCGACCGGCCGATCATCCGCTTGCCGCTGCCGGTGGCGACGGTGAACGCGCCCACGGCGGCGGTGCTCTACCAGTTCAAGGAAGTGGCGCTGGCTGGCCGCGACACGCGCGTCGATCATTTCGAGCAGCCCGTCTTCGCCTGGCGTTGAGGCGTCTGGCCGGCGCGATGAGTCCAAGCCCGTCAACATCATAGCGTCGATGTTGACCACATTGGGAGTTCCATCGCGACGCGCCTATGATGGTCGCATGGTGACTTCCAATCATCGGCAAAACGTCGGCTACATCCTCGCGAGGAGCTGCTTTCGACGGGCGATCCTCATGAATTTCATGAATTTCATGAAGAATGGCCACGAATGCGGGCCGGTCGGGCTTTTAGGCGAATCCTCATGACGAGGCGCTTCTTTGACAGTGAGGGAGGGGCTAGTTGCGGGCGCTCGCCACCGCGATCGGGCGGCGCTTCAGGAACACCGTCGTCTCCTGCTCCATCACGTGCTCGCCGCGCTGGTTGATCGTGACCTGGCGGATGCGGCCGATGCCGCGGTCGGGTTTCGACGCCGACGGGCGCAGCTCGACGATGTCGGTGACGACGCGGATCGTGTCGCCCGGCCGGACCGGCCGCGGGAACTGCGTCTCGCCCAGTCCCGGCGAGCCCAGGCTGCACGCCTTGAACACGCCGAGCTCGAGCCACAGCTTCAGGGTCGCGCACATCGTGTGGAGGCCCGAGGCGATCAGCCCCTCGTAGACCCACTTCTTCGAGAACTCGACGTCGATGTGGAACGGCTGCGGATCCCACTGGCGGGCGAACTCGATGATGCCGGCTTCGGTCATGGTCAGGCCGCCGCTGACGAAGCGCTCGCCGACCTTGAAGTCCTCGAAATAGCGATCGCTCAACGGGCGAACTCCCTGCGGATGGCCAGGCATGAGGCCGTCGCCGGCTCCATCATGCCGCCGATTGTGTCGAGTCTGAGACGTCGAAAGGCCCGCCGGCAAGGGCCGACGGCCAACCAGACGACCAGGGCCGACCTACATTCCGACGTTGCGCAGGGCGTAGATCAGCCCGGCGACCAGCAGCCCGATGAACACGGTCTCGGACAGCAGCAGCACCACCGGCCGCGGGCCGATGCGGATCAGCGCCATCAGCGAGGTCTTGATGCCGAGTGCGGCGATCGCCGCGATGATCAGGAACGACGAGACTTGGGCCAGCGCCGCCTGCACGCCGTGCGGCACCAGGCCGAGCGAATTCACCGCCGCCAGGATCAGGAAGCCGAACAGGAAGACCGGCGGGGCAGGGCGGGCGTCGCCCACCTTCTCGCCGCCGCGCGCCACCCACCAGGCGATGACCGTCACCGCCGGCAGCAGGCAGGCCACGCGCAGCAACTTGGTGATGAGGGCGATGGTGAGATAGTCCTTGCCGAGCGTTTCGCCGGCGCCGGCGACCTGGGCCACGTCGTGGATCGAGCCGCCCAGGAAAACGCCCATCTCGAAGGTCGAATAGCCCAGCCACTGATGGAAGGTCGGGTAGATCACCATGGTGACGGTGCTGATGAAGTTGACGCCCATCACCGCGAAGGCGAGGTCGCGGTCGGAGTTTGCGTGGCGCGGCAGCACCGCCGAGGTTGCCATCGCGGCGGCAGCGCCGCAGACGCCGGTGGCGCAGCCGGTGAGGAAACCGAAATCGCGAGTCAGGCCCATCATGCGCGCGGCGACGGCGCCGAAGACGATGGTGCAGGTGACCGCCGCAATCGCGATCACGATCGGCAGCGCCCCGCCGTCGACCAGCTGGCCGAGCGTGAGCTGCGCGCCGTAGAGTGCCACGCCGGTGCGCAGGAGCGTGCGTCCGGAGAAGTCGAGGCCGGGCTTCAGTACCTCCCGGGTCGATAGCGGCTGCAGCATCATGCCGATCACCAGGGTGACGATCAGCGGCGGGATGAAGACGCGGCCGAACTGCATCCAGTGGTTGGCGTTGGCCACGAAGGCGATGGCGGCGATCACGCAGCACAGCACGATGCCGGCCGCCGAGCGACGCATGTTGGTGGGACCCCAGAGCCTTGCGACGTCGACGGCGACCGAGTTAGCCATCGATCACCGCCACCAGCTGACCCTCGGCGATCGCCTCGCCCTCGTTGACCCTGATTTCCTTGATGACGCCGGCCTTGGGCGACAGGACCGGGATTTCCATCTTCATCGATTCGAGGATCATGATCTCACCCTCGGCCTCGACTTTGTCGCCCGGCTTGAGCTGGATCTTCCAGACGTTGCCCGCGATTTCCGACTTCACATTGACCACAGCCATGCCGCGCCGATCTCCCGATATCGATGGTTAAACCTTTTCGGCCACGGCGTGGGCCAAGGCAAGCGCCGGACTGCCCACACGCAGTCCCAGCCGGTATGCAGCCTGATTGACCCAGGACAGGGTTCCGTCCTGCAGAGTCGAGCGGCCGTCGCCGATCCGGGCCGAGTTGGCCGCCACGGCGGCGCCCGCGACGCCTTCGCTATCGAGCACGTCGAGGCCGAGCACGCCGCCGCGGTCGATCCCGGGCCCGCCGTCGTTGAACAGGATGAGCCGCGGCCGGAAGGGCGCGGTCGTATGGCCGGAGATCAGCGCGGCGTGGCTGCCGGTGGCCAGGACGCGGTCGCGGTCTCCGGGCACCAGCAGCGAGGCCGAATCGAGGCAGACGACCCGGCCAACCAGGTGGCGGTCCTCCTTCTTGGGCGGCGGCAGGCGATGCGGCCAAGCCGCGTCCTTCAGCCGCTCGACGGCCTCCTTGCAGGCCATGCCCGGCGTCACGCCGCAGGCGCCGGCCCGGCCATTGGCCCGGCTGACGATGCCGCGCGCGAACTGGTCCTGGGCGTCGCCGATGCGGCAGCTTTCGGTGGCCAGCGCCACCATCGCCATGCCGAGGTCCTCGGCGTAGGCCAGGCCGCTCACGCCTGCCTCGTCGAGGCCGATGCCGGCGTCGTGGTGGACCGCGCCACGCACGCCCGCCTTGGCCGACAGGTGGGCGGCATAGACCGCGCCATGCGAGCCGCCGACCACGACGGCGCCGTCCGCCTCGGGCGGCAGCTTGGTCACGCTATCGAGGAGGAGGACGGTGACGGACATTCCGGTGACGTCTATATCCTGTTCCATGTCCAACCCCGTCGACAACAAGGTCGCAGTCCTTATCCTCCAGCATCCGCAGGAGCAGGACCGCGTGCTGGGCACCGCGAAGCTGATCTGCGAGACCCTGGCCAATGCGCAGCTCGTCGTCGGCCTGTCGTGGCGCAACCTCGCGCACGCTCTGAAGGAGCCGGCCGAGACGAAGGACTGGGGGGTGCTCTACCTCGGCTCGGCGCATGCGACGGCCGCAGGACCGCTGGTCGCCGTCAGCGGCAAGGGCGAGCCGATGGTCAACCAGGAGGGCGCTTTGTCTGGCCTCAAAGGCCTCGTCGTCCTCGACGGCAACTGGGCGCAGGCCAAGGCGCTATGGTGGCGCAACGCCTGGCTGACCAAGCTCCGGCGCTTCGTGATCGTGCCTGATGGCCCGTCGCTCTATGGCAACCTGCGCAAGGAAGCGCGGGCGGATGCGGTTTCGACCCTCGAGGCCGTGGGGCTGGCGCTGTCGGCGCTGGAAGGCGGCGACGTGCGCGAGCGCCTGCTGGCGCCGTTCCGCGAATTGCTGGCCAAAGCGCGTGCCGACGGTGTGCGGGATACCCCCAAACGGGATCGTCGCGTCCGCCGCTAGCCCCTATACTGCGCCCATGCTCGACCAGCCCCAGCTGCAAGTCGCCCAACGCACCAATCCGGAGCGCTCGTTCAAGGACGAGGTCCGTGCCCTGCGCCTCGGCGAGGGCGAGGTTTTTCGCGGCGAGGGCATCCTGGCGGTCACCAAGGCGATCCTGCAGTCGGGCGTTGCCTATGTCGGCGGCTATCAGGGCGCGCCGGTCTCGCATCTGGTCGACGTGCTGGTCGAGAGCCAGGACCTCCTCGATGAGCTTGGCGTTCATCTGGAGACCTGCACCAACGAATCCTCGGCCGCCGCCCTGCTCGGCGCCTCGATCAACTATCCGATCCGCGGCTGCGTCACCTGGAAGTCGATCGTCGGCACCAACGTCGCGGCCGACGCGCTGTCCAACCTCGCCTCGCCCGGGGTGATCGGCGGGGCGCTGATCGTCGTCGGCGAGGATTACGGCGAAGGCGCTTCCGTCATCCAGGAACGCGCGCATGCCTATGCGCTGAAGTCGTCGGTCTGGCTGATGGACCCGCGGCCCTCGCTGCCGACCATCGTGGCCTGCACCGAGAAGGCATTCGAGCTGTCGGAGGCCACCAACACGCCGGTCATGATGGAGCTGCGCATCCGCGCCTGCCACGTGACGGGCGAGTTCACGGCCAAGGACAACAAGCCGCCGGCGATTTCGCGCAACGCGCGCCTGGCCGAGCCTGCGCTGCACAACTACGATCGCATCTCCCATCCGCCGTCGACCTATGCGCACGAGAAGATCAAGGTCGAGGTGCGCCAGCCGGCGGCCCAGCGCTTCATCGTCGATCACGGGCTGAACGAGTTCTTCGCCGGCGACCGCACCGACCTCGGCATCATCGTGCAGGGCGGCATCACCAATGTGCTGATGCGCGGCCTCGACCGGCTTGGCGTCGAAGGCAAGATCCCGACACTCGTGCTCAATGTCACGCATCCGCTGGTGCCCGACCAGATCGCGGACTTCTGCAAGGGCAAGCGCGCCGTGCTGATCGTGGAGGAGGGCGCGCCCGACTATATCGAGCAGGCGATCCATGCGTTGCTGCGCAAGCGCGACGTCGGCACGAAGATCTACGGCAAGGACGTGCTGCCGATGGCCGGCGAATACACCGCCGAGGTGGTGACCGAAGGCCTATTGAAGTTCCTGGCCCTCTCCGCCAACGACATCGACCTCTCCGGCCCGCGCCAGCGCTTCGAGGCCGCGCGTGCCGGTCGTGCCGAGGCGCAGAAGATCATGGGTGGCGCCCTGCCGCTGCGCCCGCCGGGATTCTGCGTCGGCTGCCCGGAGCGGCCGGTGTTCTCGGCGATCAAGCTGCTCGAGCGCGAGGTCGGCAAGGTCCACATCTCAAGCGACATCGGCTGCCATTCGTTTGCGACCCTGGCGCCGTTCAATCTCGGCAACTCGATCCTCGGATTCGGCATGTCGCTGGCCGCAGCGGGCGCGGTGGCGCCTGTCATGCAGAAGCGGACCATCTCCGTCATGGGCGACGGCGGCTTCTGGCACAACGGCCTGCTGTCGGGCGTGGCCTCGTCGATGTTCAACCGCGGCGACCGCGTGCTGATCATCATGCAGAACGGCTACACGTCGGCCACCGGCGCGCAGTTCATCCCCAATACCTCGGGTAACCGCCGCGACGGCGAGACGACGTCGGACATCGCCGCCACGCTGAAGGCGATGGGCGTGAAGTGGCTGCGCACCATCCGGACCTACAACGTCGCCACCATGCTGGGCTCGCTGCGCGAGGCGATGAACACCAAGGAGGGCGGCCTCAAGGTGATCGTGGCCGACGGCGAATGCCAGCTCGCGCGCCAGCGCCGTGTCCGCCCGCAGATTGCGGCTCAGTTGAAGCGCGGTGAGCGGGTCGTGCGCACGCGTTACGGCGTCGACGACGAGGTCTGCACCGGCGACCACTCCTGCATCCGGTTGTCGGGGTGCCCGTCGCTGGTCGTGAAGCCCAGCCCCGATCCGCTGCGCACCGATCCGGTGGCGTCGGTGAACAACGGCTGCGTCGGTTGCGGCCTGTGCGGCGAAGTGGCTGACGCCGCCGTGCTGTGTCCCTCGTTCTACAAGGCCGACATCGTGCAGAACGCGACCTGGTGGGATCGGTTGCTCTGGCGTGTGCGCTCGGCGGTGATCGGGGCGATGGCGAGTGGCTAAATCGATCAATATCCTGGTCGGCGCGCTGGGCGGTGACGGCGGCGGCGTGCTGTGCGACTGGATCGTCGCGGCGGCCCACAGCCAGGGGCTCGGCGTGCAGGCGACACAGATACCCGGCGTCGCGCAACGCACCGGCGCCACGACCTACTACCTCGAGGTGATGCCGGCGCGCGGGCCTGCGCCCACGGTGCTGGCGCTCAACCCCGCGATCGGCGAGGTCGACGTGGCGCTGGCGACCGAGCTGCTGGAAGCCGGCCGCATGATCTTCAACGGCTTCGTGACGCCTGACCGCACGACGCTCATCGCATCGACCCATCGCGTACTGGCGATCGGCGAGCGCGCCGCGATGGGCGACGGCAGCTTCGACGTCGGCCGCCTGCTGCGTGCCGTGAAGGAACGCAGCCGCACGCAGATTCTGTTCGACATGGACCAGGCGGCGGAGGAAAGCGGCGGCGTGATCAACGCCGTGCTGCTGGGCGCGCTGGCCGGATCGGGCAAGCTGCCGATCCCGGACGATGCCTTTGAGGCGGCGATCCGCGAGGGTGGCAAGGCTGTCGATACCAACCTCGCGGCCTTCGCCTTCGGCCGCGGCCATGCGCGCGGCGAACTCGAGCAGGCCGTGCGCGAGCATCGCAAGCGTCAGGCGGCGTCGAGCGGCGTCGAAGACCTGATCGAACGTGCGCGCAAGGCGTTCCCGGCGGCCAGCCTCGACATCGTGGAAGAAGGTATCCGCCGGCTCGCGACTTACCAGGACCGGCGCTATGCCGCGCTTTACCTCGACCGCCTGCAGGGGCTCGACGTAGCCCTGGTGCGCGACGTAGCGCGCCATCTCGCAGTGCGCATGTCCTTCGAGGACGTGATCCGCGTGGCGCAGGCCAAGACCTCGCACGACCGGTTCGAGCGGGTGCGTACCGAGGTGCGGGCCAAGCCGCACGAGCCGATCGAACTCACCGAGCATTTCAAGCCAGGCAACGAGGAGATCGCCGCGATCCTGCCGCCCTGGGCCGCGCGCTGGCTGATGGCCCGTCGGCCCTTTCACGTATCGATGCATGTTCGCAGCACGACGATCTGGGGTTTTGCGCGCCTGCGCTTCCTGGCAGGCCTGCGTTGGTGGCGGCCGCATAGCTTCCGCTACGTCGAGGAGCAGGCCGAGATCGAAAGGTGGCTGGGTCAGATCCGCGCCGCCCAGCCGCTCGGTCTCGAGCTGGCGCGCGAGATCGCGGAGTCGGCCCGCCTCATCAAGGGCTATGGCGACACCTACAAGCGCGGCCTCGGCAACTATCGCCGCATCTCGGCCGAAGTGATCGCGCCGGCGCTGGCCGGACGGATGGCGCCCGCGAAGGCGGCCGACGCGGTGGCCAATGCGCGCGTGGCGGCGCTGGCCGATCCCGATGGCGACGCGCTGTCGCGCACCCTGGCGGCGATCGCGGCATGAGCGGTGCGCGCGACATGAAGGCGATCGCCCGGGACGACAACTTCTGCGCCGACCTCGGCATCGAGCTGGTCGAGGCGATGGCCGGTCGTGCGGTGGCGCGGGTCACCGTCGAACGGCGGCACCTCAACTTCGGCGGTGTCTGTCACGGCGGGCTCACCTTCACCCTGGCCGATGCAGCCTTCGGCTTCGCCTGCAACTCGCACGGCGTCGCCGCGGCCGGGATCGACGTGCACATGATCTACAATCGCGCCGTCCAGCCGGGCGAGGTGCTGACGGCGACCGCGACCGAGCTCTCGCGCTCGAGCCGGATCTCGACCTATCGCGTCGATGTCGCGCGCTCCGACGGCACGCTGGTCGCGGCGATGACCGGCACCGCGTCGATCAGCGACAAGCCGCTCGGGCGGCCGACGCCATGACGCTCACCAGCCGGCATGAGATCACCGTCGAATGGGGCGACTGCGATCCGGCGGGCATCGTCTACTACCCGGCCTATTTCCGCTGGTGCGACCAGGCGACCTACCGGCTGTTCCTGACGGTGGGCCTGAAGCGCGATGATGTCAGCAGCGGTCAATGGAAGGAGGGCACACCGCTGGTGAATGCCCAATGCTCCTTCCGCCGCGCCTCGCAGCATGGCGAGAGGCTGGTGGTCGAGAGTCACGTCTCGCGCTTCGGCCGCAGCTCCTTCACCATCACCCATGTGTTCCGCGACGGCGCGGGCGAAGTCGCGGCCGAGGGTTCGGAGACTCGTATCTGGGCGACAAAGGACGGCGACGCGCGCTCGCTCAAGGCGGTCGCCATTCCCGACGACGTGCGCCGCCGCCTCGGCGGTTGATCCCGCTATTCCGCGGCGCTGGCCAGGGGCAAGCGCGGAGAAGCCATCACTGCCTGGATGCCGCGATAGATCAGTCCGCCGATGTCGTTCTGGTAGAGCCACAGGCTGTTGGCCTGGCCGTCGAAATTGGGCTCGCATCCCATGGTCTCATCCGGTCGGAAACCGGTGCCGAGGCCGACGCCGAAGACGTTCGGCAGTTCGGCGCCATCGGCGAGGAGGAGCCGGCAGCCGGCGCTCACGGCGGTACGATTGTCGTCGGCCGCCAGGGACAGTCGCTCGCCCGACGGCCCGAAGATCGGCACCGTCGCGGCGCGATAGCCGAAGCAGGGTATGACCAGCGCCGCCTGTTCGATCTCCGCGCGCAATGCCGCCTCGGGAAAATCCTGCAGCGGATGGATCGCCAACCGTGGCTCGGCCGCAACATCCGGCCGGCGGGCGATGCGGCGCCAGATGTCGCGGCCATGGCCCCGTAGTCCGCCCATGCGATTGACACGGCCGGTGCGGGCGCAAATATCGCCTGGGGCGGTCGCGTAACCGTCGGCCTCGGCCGCGGCGCGGTCGGAATAGAAGACGCGCGGCGGCCGCCTTTGCACGACGGCGATCTGGCCATCGACGAGGGATTCGGCGCCGGGCAGCTCGAGCAGCGCCCAGGCGGCGGCATAGGCGCTATGTGAGCCGCCGAGGATGACGATGCGCCGCCCGTTGGCGTTGCGGAGGAGTTCGTCGGTCTCGGCAAGTCCCGCGTGGGTGAGGAGCCGGCCCGACGGCATCACCTGGCGCACGGCACAGTCGGCCAATCTCAGGCCGGGCGCGAGTTCCACCTCGCCGAACAACTGGCGGCCGCCGACCGCGACCACCGCGGTCTTGGCCAGCAGGGTCTTGTGCCGTGTGCCGGACCGTATGCGGGCGGCGACAGTTCCGTC
>Ga0070680_100000510_pt1 | contig 26676 bp, 31 predicted proteins | sample KBSC73BmetaG_FD_64672 | JGI IMG/M metagenome (GOLD analysis project Ga0070680, IMG submission 64672) | Corn rhizosphere microbial communities from Kellogg Biological Station, Michigan, USA - KBS C7-3B metaG | ecosystem: Host-associated > Plants > Roots > Rhizosphere | place: USA: Michigan...
GGTGGTGGTGACGTAGCCCGCCGCATCCAGGGTCGCCACCGCGCGGTTGGCCACGTCGTAGAAGGTCCGCGTGGTCCGGTCGGCCGCACCCACGATCGAGGGGAGATCACCCTGCAGCGTGCTCCAGCCCGGCGTGCCCTGCAGCGCGCTGAGCTGGGCGGCGCTCAACGCGGTCGCGTACTGGGTGACGACCGTTCGGTTGCCAGCCCCATCGTAGCCATAAGCGGTGACGTGGCCCTCGGCATCCACGTCGGCCACGTGCAGGCCCGCATCGTCGTAGAGCGAGAAGGTGATGCGGTCGTTCGGGCTCGCGTTCGGCGCGATAGCCGTGATGTCGGTCGGCGTCGAAGCGGTGACGGCGCCATCGGTCAACCAGCTGGTGGTGTCGACCGTCGTCGCGTACTGCCGGGTCTCGACCACGTGGCCGTCGGCATCGCGGGTGTACTGCGTGACCGCGCCCAGCGCATCCGCCGTGCCGCTGATCCGGCCGGCCGCATCGTAGAAGGTGTACGTGATCGCGCCGTCCGGCGCCTCGGTGGCACGCAGCTGGCCGTCTTCGTCGTAGAGGTAATGGGTCGTGTGCGTCGGCTGGCCCGTGGCGGATTCGGTCACGGTGATGAGTTCGCCCGCGCTGTTGCGCACCTCGGTGTGCATCAGCCCATTGGCATGGGTGACCGTCAGCGTGCCGCCCGCCGCCTGGTAGGCATACGTCGTGACGTGACCCAGCGCATCGGTTTGGCCGATCAGCCGGCCCAGGCCGTCGTAGCTGTAGGACGTCGAGTCGAGAATCGTGCGGTCCACGCCACGCTCGGTGACCTGCTGGCGCAGCAAGCCTTGCGCGTCATACACGTATTGGGTGATCGACTCGCCGGCGTCGGCGATGCCGGCACCGCTGCTGTCGACCTGGTCCCAAGCCGTCCTTTGGCTCAACCGGTCGGCCGTGTCGTAAGCAAAGTCCACCCGTGTGGTGCGGGTCAGATCCTGCGCAGCCGCCCACGTGTCCATCGCCGACAGCGTCGGCGCGGTGTCCGGGGTGAGTGCGCTGGTGTCGTACGCCGCGCCTGCGAAGACGCGGGTCATGCTCACTTGCCCGCTGGCGTCGTACTGGGTCTCGCTGACGTCGCCATCGGCATCGATCACGTAGCGCAACTGATCGGTGTGCCCCAAGCCATCGCTGCCGTCGTCATAGACGTACCAGGTGGTCGAGGGGTCCGACGGTTGCCCCGAACCGCTGCCGTCCGGATCCGGGGCCCGGTACACCGTGCGCGTCAGGACCTGATCGTCGTCATTGTAGGTCCAGGTCGTGGTGTTGCCGTCCGCATCGCGCGCCAGGATGCGATTGCCGTGCGCGTCGTACTCGTAAACGGTGGTGTTGCCTTGGGCATCGGTCACCGAGGCCACGTGCCCATCGGCCGTATAGGTGTAACTCGTGACCTGGTACTGCCCGTTGACCGCGGGCGACGTCACCGAGGTCAGGTTGCCGTCGGCATCGTAGCCATACACCCATGCCCGCCCGCTCGCATCGCTCACGGTGGTGGTGCGGTCGGTCAGGTCATAGCTGAAGGTGAGGACTTGCGCATCACCGTCGGCCTGCGTGCCCGTCGTGACCGTCGCAACCCGGTACACCCCTGCGCTGTCCTGCGCGTAGGTATAGCTCACCACCAGCCCGTCACTCTGCGTCAGCGAGGCGATACGGTTGCTGGTGCCATCGTAGGTATAGGTGGTGGTGAAGACGCTCGAGTCGGTGGCATTGTCCGGCGTCAGGTCCGTCGTCACACTGGCCAGACGGCCCAGGCTGTCGTAGCCATAGCTGACCCGGTTCTTGACCACCGCCGTGCCGCCGCCCGGCGGAATCTGCAGCGTCGAAAGGGTGGCTATCCGACCCTCGGCGTCGTAGCCCAACGCCAACGACTCGCCAGTGCCCGGGATCGCCGCCACCGACGTCAGCCGACCCGTGGAATCGTAGATCAGGTCGTACGTCGCTCCAGTCTTGTTGTCCCGCAGTTCGCTAAGCTGTCCGTTCCCGTCGTAATGTTCCTCAACTAGGCTGCCACCTGCGGTGAAGACCCACGATCCCGTCCAGGCCTTCCGCAGGGTGTCCTCCGCGCCACTCTTGTTGGTCCCGACATACAACCCGCGGGTCACATCGTAGGTGAAGGTCTCCTCTTCGCCATCACTCCCGGTTCGAGTGATCGTGCTGCCGGCCGTGTTCAGCGTGCCGGTGACAGGGCCAAGCTTCCTATCCAGCCCCAATAGCCAGCCACCCGCACTACCCAAATCTCCCGTAGAACCAAGGCTGTTGTAGGTACGCAGCACCCCCGCGAGAAAGCGCTGCTCTACCAGCCGCTCGTCCTGACCCTGCAGGATCAGATTGCCCGTCGCGACGTTGACGTACTGCGAAGCTCCGCTCTGGCCCAGACCCGGCTGCCCATTCAGGCCCAAACCCAGTTGCTGCAGCGACGTTCCCAGCAACCCCAGACCGTTCCCCGCAATCACTGCCACCATGGCGCGTTCCCCAGATCAGATGGTGGTATGCCCGCACACATGCACGGGCTCTTCCATCCCTTTCCGGGAAACAAAGGGAAAGTTTAGGGGCAGCGATGAAGCTGACGGACCAGACGGACTAGCCGTCGTCGAAGTCCGCCGGATACCGTCTCTTGATCAGGAACACATCGGATGGCTCAGCGTCGAAGCGTTGCTCGATCGCCAACTTTCAGATCTGAGGGGCCGGATTTTTGGTGGTTCGATGCGCCTCTAGCTAGTAGCGTGGTAGCAAACGATGCAGAACTTCTTTCACGGTCGCTGTCTCCGGTAATTCGTCGGCCAACTTGTGCAAATATCGTTTCAAGGCTTGGCCGCAGAAGCGAGGCGCTGAAAAAGAAGTTTGTCGTTCTCGTCTGGATCCTTGTTTGCAGCCAGGATGTGTCACCGAATGGACGGTCTTGAGTTGGCCGATCGATACGTGTGCATAGATCTGTGTGGATTTGAGATCCGCATGGCCGAGCATCGCCTGGATGAAGCGGATATCGGCACCATTCTCGAGCATCAACGTTGCCGTGGTGTGGCGGAAAAGATGGCAGCCACCATGTTTTCCGAGTCGAGCCTTTCTGATGTGGTTGGAGACGGTAGTGGACAACCATGATTCATTGAACGGCATTCCGTTGCGTGTGAGAAATAGGGTGCCGTCATCTGGTAGCGTCGCCTTTGGGGCCCGAACTTCTTTCACGTACCGTTTCACCCATCTCAATGCACGCTCGCTCACTGGTACCCAGCGATCCTTCCGCCATTTGCCTTGACTGACGAAGATCAGGCCGCGTCCCTCATCGATGTCGGAAACGCCGAGGCTGGCCATCTCCATGCGGCGCAGACCGGTCGAATAGAGCACTTCCAGCATCGCCCTGTCGCGCAGACCCGTGGGACGGCGCGTATCGGGTTGTCGTAGAACACGTTCCGCCTCTGTCGCTGTAAGCACTTGGCTGGGGAGCACGTGCTTCACGCGCGGCAGCTCTATGTCGATAGCCGGATCGCGTGATACACACCTTTCGCGGGCCAACCAGCGGAAGAATCCGCGCAATGGCACCAACGCACTGCGCTGACTGAATATGGATAGTGGCTCACCATCATTCTTGCGGTGATGGAACAGATAGCGCTGGTAAGACTCGATGTCCGCTTTGGTTACCTGTCTGGGGCGCGCCAATGCGTGCGGTTCACACCAGTGAATGAAGGCGCGGACATAGCGCTCAACGTTGTAAATACCCGTAGGCGTGTAACCCTTGACGCCGAGGTATTCCAGGTAATGCTGCATAAAGGCGAACATGCCTTCCGGGTCGGATGGGTCACCGACCTGTTTCAAGAATCGTCTACGGGTGGCGGTGCGACGGGCCATCTGTGAAGGTGTTTGTCGTCGGTGCTTAGTTCGCTGTGCGGGGCCGTGGGTCGAGCAACATGAAATCCCGAGAGCGTAGGACACGCTGATTTGCAGATGACAGGAACCTATTTGCGAGCTGCACGCATCACGCAAGGGCTGGGACGATTACGCGGAGCCGGCTGGCGGACGAACTGTACATTGCCGAAGACTAAACTTATTCGCGCATTCGGGGATCAATAGGGTAGGGTATCCGTACTCGGAGATGACTTTGCCTCGCCGCCCACGTCTTGATATCGCCGGATCTCCTCAGCTCGTGCTACAGCGTGGTCTGGAGGAAAAACCTACATTTAGGTGCGGCGCGGACTTCCATCGCTACCTGGACGAGTTGCAGATCAGTAGTGCATCCTACGACTGCGTGGTACATGCCTACGCCCTCTTGCCGTGCGAGGTCCGCCTGCTTGTCACGGGGAACGCCCCGGGCGCGGTATCCCATATGGTGCAATCGCTGGCGAGACGCTACGCGTACTGCATCAATGCACGCGAAGGTTCTGTGGGCGCGTGCTGGCAAGGGCGCTATCTTTCCTGCCCGGTGGGCCATACGCACGCGTTGCTGGCCTCGGGCTACGTGGAATTAAGTCCAATCAGGGCAGGTTTCGTGTCCAACGCGGCGGCCTACCGATGGTCGAGTTACGCACGCAATGCGTTGGGTATCCCCAATCCGGTGATCAGTGCCCCGCCGGGCTATCTCGCCCTTGCAGGCGAAGATTGCGAGCGGCGCGCGCGATATCGGGAACTCTTGGCGGGCGAGCTGAAAGACGAAACGATCCTGATGCACATCCAGCAGGGACGCGCATGGGGGGATGCCAGGTTCCTGAAGAAGATCGCACGGTTGTGCGGAGATCGTGGCACGGCCAAGCCACGGGGAAGGCCACGGAAATGGCCGTCCGGTGCCGTAGTTGCTCCTGCGTTCCTGATGACTCTGTCCCCTTTTTTGTTGACACGCTGGATCGCATCTGGCCACACTTTGGCCACGATGATGTAAGGGGTGACATGGCCCGAGAGGGCAATCTAGGCACAAACAGGGGCGGCGTCGAGCGCAAAGCTCGATTGCCTTTGCGACTACAGGGGCTACCTGCGTGAACGGGGCGATCGACAGCCCCTGCATGAAGGTTGCGCAGGTTGAAGGGGCGGTATGGCACGGATTGAGCGGCTCGAGGCGTTTCACCGGAGCGATCCCGACAACCCGGTGTTGGCGGGCGAGTTGATAGACGCTTTGCTCGCCGAGGGTCGCGTCGAGCAAGCAGAAAAGACTTTCGGGTCCTTCTCAGCGCCGGTTCGCGCCGATCCCCTTTTGCGTTTTCGTGAAGCGCGCTGCGCTTTGCTCAATGGCCGGTTGCCCAAGGCTGCCGAAATACTCGAGGCATTGGAGCACACATCAGCCGAAGGCCCCGTGTTGCGGCACGACCTAGCCTTCGTGCAGTTGATGATGGGCAAGATCGACGATGCGTCCAGAACGCTGGCGCCCGCATTGGATGATCCCAGTGCACCAGCGGCTATTTACGTGCTGCAGGCGCGTCTTCTGCATTGGCGTGGTGATTACGCTGGTGGTTTGCTGGCAATTGACAGAGCTTTGGCCCGATCGCCACAGGATGTTGATGCGCAAGGGGTGCGGTCGCTCTTGCTGCTCGATCAGGGAGATAGGGATGCCGCACGCGAGGCGGCCAAAGCCGCGACCAGCCAAGGGGAGAAACAGCCGGAAGCCGGGATCGTTCTTGGGACCTTGGCTCTGTGGGAGCAGGCCCCAAACGAGGCGGAAGCGTTTTTTGTCACTGTACTCGCGCAACAACCGCAGTCGGGTCGGGCACTCTTGGGGCTTGGCCAAGTCCACCTGTTGCGCGGCAATCTCGACGTCGCGCGCGATGCCCTCGAACGGGCGGTGGCCAATATGCCCAACCATATTGGCAGTTGGCATGCTTTGGCGTGGTGCCAGCTCCTTGCCGGCGACCTTGTCTCGGCCCAATCGAGTTACGAGAAGGCGTTGGCGCTTGATCGCACCTTCGGCGAGACGCATGGAGGACTTGCGATTCTTCATGCGCTGCGAGGTGAGATCCTGGGCGCCGAAGAGGAAATCAAACGTGCCCGCAAATTAGATCCGAACGGGCGCAGTGCCGTATATGCGCGGGCCTTGCTGTACTTGGCAAAGGGGCGGGACGAGGAGGCGAGGCGGTTGGTCGCGCCACTGTTGGGCAAGATGGCGAATCGGGAAGATCCATTGGAAATCCTGAAACGTCTTCGTGAACGGATGCAGGACAAATAGTGCATGGATGCCGATTTCGCCATGCACTTGTTGGCGGAAACGCTGCTGACTGCGGCGAAGGTTGCGGCGCCAATCCTGATTGCCACCTTGGCGGTGGGCCTCGTCATCTCGGTCCTGCAGGTCGTCACACAAATCCAGGAGATGACGCTGACGTTCATCCCCAAGCTGGTGACGGTGGTCGTGGTGTTCCTGGTTTGCGGGGCATGGATGATGGCGGTGGTGGTGGCGTTCGCTCGCCATCTGATTGGCATGGTGGCGGGGTAGCACGTCATGCCGGTCCTCGAACTCGCCGCGACTCGTTTCCTATTTGCCTGCGCACGATTCGCGCCCGTGCTGATCGTGCCCGCGCTGACTCCCTTTGCTTGGGTGCCAGGGTTGATTCGGATCACCGTACTGATTGCGGTCGCCGCTCTGGCGATGGCAGTGGCGCCGCCTACTGTGGCGGCGGCTGGAATTGATCAGCCGCTCGCATTTGGCCTTGCGCTGCTTGGCGAGGGCGCCTACGGGCTGGTATTGGCATTGGCGGTCATGTTGCCCATGGCCGCGATCGGTTTCTCCGCACGCGTGGTGGACATCCAATCAGGCGTCGCGGCGATGGCTTTGTTCAATCCTTCGATCCATACGGCAGAGTCGATGGCGGGCACGATCATGCAGTGGGCCGGCACCCTTGTCTTCTTCGCGCTTGGTTTTCATTTGTTGCTGCTGAAGGGGCTGGTTGCGTCCACACAGTTCGCACCGCTGGGCAGCGCTGGATTTGGCATGTCTCCTGAGCGGTTTGCGACGCTGCTGGGTAGCCAATTCATGCTGGGCTTTGCCGTCGTGGCGCCGGTCATCCTTGGGTTGTTCGCTATCGATCTCGGTATTGCTTTCGCGAGCCGCTCGATGCCGCAGGCCAACGTCTATTTCGTGGCACTTCCATTGAAAGTCGCCGCGGCGTTCCTATTGCTCGCGGCTGACCTCAGCTTCGCGCCACGATTGGTTGGGCGCGTGTTTGCGCAGGCCTTCGGCTCGGTTTCCGCCAGTTTGGTGCATTGAGGCATGGCCGACCAGGAACAGTCCAAGACTGAGCAGCCCACGCCCTTCCGGCTGCAGGAAGCGCGCGAGCGTGGACAAGTGGCTCGCAGCGCGGAGCTGGGAGGCGTTCTGGTGATGGTCGCGTTTTCCATCGCATTGACGGTGGGTGCGAAAAGCCTCGCGTTTGCTTGGTTGACAGCCGTACGCAATTGTCTGTTGCTGGCGGGCGGCGCTCCGGCACCTGGACGTGGCTTGATGCATTGGGTGGGTAGCGCTTTTGCACCTGCCTGGCAGGCGCTTGTTCCCGCTGCCTTGGCTGTCACCGTGATAGCCGTGGCCGGAAACGTCCTCCAGACCGGCGGGGTCTTCAGCGGCCATCCGCTGAAGCCGGATTTCACAAGATTGAATCCGGCGCATGTAATGAAACGGCTGTTCGGGGTTCGTACGCTGTGGGAATTGGCGAAGCTGACCCTTAAGCTTGGCGCTTTGGTGGTGTTCATCTGGATGGCCTACGGGCGCTTGGGAACCACCGTTTCCGAGTTCGCGCAGACGCGTCCTTCCGGTATGCCCGGATTGCTGCTCGACGTGTTCGTCAAGGTCGCAACGTGGGTATTGGCAGTCCTGTTGCTGCTGGCGCTGATCGATGTGTTGTTCTCGCGCCGCGAGTACCTGCGCCAGATGCGCATGAGCCGTCGCGAGATCAAGGACGAGGTCAAGCGGCGCGAAGGCGATCCCGCCATACGCTCCAAGCGCCGACGCCTCGTTATCGAGCTGCTCAAGCGCTCGCGATCGATCCGCCGTGTTCCGGACGCGGACGTCGTGATGACCAATCCCACCCACCTGGCGGTGGCACTGCGGTATCGGCCAAAGACCATGCTGGCACCCGTCGTTCTGGCCAAGGGCAGCGACCGTGTCGCGGTGCGAATGCGAATGCTGGCCCACCGCAGCGGTGTACCGATGTTGCGTTCACCGGAGTTGGCACGCGCGCTGTTTCGCGAGTGCGGCATCGATCAGCCGGTGCCCGTGCACCTGTTCGAGTCGCTCGCGCCGGTGTATCGCTGGCTGATGTCGCGTCCTGGTAACCGGATTCGCACATGAAAGACCTGTTCGGCCAGCTCTGGACCGGACGGCGCGACGTCGCGCTGGTGCTCGGCGTGATCGGGATCTTGGTAATTCTTTTCACGCCTATCCCGCCCGCACTGTTGGATTTTCTGCTGATCCTCAACTTCAGCGTGGCGCTGCTGGTTTTGCTGATCACATTCTTTACCGACACACCGCTGAGTTTCTCCACGTTCCCATCGCTGCTCCTGATAACGACGCTGTTCCGGCTTGCGTTGAACATCTCGGCAACGCGCTTGATTCTGGGCCATGGCGATGCAGGGCGGGTGATCCATGGCGTCGGTACTTACATGGTCGGTGGCAACTACGTGGTTGGCCTGGTGGTGTTCCTGATCCTGGTGGTCGTGCAATACGTGGTAGTGACCAGTGGTGCGCAGCGCGTAGCGGAGGTCGCGGCACGTTTCACGTTGGACAGCATGCCAGGCAAGCAGATGAGCATCGACGCCGACATGAACATGGGCCTGATCGATGAACACGAGGCCCGACGCCGCCGTGCGCAGATCGAGAAGGAGGCGAACTTCTACGGCGCGATGGATGGGGCAACCAAGTTCGTCAAGGGCGATGCGATCGCCGGCATCGTGATCATCCTGATCGACATCGTCGGCGGTCTCGCGGTTGGCATGGTGCAGCAGGGCATGGGTTGGAGCGATGCAGCACATCGCTACACGCTACTCACGGTGGGCGACGGGATCGTGACGCAGATCCCTTCGCTGGTGGTTGCGGTGGCGACGGGCATCATCATTACGCGTGCAGCGACCGATGCCCAACTGGGTACCGAAATCGGGCGCCAAGTATTGTCGAACGCCCGCACCTTGCTTATTGTCGCGCTGGCCTTGAGTGGCCTGCTCGTATTGCCAGGGTTGCCCGTACTTCCCGTTGCACTGGTGCTGGCCGCAGTAATTGGAGCAGCGGTGCTGGTCGCGCGTGACCGGGCGAAGAATGTCGAGAAGAAGGAAGAGACTTTAATCGAGGCGACAGCCTCGAAGCCGGAGGAGGATCTTTATCGACTGTTGCAAGTGGATCCGATCGATTTGCGTCTGGGTGCCGCCCTGGTGACGGGGTTCCGCGATCGCTCGGTGGATTTGAGCGAACGTATCGGCGCCTTTCGCAAGCAGTTTGCGTTGGAACAAGGCTTTGTGTTGCCGCGTGTGCAGATTCTCCAGAATCGGCCCATTGGCGATCGTGCCTACGAAATTTTCGTGCAAGGCTCGCGGGCCGGGCATGGTGAGTTGCGGCTCGACTCGATCCTTGCAATTAATCCTTCGGACAAGCGTGCGAGGCTCGATGGGCAGGAGACGCGCGACCCCGCATATGGATTGCCGGCCCTCTGGATCAGTCCCGAGCAACGACAGTTCGCGCGCGGTGCCGGCTACACGCTGGTGGACCCCGAAACAGTACTCATTACCCACCTCGGCGAAATCGTCAAACGACACGCACCAGAGCTCCTGACGAGGGCGGAAACGGAGCGGTTGGTGCAACGGGTGAGGGAACAGCAAGCGTCCTTGGCGGATGAGCTTGTTCCTGGCGTCATGTCGTACACGGATATCCAGAAAGTGCTCCAGCAGCTGCTGCGTGAGCAGGTCAGCATTCGGAATCTGGAAACCATCCTGGAAGTGCTGGTCGACGCGGGCAAGACGTTGAAGCAGACCGAAGAACAGGTCGAGCGGGTGCGTGAGCGGCTCGGCCCTGTTATTTGCCAGAAGGTGAGCAATGCACAGGGCGAACTGCATGTCTTGACGCTTGCTCCGGAGCTCGAGCGCGCGATCGTGAGCGCAGTCCGCTCTCGCGACGGTGCGGCGTTGCTCGTCAACGATGTAGGGCAGCTCGATGCGCTGCTTTCCAACCTGGCCAACCAGGCCGAATCGATGATGGGTCGCAATCTGCTACCCGTGCTGTTGTGTCCTTCCCAGATCAGGCGTCATGTCAGGCAACTCGTCCAGCGCTCGTTGCCGCACATCACTGTTTTGGGCATCAACGAAGTCCCCACTACTGCAGTCGTGCGCGCGATAGGTACGGTCGCCGCCGCCACTGCCACCGCCGCAGCCGCTTGAGGACAACTCCATGGACAACACCGTTGCAGGTATCGCCCAGGCACTCAGTCACGATGTCAGTGCACTCGATCGCATCAGTCAGAACGTGGCGAACATGCAAACGCCGGGATATCTCGCCCAGCAACCGTCACGCGACTTCGCTTCGAACCTGCACCAGGCAACCGTCTTGGATCTCGCCCCGGGCGTTCTGAAGCACACCGGGCGACCACTGGATGTGGCGGTCCAAGGTAATGCGTTTTTCGCCGTTGATATTGATGGACAAACCTTGTTGACCCGCAATGGCGAATTCCACGTTGATGGCCAAGGCCGACTGGTCAACGCAACGGGCCATCCGGTGTTGGGCGAGGCCGGAGCGATCACATTGTCGGGCAGCGATGTACGGATTCTCGCCGATGGACAGATTAGAGACGGAGGACACGTCCTCGATCGCTTGCGGGTTCTCACCGTTAGTGATCCCCAGAAACTCGTAGCAGTGGGGAATGGCCTGTACGCCTATGCAGGCCCCACGACTACATGGACCGGATCCGTTCGAACGGGCGCCTTGGAGCAGGCGAATGTCGATCCCGGTAGCGAGATGGTGAGGCTGATCGAAGTCACGCGGCACGTGCAATCTCTGCAACATGCAATGCATGCCTACGACGAGGCACTGCAAGTCGGAATCAACCACTTGGGCGACAACAACTGAAGGGGAGAACAGCCATGGTCGACGCGCTCTATATCGCGGCATCGGGTCTGCAGGGGGAACAGGCGCAGATCGACACAATTTCCAACAATTTGGCGAACATGCAAACGCCGGGCTTCAAGAGTTCGCGCGTGAGTTTCGCCGATGTCGCAACCATTACCCCGGCACAGGTCCAGCAGGGCATTCAAAGCGATCGGGCAAGTGCCGGCGTCGAGACTTTGGCGACGCGGCCAGAGTTCACGGAAGGGACGCTCAAGCAAACGGGCAATCCGCTTGATCTCGCGGTGGAGGGTCCGGGTTTTCTCGAGGTCGAAACCACCGCGGGTGATCGAGTGTTTACGCGTGCAGGACAACTGCACGTGGATCAGGAAGGTTATCTCGCGACCGTGAACGGGGATCGCCTTGCAGACCAGATCCAGATTCCACCTGATGCGAAGAACATCACGATCGATACGACGGGGCAGGTTTCCGCAACTTTGGGAACGGACACTGCTCCCTCCCTTCTTGGGCAAATCCAGCTGTCCACGTTCGCTTCGCCCGAGGCATTGCAGGTTGTCGGCGGCAATGCCTATGTTCCAACCGAACAGTCAGGTGACCCCAGCATTGGCAAGCCCGGCGACAACGGCTTCGGAACCTTGATGCAGGGAACGCTGGAACAGTCCAACGTGGACATGGTGCAAGAAATGACGAATCTGGTACTGGCCCAACGCGCCTATCAGCTGAATGCGCGCGTATTGCAAGCCGCCGACCAGATTCTCGACACGATCAACAACTTGCGCCAATGAGATTCGCTTCTTGCATCCTCGCCGTGGCTGCCATGGGGTTTGTGGCGGTCACTCGCGCTGCTCCGCTCCATACACAGACGATCACGACGGCTCGTTTGGTGGAAGCGGCCCGCAAGATGTTGCCTGCAGTGGGTCCTGATTTGGCGGTCACGGCCCGCGTGCTGGGGCGGCCGGACAATGCAATTGTTCCTGCAGGCACAGTGCGCCTGAAGGCACACCCTATTGCAGGGAAATGGCCGAGGGCACGGGTGGCCGTCTCGGTATCGGTGTTTGTGAACGAGCAAGCGGTGCGTTCCGAAACGATTTGGTTTGCGGTGCGGGCGCTGCGCCCAGCTTGGGTATATGCGGAGGATGCGCCGGCCGGAACGGCCATGAGCAAGCTCAAGCTTCACAAATCGACCGTGGACGTCGCAAAGGCAGAAGGTCAACCTGTCGATGCAGCAATCGCCCTTACAGGTGATCGCCTGAAGCGTGGCGTGCATGCCGGATGGCCGGTCCTCAAGGGAGATTTCGAGCCTATTCCGGATGTCGACAAGCAAAGCCAGGTGATCGTGCATGTCCGCTATGGGTCGATACGGATGGAAACGCTTGGGCGAGCATTGAACGTGGGCGATGTCGGGGATGTCGTGCCGGTACTGGTGGAAGGAGCGGTTTCGCCCGTGCTCGCGAGGATTACAGGAAAAGGAGTGGTCGACGTTGCGCGCTGATCGCATCCAATGTGTGGCTTTCACCTTGCTCGCAATCGCAATGGGCGCAACTGCGATGGCACAGGAAACCATGCCTGCGCCCAGCGCTGATTCCCTGATCCAGCCCAACAGTTATCGCGGTCTGGTGGCGGACCGTCGCGCGCATCGGCTTGGCGATACGCTGACGGTGATCGTCGTCGAGGCGGCGAGTGCCAGCGCCACCGCGAACACTGGTGCGGCAAATGCCGTACTAGTTGGAGCCCAGGGGCGAACGCCACATCGCACTTACCCCTATTCGATCGGCCTGACAGATTCGGATCAAGGACAAGGAGAAACGTCGCGAACTGGTGCGCTCAATGCTCAGCTCACGGTTCGCGTGGTGGGGATCGAAAGTGATGGACTACTGCGCGTGCGTGGTGAGCAAACCGTGGTTGTGAACGGCGAGAAGCAACGCATCGCACTGAATGGCTTGGTACGCGAAGAAGACATTCTCGCTTCCAATGTGATTCCGTCCAATCGAATCAGCGATGCGCAGATCGAGTTCACCGGACACGGGGACGTATCCGAGTCGCAGCGTCAAAGCATCATTTACCGCTTCCTGAAATGGTTGAGGGTGCTGTGAAACATCGCATCTTTTATTTGGTTTGTCTGGCTCTGATGGCGGCGTGTGCAGCGGCGCAAGCAAAGGGCGTGCGGCTGAAGGACATCGCTCGCATTGAAGGCGTGCGTGACAACGCACTTACCGGATACGGAATCGTGATTGGCCTTTCCGGCTCCGGCGACAGCTCCAAAAACCGCGTTACGGTGCAGTCCGTCGCCAACACCTTGAGTCATTTTGGCGTCAACATCAGCCCGGATGATCTTTCCACACGCAACGTGGCCGCGGTCATGGTGACTGCAAGGCTGCCCGCGTTCGCGGAGCCAGGACGAGAGCTGGATGTCGAAGTGTCGTCGATCGGAGACGCGCGCAGCCTCGATGGAGGAACGCTGTTGCTGACACCGTTGGATGGTCCGGACGGGAAGCTCTATGCGTTGGCGCAAGGTGCAGTCTCCGTCGGTGGATACCGGGTCGATTCATTTGGCAGCCGTGACCAACGTAATCATCCCACAGTCGGTCGCATCCCGAATGGGGCGACGGTGGAGCGGGAGCCTCCGTTGGGCCTGAGTGGTACAAATCGGCGCATCGATATCGTGCTTTACCAGCCCGACTTCGTCACGGCACAGCGTGTGGTCGAGTCGTTGGACCGTAACATTCAGGGTGCCCACGCGGTTGCGGACAACCCCGGAAAGATCAGCGTGCGTTTCGACAGCGAGCCGACGAGCCTTGTGCAGGCCGTTGCAGCAATCGAGAGCGTTCCGGTTTCTCCCGATCAATCTGCCCGGGTTGTGGTCAATGAGCGCACCGGGACTGTAGTTGCAGGTGGCGATGTGGAAATCGGGGCGGTGACCGTCTCACAAGGCGATTTGAATATCCGGATACAAACCGACTACCTCGTTTCGCAGCCGGAGGGTGGGTATTTCGTGCCATCTCCATCCATCGCAACGGCGGTGGTGCCGCAATCCCGCATCAAGGTGAATGACCCGGCGGTCAAGCAAGTGGCGTTGCGGGACGGTACGACGGTCACAGAACTGATCGCCGCCCTACGTTCCATTCACCTGACGACGCGCGACGTTATTTCGATCCTGCAAGCCATCAAGGCAGCAGGCGCTTTGCACGGTGAACTGATCATTCAATAGGGGACATCAATGGACCTTACGCTCGAAGCGGTACGTGTCGGACTCGATCTCGGTCAACTCAAGATGCAGATGGCGGCCAGCAATATTGCCAAAGCCGATGTACCCGGAGCTCGATTGGAAGGTGCGAATTTTTCAGAAGCACTCACGGCGTTACACGAAGCCACGAAGGATCCCTACGCCAATCCAGCTCGATTGGAGTCGATCACACCGCAAACGCTGCGCGCGGACATCCAACCATCCGGTGCGATTGGCACAGATCCAGTCGCGCTGGATGACGAAATTGCCGAACTCAACGCGGACAGCGTGTCATACCGGGCCCTTGCTACGGGGCTGACACGACGCTTTGCATTGATGCAACTTGCCATCGCCGGGAAATAAGCCATGAATCAGGATTCCATTCTCGCCGTTTCACGCCAAGGCCTCGATGTCGAGCGTGCCCGGCTGGAGGCGGCGGCACGTGCAATCGAAATGGCCAATACGCCCATTCGTCCCGGCGCCAAGCTTCGGCCCGGGGCGAGTTTTGACGCAAAAACGCATCCTGCTGATCGCGAGGCCCGTGACCCAACGAATCCGATGGCTGATGCGAATGGAATGGTGCATTACCCCGCGGTCGATCTCGTGGGAGAAATGAGCACCCTGATTTCAGCCACTCGTGCATACGAAGCGAACGTGCGCGCGTTCAATGTGCTGCGAGGCATGCAACTTGCGGCACTCAATATTGGAGAAACGCAGCCATGATCCCACCGATCGCGGGTATCACCGCTATGCCGGAAAGCCTCGAACTGACGCCGGTGACGCAGTCACCTGCCATCGATTTCAGCAGGACGATCGGAGAGGGAGTGAAGACACTCAACACGAACCTGAATGCCAGCGATGAGGTGTTGCGTGAGGTAGCGGCTGGGGAGCCCATCCCCCTGCACGACGCCATGATCGTCATGACGCAAGCACAACTCAGCCTGCAGTTTGCGGTGCAAGTCCGCAACCGGTTGGTCGAGTCCTACCAGCAGCTATTCCAGATGCAGATTTGACGTCATGAGCGACGTGCGTTCTTTTTTGGCGGGTTTGTCGACAAGGGCCAAAGTCCTCTTCGTGACAGGGTTCATCGCGATTCTGGCAATTGCGGGCGTTGGCGGGTGGTGGGCGTTGCGACCCAACTATGTGGCGCTGGTCCAGAACCTTCGGCCCGCAGATGCGAGTGAAATCGGAACGGCGCTGTCCGGATGGGGTATTCCGTATCGTTTTGACAACGGCGACAAGACGGTTCTGGTTCCGGTCGACGAGGTGTATTCGTTGCGGATGAAGCTGGCCGAAGAGGGCATTCCGAAGGGCGGCAGTGTAGGTTTCGAGGCTTTCAAGGAGTCCGACTACGGAGTCACAGAGTTTGCGCAACAGGTCAATTACCAACGCGCTTTGCAAGGCGAACTCGAGCGCACCATCGAGTCCATGCAGGAGGTGCAGTCGGCACGTGTGCATCTGACGATTCATCACGCCGGTCTGTTCGAAAAGGACCAGAACCCCTCCAAGGGTTCGGTCACCTTGCACGTCCGTCCAGGGGCGCATCTCGGGGCCAGGCAGGTGGTTGGAATCCAACGCCTGATGGCCTCTGCGGTGGATGGGCTGCAACCGGACGCGGTGACAGTGTTGGACCAGGATGGGACCGTGCTTTCCGGTACCGGCATTTCGGGCGACGGCGCGGCCCAGATCGGCGAGCAGATGGACGAGGCGGCAAAACTCCAGAAGGCACTCCGGGAGCAAGTCAGCGACATGCTGGCGCATGCATTGCATCGAAACGATTTCACCGTATCGGTAGCCGTGCAGTTGAACTACGACAGGGTCAAGCGAGTCCAGGAACGCCTGCTTTCGCAAGGTAAGGATGGCCGAGGTGTCCTGATGCACGAGAAGACCGATTCCAGCCGTCCCTCGGGTAGTCAGGGCATTGGGGTTGGCCAACCTGCAACCACCGCAGCAGTAACCAGTCGAGACGTGGAGTACGCGCATGGAAAGGTGCAGGAAGAGGTCGAGCAAGCTCCCGGCCATATCCAGCGGATCAGCGTAGGGGTGGTGATCCCGGGCACCTTGACGTCCGCGGACATCAAGCAACTCAGCGATGTCGTCGCAGCAGGAATTGGACTCGATCCCTCGCGCGGTGATCGCATCGACATCGCCGCGGTTGCTCCGTGGCCACCACCGGAGCGCAAACCCCGAGTCGCGGCGGTCGATGCGAATGCGGGTGCGGCGAAGCCGGAGACCCCGTCGCCGGCCACGATCCGGACGCCCGTTTCGGCATGGAACTGGGACGTTCTGCATTGGGGGAATGTCGCGGTAGCCGTTATGGCGCTTCTACTCGGGATTCTTTTGGGGTCGCGCATGCGCTCGCGACCCCTGCGCCGGCTATCAGCCGAGGAACGCGAAGCGAAACTTGAGCAATTGGTGCAGTGGATCAAGCAACCTGAGCACATGCCATGAGCACTTTGGGTCTACGAAAAGCGGCTGCTGCGCTGGCGGGCCTGCACCCGGATGACAAGACATGGTTGCTTGAAAGACTCCAGCCAAGTTGTCGTTACGACCTTCGGCGACTGATCGGGCAAATCGAATCGCTGACGATTCCAGATGCAGACATTTCGCAAGAGGCAGTGCGTACCTGCGAGGACGACGAGTCTGTGCATCCGCCAGCGCCTGATCGGCTCTTGGCCGGAATGCGGGGACTTTCGCCTTCATGGTGCGCGCGCGTACTCGCTGCTTGCGCGCCAGATCATATGGACGTCTTTGCTGCAAACAATCCTCCGGCGAGAGCGAACGCCGTTCGGGCGGAACTTTTGTCACTCCCGAAATTGCCCCCGAAGCTGTCCGAAACGTTGACTCGCATCATGCGTGAGCGCGGCGAGCAAGCAGTGTCGTCTTCGAAGGAGATGCATTGATGCGCCGCCTCTCGGCCCGGACATTTGAAATGACGGCTGGAGCGCACGTATGGTCGCCTGTGGAGGACGCACGTTCGGTAAGCGCCGCGGAAGAAACGCCTGCACCGCCAGAGACCTACCGGAAGGCTTATCTCGAGGGATTCGAGGCGGGGTTTGCGGACGGCGACAAGGAAGCGCGGAGGACACTGCAGGAGGCGCAGGAAGCAGCACAGTCCTCCGTGGAATCTGCAGTGGCTGAGAAGGAACGGTGGTGCGCCGCGCTGACATCACTTGTTGCGCAATTCGTACAGGCGGAGAAAGAACACGAGACCCAGATGGAGGTTCTGGCGGTTACGATCGCCTTTGCGGCGATCTGCCGGCTGGTTGGGCGGATGCACGCCGACAATGACCTGGTCGCCGCGTTGTGTCAGGAAACTCTGGAGAGCATGCATCTCCAGCCGATCAGATTGCGGATCGCCCGTGCCGACCAAGCTTCCATCGAGAAGCATGATCTGGCCTTGCCAACGATCGCTGATGCCGGGCTCGAACCCGGGGACTGCGTCATCGAGACGTCTTCGGGAGGCGTCGAAGCTGGCGTCGAAATTCAATTACGTGCTCTGCTGCAGGCGCTTCTCGAAACTCTCGGACGTCAGGGTCATCACTGATGGACGTTGCTGCTACTTATCTTGAAGCGATTGGTGGGGCGTCCATGCGCGTGCGCTGCGGCGAATTGCTGGCATGCAACGGAGTTGTTCTGGAAGCGCGCGGCCCTGACGCTTCCTTAGGCGAGCTATGTGAGATTCGCGACACGCCGACGGGCGAACCGATTCAGGCGCAGATTGTGGGTTTTCGCGATGGGCGCGTGGTGCTGATGCCACTTGCAGGGATGCGTCAGGTTTCGATGGGCGCGCGCATACGTGCACTCGGGCAACGCATGGAAGTTGCGGTGGGCGATGAGTTGCTCGGCCGCGTCGTTGATGCGTTTGGCAATCCCCTCGACGGCAAGGGCGCTGTTTGCTGCCCGGATGTCGTGCCGCTGCATCGCCAGCCTCTCAATCCTTTGCGGCGCGGCGAAATCGATACGATTATGGAAACGAGGGTGCGTTCAATCGATTCGTTTCTGACGATCGGTCGTGGGCAGAGGGTAGGAGTTTTCGCAGGGAGCGGCATCGGCAAAAGCACGCTGCTGGGCATGCTGACGGCGCATGCCTCCGCCGATGTGATCGTCGTTGCATTGATCGGAGAGCGCGGCCGGGAGGTCGGCGATTTCATTACGCACACGTTGAGACCAGAGGGGCTTGCTCGTTCAATCGTGATGGCCGCGACGGCGGATCAATCTCCCTTGGCGCGGGTTCATGCGGTTTATGCCGCACATGCGATGGCTGAGTATTTCCGTGATCGTGGAAAACATGTCTTGCTGATCTTGGATTCAGTGACTCGTTTTGCGATGGCACAACGGGAAATCGGCGTCGCTGCAGGTGAACCACCCACCGCGCGCGGTTATCCGCCCTCAGTGTTTACCCAATTGCCTCAATTCCTCGAGCGCTGTGGCAACGTGCGTGATAGCGGATCGATTTCGGCCGTCTACAGCGTTCTCGTCGAGGGGGACGACATGAACGAACCGGTGGCCGACCATATGCGAGCCATACTCGATGGGCACATCGTTTTGTCTCGCGAACTGGCTGATCAGGGCCAGTTTCCAGCGGTGGATGTCTTACGCAGCATCAGCCGCCTTATGCCGAGGCTGGTGACAAAGGCAGAAAGCAATATGACGCGCGATGCACGCGCCCTGTTTGCCGCCTACGAGCGTGCGCGCGACCTCATCAGCATGGGTGCTTATCAACCCGGCCACGACACCCTGCTGGACAGAGCGGTCAAGCTGCTCCCTGAGTTGCAGAAATTCCTGCGCCAAGCGCCGGATGAATATGCCCCGAGATTGGATGCCATGGCATGGCTGGGGCGAATCGTTTGTGCCGAGGCTGCGCCAGTATGAGCAGGAATCGTTGCCACGCGACAGCGCTGATCGAACGCGTTGCGCGCGCGCGTGAGGCGCAGGCGAAGCAAGAGCTATCTCGCGCGCTGGCGCACGAGCGGGAACAGCGGTTGGTTGCAGAGGCAAGCGCTGGCCGCCTGCAAGACACCGAAACGGGATTGACCGCGCTCATAGCGAGTGAAAGGCTCGATCTCTTGCGCACACGCCTCTATCAGGATCTGGCGAGTGCCCAACTGATCGCATCGGCAAATGACCAGAAGATTTTGAAGGAGCGTGAAGAGGCGCGCTCCATACGTACCAACGACCTGACCCGGAAGGCGCATTACCACGATAGAGTGTCGCACCGCGCACGCGATGTTGCAGCGGCCTGTCGATCGTTGGAGGAAGCCAAGGAAGCGGACGAATTGATCGAATCGTGGGTATCGCGTCAAGTTTGGAAAGCCCCCCATGACTAGGATTTTGCCTCATCAGTCGCGACCTTTGTTGCCACAGGTGCAGCCGAAGCGGCAAGAGGACTTCGCCGAGAAACTTCAGTCGCACGAACGACAAGGTCAGCCGAAGTCTGAGCACTTCGCAACGATGAAAGATTCCTCAGCCTCGGGTTCATCATCGACGGTGGCGACCACAGGCTCTGGATCACCTGCCCTCGCGAACCCAGGTAAGCCGGGAGATCCTCGGATGACCGAGGTCTCGATTCCGTCCAACTCGGACATGGGTGACACGGGTTGCGATGGAGATCTCGATCGGGCAGCTGATGCAGGGGAGATTTGTGATGACGCATCCATGCCAGCGACTGGTCTGCTTTCCGGAATATTGACGTGGTCGAGAGTCTATCCGGAGCATCTCATCGCGAGTGGATACTTGTCCGAGATCGACGTTGCGGGGTTCGAGAGAAACACGGGGTCTAACCCGAATCCTACAAGGCCGGGTGTAGACATCTGCGCACCAAGTGCGGGTGTTCTGGCGTCATTACCTGACATGGACTCGTGCACCGCAGAAACGTTGCTGGCTCTCAAGTTCGAAGGGCCGGCTCCGCCGGTTGTCAACGCCGTTGCAGGCGCGACGCCTGGTTTGGGTCCAGAGACCGTGTCGTCGCAGGAGTGCGATGTAACGGCGCTGGCAGACCGTTTCTGGGCCGAGCGCATGGTCCGACTTACGCCCGGCAGCAACGGTAGGAACACCCTCTGGGTGCGCGATTACCGTTTGGAAGAGGGCGACCTCGATCGCGTTGCCACGGAGTTGAGGCAACACCACGAGCGGGAGGGCGAGCTGGTCGGACGCATCGTGATCAATGGGTACGAAGTCTGGCGCGCCCCGGATTCCGAAGGAGAACGTTGAATGTCTGTCGATGCCATCGGAAGTGTATTGCAAACGCAGGACTCTTCGTTGCCTGCAAATTCCAACATCAACGAACAAGATTTCATCAAGCTATTCGTAAGCGAGTTGCAGTTTCAGGATCCCATGCAACCGGTCGACAACGGGCAATTTCTAACCGAGCTGGCTCAGTTCGTCGGGATCGAGCAGCAGCAGCAAACCGTTCAAGGCGTGAACAACTTGCTCACCCTTGATGGAACCGATGCAGCATTGGGATTGCTCAATCACACGATTCGGTTTGCTAGTCCCGATGGATCTTCCAGTTCGAATGGCACCGTGACCGCCATCGAGTTCGACGCGAACGGCGCTTCGCTGTCGGTCTCGACATCCGGCAACAATGTCGTCACAGGCGTGCGTCTATCGCAGGTCCAGCAGGTTACTCCCTAGGAGGGAATATGTTGCAAGCACTTTTCAACAGCTTGTCCGGACTGTTCGCGTTCTCCAAGAACCTGGACACGATCAGTAACAACATCGCCAACATGAACACTCCCGGATTCCGAGGCGGGGACTCGTATTTCGAAAACGTCATGGACCAGTTCGGGACTCGTATCACTGGAAGCGGTATCGATACGGCGGAAGGGCAAATCGAACAGACAGGCAACGCAACTGATCTTGCAATCAACGGCGAAGGGTTATTCATCCTGAAGGATCCAGTTACCGGGCAGTTTTACTATTCGCGAGCCGGTCAATTCATTTTCGACCCAAATGGCTATCTGGTCGACAGTGTTGACGCCTATCGCGTTCAAGGCATTGATGGCGATGGCAACCTTACCGACATCAATATCAGTCCGCTGCGGACGCTACCGGCAAGCCCCACCACGACCGTCAATATAACCGGCAACGTATCACCGCAAGATTCGACTGTCCCGATATCAAGCATTACGGTCTATGACGCGAATGGAACGGCGCACACCTACAGCGCTACGCTGACCAACAACACTGCGACAACGCCAGGTAGCTGGCTGGTCTCCTTTTCGGACTCGACAGGCAAAGCGGTCGGCAATGGCGAAATTCGCTTCAATTCCGACGGGTCCATCCAGACCGGATACAACACAATTGGCTTGGCTCTCCCCATGGGCGTCGCCACTCAGAACGTCACGTGCAATTTTGGTGCGCCGGGCACGACCACCGGCGCAACTGATTACTCCGGCGTGACGTCCAGTCTTACCGCGTCGCCGAAGGACGGGCACGGCGTGGTCGGTGTCGCAACCTATGCATTTGATCAATATGGCACGTTGAAGCTGACTTACAGCGATCAGGAAAAGAAGGAAGGACCACGCGTCGCATTGGCGGCCTTCCCTGACGAGACCTCATTGCACATGTTGAATGGTCGTCTGTACGAGGCGCCGACTAATCAAGCAAGACAGGTAGGGCGTGCCGGCGAGGGGATATTTGGGCAGATCACGGGTGGAAGCCTGGAAATGTCGAATGTCGATCTCACGCAGGAGCTCGCCGACATGATCGTGATTCAGCGCGGCTATCAGGCAAGTTCACGAGTCATGACGGTCAGCAACAGTATGTTGCAGGACCTCTACGACAGCACTCGGAGCGGTTGATGACGACTCGATATGCGTGGCTGGGAGCGACGCGCAAAACCCTGATGCGCGATGTCGTATCGTCGTGCTTTGATGCTTGGCTACGCGAGTGGTGCTTGCAACCCGAGATAAGCAAAGCCTCGGTCGCGGAGATTCCGCTCATTTCTTGCCCACGCGAAAAACACGAGGTCTGGATCGCTGATGTTTCAGGCGGTTGCATGCTGGTGGCGATCCACAGAGATCGGCTCGACGCGTTTGGAAGTCGTTTGGCTTTGGCCGAAGCCGAGCAGAGCTGCGGCGTGACCTCCGATTTGGCGTCTGCTGCTGTGCAAGATCTGCTTGTACGGCTTGTGGCGAAGACTGGCCATTCTCATACGTCGCCGGTCATTTGGAATGACCCGTGGCCCGATTCGATCCTCCGTCCGGAATGGGGCGGACTTGGACTGCAGATTTCCTTTGAAGGTTTTGAATTGCGGGTCGGCATTGATCGGACGATCGTTGATGTTATCTGCCCGGAGCGAGCGCGGCCCAACGGCGTGCTATCCAACCGTGCGGAGTCGTTGGGCCCGTTGCCGCTGAGACTGTCAGCCGTACTCGACTTTGGGTTGGTCAATGCCCGCGAACTTGCTGGTCTGCGAACAGGCGAAGTATTGCTGAGCGAACGCACCATTGGTCAGCCGATCTCGGTTCGTGCAGGTCCCCGACAAGTTTTTTGCGCAAACCTTGCCCGGATTGATGGTCAATTTGCAGTCGTTGCCACCGTATCAAGTACAGGGGAGAACCCATGAACGCTACTTTGATGGAGCCCATCGAATATTCAAATGTCACCAACTTGGATGACGAGGCCGGCGAAACGCTCGTCAAGCGCGACCTTGCGGTACTGGGTCATGTCGCCGTGCATCTGGAAGTCGTACTCGGCAAGACCACAACCACGGTCGAAGAGCTATTTGCGCTGAAACCTGGCAGTTCACTGAAGCTCGATACCGAACTCGAAGCACCGGTTGCCCTGCAGTTGAATGGAAAAACAATCGCTACGGGATATCTTGTGGCACTCGATGATCACTTTGGCATCAAGATCGTCGAAATCGCTTGATGAGTACGATCGTTGTCTCGTTTGCCGCGTTGGGCCGCGCGGCTGCAGCCATTCCTTATCGGACAGACGCCGCCGTGCCCGCCGGTGCACTCGTCTGGGCAATCCTCATCACGCTGCTTGTGCTTGGGATCATTGTGAGTGGATTGCTGTTGGCCCGGCGCTACGGGTGGTTGCGTCTTTGGACTGGCGGGCCGCGGATTGTCACGCAGGATGCGGCTACATGGCGGGTCACCGCGCGTGTGCGCCTGAGTCCAACGGCGCGCGCGTACGTCCTCGAGAACAAGGAGGCCAGCTACCTGGTGATTGAATCCTCCCAGCATCTGGCGGTACAGCAACGCGCGCGAGCAATAGGGGAGAAGTATGCTCGTGAGGAATAGTCGATGCGTCCGGCACGCATGCATTGTGGGACTTGTGATAGCGCTGGTGCTTTTGCCGGCTGTGGTTTGTGCGGATCCGCTGCAGGATGCGCTTGCCAAGGCGGCTGCGGAGGATTATTCGCCCATCCTGCGGACATTTCTGCTGCTATCGCTGCTCTCCGTGATACCGCTGCTTCTCATAAGCCTGACGTCCTTCACCCGTGTCATTGTCGTCCTGTCACTCTTGCGCAGCGCACTGGGGCTGCAGCAAACGCCTCCCAACAGCGTTTTGGTGACGCTTGCGGTGTTTCTGACGCTTTTCACGATGGCGCCTGTTTTCCAGAACATCAAAAGCTCGTCCGTCGATCCTTACCTGAGCAAGCAAATTACGGCCGATGTCGCGGTAGACAGGGGATTTCAACCGCTGAAGATGTTCATGCTCCGGCAGACGCGACAAGGCGATCTGCTGGCGGTCGTGAAGATGGCAGGGGACAAGGTTCCGAAGACCGTTGCCGATGTCACGGCACTCGAACTCGTGCCTGCATTCATGCTTAGCGAATTACGTACCGCGTTTCAGATCGGCTTCGTAATCTTTTTGCCCTTCCTGCTGATCGATTTGGTCGTAGCTGCCATTCTGATGGCGCTTGGCATGATCATGGTTCCACCATCGACGATAAGCCTTCCGCTGAAAATCCTGTTGTTCTTGTTGATCAATGGATGGACTTTGATTGCTCAAGCGTTGCTTGCGGGCTACCACATCCCTTGATTCGGAGCTTGCGATTTGGATGCGAACGAATCGCAGCTCTGGGAGCACTGGTCGGGGGAGCGTGACGAGGCCTCGCGCGACGCATTGATTCTCCTGCACGCCCCCTGGGCCAGGTTGGTTGCACGTGACGTTTTTCTCCGCGTTCGATCGCGCAACACCGAGTGGGGCGAGTTTACGCAGAATGCGACTTTGGGCTTGATCGAAGCCGTGGATCGCTACGACCCGGGACGTGGAGTAGAGTTCAGGACGTTTGCAAGGCACCGAGTGCGAGGTGCTGTCTTCAATGGATTACGTCAACTTTGGAGCCAAGGTAATTTCACTGCCCACGATCCGCGCCTGGAACGTTCGGAATCGTTCGATGAAGGTGATGAAGACGCGCTCGACTCTTTTGTGTCGTGGACGGTCGGGGTAGGTATCGGGTACCTGCTCGACGCCTCCGCATTGCCCGAGGCTGACGAATCTTCGAGCGGTCCGTATGCAACCCTGGAACGTAATCGAAGGTCTGAACTGCTGAGGGAAGTAGTTCGGGTGCTACCAGATCGGGAGTCAATGATTCTTACGCTTCACTACTTTCAGCACATGCCGTTCGTCGAAATCGCGGAATGCCTAGGGGTCACCAAAGGCAGGATTTCACAGTTGCATAAGCAAGGTATCAATCGTCTGCGAGAGCACTTGCGTGAATACGCAGATGAACTTGAGTGCTAAGAACTTTTTGGGTGCCGCAATGCGCTGGTTGAATTCAGTCTCGCAAGCATTCTGCCACCGCCGCGTGCCCAAGTAGGCCTCATCGTCACGTTGTAAGCCTCAGAGGACGAAGCAGCCCGTTTGGGAGGCAAATCTGAATGTTGGCAACGGCACGCGTACGGCAGTGACGAAAATGAAGCATGCCAAATGCCGAGAGCAAGACGACCTCGTCAACAAGCTAATGGTCTACATGAGCGTCGGTACGTGGAGCGCTGGCGCCTGATAGACATCAATCAAAGCAGCGGTCTGCCTGTTGAACTCGACGATCTCCATACGCAACGTGGATTGACCTGCGACTACCGCGCGTGGTGCCTCCAGCGCCAAGTTGGAAGCGGCCAAGATCGCATTTCTGCCATTTTCGAAATGTGGCTCGTTGATGCGTCCGTTCCCAACTGTTTGCGTGTTTTTTCTTGGATCAGTCGCACGCGGTGCGACGGCTCCCGCGGAAAATATTTCTCTCGGCCCAGCTTCGTCGAAGCTGCCGCCAGACGCAGCCGGCATAGATCAGACGACTTTTCCGCAGTCCGTACACCCGTCCGAATCCCACAGGGGGAAATGGAACATGCAAACCGAGTCCGAACCGACATTACCGATTTCCGAACATTCCAGACGAGGACGGACTGCTGTCGTTGCGTTCTTTGCTGCACTGGTGCTTAGCCTTGCCGCGCCCATCATCCTCTTGGTGTGGGAGGCAGCAAGCTCGACGGCGACAATCCAGCGAGGGGAGGCAGGTACGTTCGTTTCTGCTACTTCGAGCCAAGGCGGGTTCACGACTCCGGCCTCGACGACCGTGGAAACCACCTTGGGCAGTTTCACGGTTGCCGGAACATTTTCGGCGCCGCATGGGCGCGCCTTGACCGTCGAGCGGACGAACAAGTCAGGGTTGCAGCTCTGCGTGGCGGGCGTGCCCGCCACCTGCACAGATTTTCTGGGCGCGTGGCCGGATCCCATCCCAGCCACCCCGGAAGCGGGCCACGTCTTTGACTTCCAGGGTTCTGCCCTCAACTATGAAACCTTGCTGATGTGGCTATTCTTCGGCATCGTGGTGTCGTTCATCACCATGATCGTCGCCGCCTTCGCCACGGCTCCGCGGGAACAAGAAGGCGATTCGTCGGATTGCGTTGAGGGAGACCCGACGTGATCGATCTCTCCGCCTACTCCGAACTGCACAACCGGACCGACGCTGCTTACCGACAGTTCGCCGAGGTGGCCTTGGCGGCGTTCGAAGAATTGCGGAAGGTTGACCCGGAACTCACCCAAATTGCGATCGACGCGTATGGTCGCGCGGACGTCGTGGCCATGAGTTTCGCTCAACCGTATGGCCGAGATCGGAAGAGCATCTATGCCGAATTGGCAGCAGGCGAACGCGAAGAGGTCCGCAGCGAAATGCTCAAGGCGATCCACGGGATTTTTTGATTTCCATGGCCGTGGTGAAACCCTGCGCCATTATCATCTTCGGCCGCCCTAAATAGCAGCACTTTCGCGAGCGGTAGCGAGGCACCAGATGTCCGCAACGGGTCGATTGCACCTGTCGCCTACCGGCCACAACCAGCCGTAGACGACGGTCCGCTTTGAGGAAGGTTCACGGGATAATTCGGCTATCGCCTACACGAACCGTGGATAGTAAAAACGCGCACGCGAACCTGGTCTGCTCTCAAA
>Ga0070680_100000511_pt1 | contig 26648 bp, 27 predicted proteins | sample KBSC73BmetaG_FD_64672 | JGI IMG/M metagenome (GOLD analysis project Ga0070680, IMG submission 64672) | Corn rhizosphere microbial communities from Kellogg Biological Station, Michigan, USA - KBS C7-3B metaG | ecosystem: Host-associated > Plants > Roots > Rhizosphere | place: USA: Michigan...
GGCGCGAACACCGCGACCACGCTCCACACCGACCTCGACCTCACCCTCGGCGAACTGAAGCTGCCGCGCGGGGACTATTCGCTGTTCATTCTTTATGCGCGCACGGGCTACGTGCTGATCGTGAATCGCGGCACGGGGCAGTGGGGGACCGATCGCGATCCGGCCAAGGATATCGGCCGCGTCGCGCTGACGAGCCGCACCATGGCGGAATCGGAGTCGGCGCTTTCGATTTATCTCGTGCCCGAGGCACCGCAGCCGGGCACCGGTTACGCCGAGCTGCGTGGCGCATTGCGGATCAAGTGGGGCACGACTGAATTGACGACCGGATGGCGGGTGGACCAGTGACGCAAGTCGACGAACGCTACCCCATCGGGAAATTCACTCCCGTGCCGTCGCTCACGCCCGAAGATCGCAAAGCGCGGATCGACCAAATCGCCACCGCCCCGGCCGCCTTCCGCAAAGCGGTCGCCGGACTGAACGACAAGCAGCTCGACACGCCGTACCGCGCCGGCGGCTGGACGGTACGTCAGGTCGCGCATCATCTGCCCGACAGTCACATGAACGCCTACATGCGGTTCAAGTGGGGACTCACCGAAGCCACGCCCACCATCAAGACGTACGAAGAGAAGGATTGGGCCAAGACCCCCGAAACGTCGGCTCCGATCGCGTTCTCGCTCGATCTGCTGACATCGCTGCACGAGCGCTGGATCACGCTGCTGCGCGCCATGCCGCCCGCCGACTTCGCCCGCACGATCAAGCACCCCGACTTGGGACTCATCTCGCTCGATACGCTGGTGGCGCTCTATTCCTGGCATGGCCGCCATCACACGGCGCACGTCACCTCGCTGCGTGAACGGATGGGATGGTAGGCGCCTTTTTGATGCTTGCTGCGCTCATGACGCAGGCACCTGCGTCATCACCACCGGGACGACCGCTGCTGTCCGGACGCGCCGATATCAACGACTGGCAGGCCTACTTCGACAAGGGTGCGGAGATCCTGCAACGCTATCCCAACCGCGCCGATTCGATGTTTCACTGGGCGCACCGGCTCGATCCCTCACGCGCCGAGCCGCTGTACGCGCGCTGGGTGACCTTCTGGCTGAAGGATATCGGCCGCTTCGAGGAATACCTCGACGACGACGCGCGGGTGCTCGAGTCGGCGGAAGTCATCGCCGCCGACAGCCTGTTCCTGCGCGCCATGCAACGGAATCCACTCGTTCCGCGGCCGTTGGTGGCCTGGCTCTTCAACGCGCTGCCAGGCTCATGGGACGATAATCCCGCGACCCGAGGCTGGCTCGCCTACTCCAAGCGGCAGTACCCGCTCGCCGCGTCGTACTTCGGTCAAATGACGCGCTCGAACAACGAGCGCTACGTCTGGTTTCATCTGGCGCGCGCGCTGACCTTCATGCCGGACCAGCAGTTCGACAGCGCCACGACCGAGATGAACACGCTGCTCGCGCGGCTGCGGGCGAGTATGGATACGCAGCGCATGCAGTCGATCTACGAGTCGCAGGAGATCGTGACGTACGCGATCGGTCTGCTGCAGATCGTGCGGGGGCTTCCGGACAGCGCGCGCCGCTCGTTCGAGCGTGCCGTCGAAGAAAACCTGGCGTTTTTCCCAGCGCACATGGAGCTGGGGGAGCTCGCGCTGGGCCGGTTCAACCGCGGCGCCGCCGAGCGAAGTTTCCGCCAGGCGGCGGAGCTGGCCCCCAACGAAGCGTGGGTGCAGGAACGGCTCGGCGCGATTCTGCTGCGAATGGGTAAATCCGCCGATGCACTCGTCCCGCTGGAGCGGGCGATTCAGCTCGAGCCGTATTACGCGGAGTCGTACTGGCTGCTCGCCAAAGCGTGGGAGGGGGCCGGCGACAAGACTGCCGCCATCAAGGCGTATCAACAGTATCTCGAGCGCGCGCCGCGCCGCGACACGACCGCGATCAACGATTCGCAGCGGCGTCTGGCGGCGCTGCGCACGTCCCCCTAAATGGTCGATTTCGGATTCGACGATCTCGACGAGGAATTCCCGCTCGGGGATGGGACGGCCGACACGGAAGGCGTCGTCATGTGTCCCTATTGCGGCGAGCCGAACGAGATTGGAATCGATGCCGGCAGCGGGACGCAGCAAGAGTACGTCGAGGACTGTCAGGTCTGTTGCCGGCCGTGGCGTGTGACCGTCTCATACGACGAGGAGGGCAACGCCGCCATCTCAGCCTCCCCGCTCGATGAATGAATCCCTCGGATCTACCTCGTAAGCAATACGAAACTCTGTAGCTCTTTGCCGACAGCGTGTGTCGGGTCGCAACGTTATTTTTCGCGAGTGGCGAAAACTATTCTGGTTGTCGACGACGACGCGGATACTCGCGACCTGCTGAGCGAGGTGCTCTCGTTGCAGGGCTTCCAGGTGCATGTGGCCCGTGACGGGCGACACGCGCTGCAAGTACTGGCGCACATCGAGACGCCCCACTTGATCCTGCTCGATTACCTGATGCCGGTAATGAGCGGCAGCCTGTTCCTCGCGCGCAAGCGCCGCAATCCGCGGCTGCGCCCGGTGCCCGTCGTGCTGCTTTCGGCATGGACCCGCGCCTGGTCCGCCACTCGTCGCGATGCGGTCGAGGTGCTGTCGAAACCAGTCGATCTGGTGCGACTGCTGGCACTGGTGGAGCGGATTTGCGCAGATCAGAGTCGGGTGTCGAGCCCCGCGCGCGCCACCGACCGCGGGCGAGGCACGTTCGTGGAGCGCCGGGCGATCGCCAGAATCTGAAACGGCTGCTCAATGCCCATTGTTAATGTGAGATGCGTCTCATCCCTTTGACTTACGTCGATTGATGCTAACCATTTGGGCGGGACGCGATTAGCCTCACGACTACATATGCGCTCAATCCTGCTGATCGATGACGACGCCGACACTCGGCGCGCGCTCCGGGAGTTCTTGACCGGGGAAGGGTTTCTGGTGCACACGGCACGGGATGGGCAGCATGCCCTCAACGTGCTCGAGCGCATTCAGCCCGACCTGATTCTCCTCGACTACAAGATGCCGGTGATGGACGGCAAGCAGTTTCTGTCCGTCATGCGGCGCACGCCCCAGCTCCAGCCCATTCCGGTCGTCATTCTCTCCGCCGCGACGCGTGAATGGTCCGGCGCGAACCTGGAAGTGATAGACGTGCTGTCGAAGCCCGTCGACCTCGAGGTGCTGCTGTCGACCGTCAGCCGGATTTTCGCCGAGTCATAACGCCGCTTCGTAGCGCCGCGACACCTCTGCCCAGTTCACGACGTTCCACCACGCCGTCAGGTAATCCGCCCGGCGGTTCTGGTATTTGAGGTAGTACGCGTGCTCCCACACGTCGACGCCCAGGATCGGAACCTTCCCGTCCATCAGGGGACTGTCCTGGTTCGGCCGGCCCGCGATCTCGAGTTTGCCGCCGGCCACGCTCAGCCAGCCCCAGCCGCTGCCGAACTGGGAGATGGCGGCGGTTTGCAGCTGTTCCTTGAATTTCTGGACGTCGCCGAAGCTGCGCGCGATCGCGTCGCCGAGCTTTCCGGCCGGTTGACCGCCGCCGCCCTTTTGCGGGGGCGCCATGATCGTCCAGAACAGCGAATGATTGTGATGGCCGCCGCCGTTGTTGCGGACCGCGGTTCTGATGTCTTCGGGAACGGACTTGATGCCGCGGAGCAGCTCGTCGAGGCTCTTCTCACCCAGCTCGGGATGTTTGGCGAGCGCGGTGTTGAGGTTCGTGATATAGGTCTGATGATGCTTGCCATGATGGATTTGCATGGTCTGCGCGTCGATGTGGGGCTCGAGCGCCGCGAAATCGTAGGGCAGCTGGGGCAGCGTATGCGCCATTTTCATTCTCGTCGGTCAGAAGGTGCTTCTCAAACCCCGCATTGCGCGAGGCGGTTCCTCCCCTATTTTGCTCCGCGAAACGTGCTGTCCTCTCTCACGTCCGGAGGCGCTCGTGGCGGAGTTCGTGCTGCGCTGGTTTCACTTCCTTGCCGGCATTACGTGGATCGGTCTCCTGTATTACTTCAATTTCGTGCAGGGGCCGTTCATGGCCGAAGCGGATCCCGCGACCAAGTCGGCCGCGACCCAGAAGCTGGTGCCCCGCGCGCTCGCCTGGTTCCGCTGGTCCGCGCTGATCACGTGGCTCACGGGAGCCGCGATCATCGGCGATCGACTCGGACGCGCGACCGTGGGCTCCGCCGCGTGGGCGTCGAACTGGTCCGTGACGATTTTGACGGGCGCGCTGTTCGGCACGGTGATGCTGATCAACGTCTGGGCCGTCATCTGGCGCAATCAGAAAGTCGTGATCGCGTCGGCCAAGGCCGCCGCGTCGGGCGGCCAGGCGAACGCCGCTGCTCCGGCGGCCGCGCGCCGCGCGTTCCTCGCCTCACGCACCAACGTCGTCTTCTCGATCCCGATGCTGTATTACATGGGCGCCGCCTCGCACAACACGCTGCCGGCCGCCGGCAATCACGCCCTGTACTGGCTGGCGATGCTCGTGGTGATCGGGCTCATCGAGGCCAACGCCCTGACGGCGACCACGGGCGCGACGACCAAGCCGATCGAGAAGATCCCCGGTGTCATCATCACGGGATTCGTCGTATGGGCGATCGCGTACGCCGTGGGACGGGCGATCTTATCGGCCTGACGGCATAACCGATGGCATCGGTCAATATCCGCCGGCTCAGCAAGGTGTACGACGGCGGCGTGCAAGCGTTGCATCATCTGGATCTCGACGTCCCGGACGGCGAGCTCCTCGTGCTGCTCGGTCCGTCGGGGTCCGGCAAAACCACGGTGCTGCGTTGTATCGCCGGCCTCGAAGAGCCGACCAGCGGCGACATCGTCATCGGCGAGCGCGTCGTCACGGAGCTCTCACCAGCCGAGCGCGATGTGGCGATGGTGTTTCAAACTCCCGCGCTCTATCCCCATCTCACGGTTCGTGAGAACATCGCATTCCCGCTCGACATCCGCGGCGTGGCGCGCACGCAGGCCGCGCGTCGCGTCGCCGAGGCGGCGCAGCGGCTGAGCATTCAGGCGGTGCTCGACCGGCTGCCCGACCAGCTCTCGGAAGGAGAGCGCCAGCGCACCGCGCTCGCGCGCGCGATCGTGCGCGGCCCCCAGGCGTTTCTGTTCGACGAGCCGCTGTCGCGCCTCGATGCCAAGCTGCGGATCGAGCTGCGCGCGGAGCTGCTGGCGCTGCATCGCGCGCTGGGCGCGACGATGATCTACGTCACGCACGATCAGACCGAAGCGATGACGATGGGCCAGCGGATCGGCGTGCTCTACGAAGGACGGCTGCGGCAAGTCGGGACCCCCGAGGAGATCTACCACAAGCCGGCGGACGTCCATGTCGCGCGGTTCGTCGGTACGCCGGGCATGAATGTGCTGCCAGGGAGGGGAAGAGGGACGGGGGAAGGGGGAAGGGTGGTGGAAGTGGGGAGCCTCGTGATTCCCCTTGAGCTATCCACCTACGAGGGCGAGCTCCAGCTGGGCGTCCGCCCGGAATTCGTCGGGTTGTGCGCCGTCGACAAGGGCGTTGGGAATGCCGATGTGCTCGTCGTGGAACCGCTCGGCAGCGAAACACTCGTTCATCTCAATGCGGGCGGGCAGCCGCTCGTGGCGCGGCTCGCCGGATTTGCGGACGTTCAGGTGGGGACGCGCGTGGGCGTGAAGGTCGATCGCCGCAAGCTGTACCTGTTCGACGCCGCCGGCGCTCCCGTCACGTGAACAAGCGGTGGTGGGCCGCAGCCGTGACCGCGGCGGCGGCGATTGCGGCCGCGCTCGCCGTCGTGGTAGTGGACGTGGCGCAGCGGCACTATGAGCGCGCGTTCGCGCTGCGCATGGCTCGCACGACGGCCCGCTACGTCGCCGCGGTCACGCCCCCACCGCCGCCACCTGCTCCGCCGCGGCCCGCGCGTGTCCCGCGAGGCCGCCGAGTGCCGGTCGCTCCGGCGCCTCCGGCGCCTCCCCCCGCGCCCGTGAGCGCCGGGGTGCGCAGCTATGATCTGCCGTCGCTGCTGACGCAGGCGCGCGCGCTGCGCACGCTTCCCGGATGGTCCTCCGATGTGGAGGTGTACTTCGGGACCGCCCCGCTCGTGGACGCCACCGCGTCACCGCTCACGCCCGACGATTTACAGCGGCTCGAGACCACGGGGGAGCAGTGGCGCGATGACGCGGCGCTCGCGGCGCTGCCCGCGCGCGACACCGCCGAGGTGGTCGGCGCGGTCGAGCTGCGGCCGCGCCGCATGCCGCACGGCCCGTTGCCGGGTGGGCTGGGATTCGTGTTGCCCGCGGCATTGCTGGCGGTCGCCGGTGCGGCCGCCATCGCGTTCCGCGAGCGTTCGTTGCGGCAGGGGGGCTACGTCGGCGCCGTGTTTCTGCTCGCGCTCGCCTCCTATCTCGATGTGCGGGCCGCCGCGCGTCAGAGCACGGACCGCTGGTTGATGGATACGCGACGGCTGCTGCAGGAAGCGGCGACGCGACTCCCGGCGCCGCGCACGCGCGTGTCGGTGAGCGATCTCGCGGCGTTGGTGCGCGATGGCCACGTCGTCCCGGGCGAGCCGGGGGAGTCCGCCCCGCGTCGCATCTGGGTCGATGGCTCGCGAACGGCCGTCGCCGCGGTGCTGATCGGCGCCGGCCGCTGGGTCGAGCTGCAAACGAGGCCGGCAGAAATCGAAGCGCCTCGCTGGCTGTTCCTGCTGCTCCCCTGCGCCCTCGTTGGCCCACTGGCGATTTTCCTGTTGCGCTGGGCGGAGCGCTCCCCGGTTCGCCGCCGGCGTCAAACCGCGATCGCGTGGAGTTTCCTGGCACCGGCCGCGCTGCACCTCGCCGTGTTCACGCTTGGTCCAACGATCTACGCGATCTATCTCGTCACCGGCGTCGAGTTCTCGACGTTGCTGCGCGATCCGTTGACGTGGACCGCGTTCCGCAACACGGCCCTGTACGCGTTGTACGTGCCGATCTCCGTGGGGGTCGCGCTCGCGGCGGCGCTCGCCGTGCACCGCTACCGGCTGCGCTGGGGCGGGCGGTTGCTCGGTGCCGTTTTGCTCGTGCCCTACGTCGCGTCGGTCGTCTCGATCGGGATCGTGTGGCAGGTGATCTATCGCGCCGGCGCGCTCGGTTTGGGCCGGCCGGACTGGCTGACCAATCCGGCGACCGCGCTACCGGCACTCATGCTGATCTCGGTGTGGGCCCACGCCGGCGGGCAGATGCTGGTGTTTCTCGCCGCCCTCCAGCGTATTCCGCAGTCCTACATCGACGCGGCCCGGGTAGATGGCGCGGGTCCGTGGCGCCGATTTGTTCGAATCACGTTGCCCCTGCTGCGCCCGATCACGGGATTCGTGGTCGTCACGGGGCTGCTCAGCGCCTTCCAGGTCTTCACGCTCGTCTCAGTCCTCACGCAGGGTGGGCCGCAGCTGGAAACGCAAACCATCGTGCACCGCGTGTATCAGACGGCCTTCGGCACTCAGGCGTTTGGCGAGGCCTGCGCGCTCGCGCTGCTCCTGTGCGCCGTGCTGCTCGTGTTGCGGTGGCCGCAGCTCAGGCTGCTCGGAAGGGCGGTGCGCGATGCCCAGGCGTAGTTGGCCGCTGAGCGTGCTGGCGCTGATTCTGGCGCTGCCCTTCCTCTATATGATCTCCGTCTCGTTCATGGGCGACGTCGAGCTCCTGCGCTGGCCACCCGCCTTGATTCCGCGCGCGCCGACGCTGCAGAACTACGTCGCGGCCTATCAGGCGCTGCCATATCAGCGTGTCCTCCTGAACACAGCGCTGCTCGCCGGCTGTGTCATGCTTGCGCAGGTGATCACGTCCGCGGCGGCGGGCTACGCGTTCGCGCGGATCCACTTTCCCGGTCGCGCCGGTGTGTTCCGCGTCACCGTCGCGCTGCTCACGATTCCGACGATTCTGCTGCTCATCCCGCGCTATCTCCTCGTGAACGCGCTCGGGCTCGTCGATACCTACCCGGGCCTGATTTCCACTGAGCTGGTGTCGATCTGGGGCATCATCCTGATGCGCCAGACGTTCCTCATGCTCCCGCGCGATGTCGAAGAAGCAGCTCGGCTGGACGGCGCGGGGGAGTGGACGCTGTTCTGGCGCGTGACGCTGCCGCTCGCGCGGCCGGCCGTGATCGTGCTCGCGGTGCTCGCCTTCGTCGATCAATGGCGCAGCTTCCTCTGGCCGCTGCTCGTTACACAATTGCCACAAATGGCTGTCGGCGAAGTTGCGCTGGCGCGCTTTCACGCGACGTACCCCAGCAACTGGCCCTACCAGATGGCCGCCGCTGTGCTCGTGACGCTGCCGGTGTTGGTGGTCGGCATCATGGCGCAGCGTTTTGTCCTGCAGGGAGCCCGGCTCACGGGGGCGCGCGTGCGCCTGTAGTCGGGTAGATGGTGGCTCGCTTGTTGCAAAGACGTTCATGTCGGAACAGGTGCCAGCATACGGTCGTCGATCCCGGCATCTCATGCTGCATTCCGCAGCAACGACATGGACCGTCGAGCAGGTGCACCAGAGCGAGTCAGGAGGCGTTGTGCGCCGGTCCATGCTACCGCTGTTGATCGTGCTGGGGGTGGGGACGTGGTCCTCCCCTGCGGCGCTCGCCGCGCAGGCTGCTGATGTCCCCGCGAAGCAAGAAGTCAAACCCGCCGGCAAGCTCAGGCCCCACGCAATTGGCTTCGGGTTCTTCGCCACCCTCGGAACGAACTGGCAGCTGGAAGGGGTTGAAGTCGGCTACGTGCGCCGGTTGCCGCGCGGCCTCGCCGCCATCTCCCTCTCGGGCCGCATCGGCACGTTCATCAATGAGAGCGTGATGATCGGTGGGACGCAGGGGATCGCATTCGGCGCCACCATCGCCGGTCGCACCCGCATGAAGTCGATTGCGCAGTTTGGTGAAGAGGAGCGCGGTACGGCGATCGGGCTGGACATGACGCTCGAGGTGACGGGCTATGCCTCGTCCAACTCGCCCCTGTCGCGCACGCGGTGGATGGCGATCTCGGTGCTTCCCGCGATCAGTCTCGGCACCGGCGATGCCGCGCATTTTGGAATTGTGATCGGGCCCACGGCCTTCCTGGGCGACGGCAAGCCTGTCGTTCGCGGCATGCTGAGCTTCCGTGCTGAGGCGCCGCTGGCGCGCCGGGAGCGCCGTCCCTAGGTTAGCGACCTTATGGTCGCGCCGACGCTGACCTCGGACCATCCTGGCCTCGAGGTTTTGGCCGAAGTCGCCAAGGTGCTGGCCGCCGGACGGGGAAGCTCCATAGAAGAGGGGCTCGCCGGGGTGGCCGGCGTCCTGCGGCGCGGGCTCAGCCTGCGCCGCTGTCATCTGTGGCTGCGCTCCGCCGACGGTACCCGTTACATCCCGATCGCCAGTCCAGAAGATGAAACCCAGCTTCCGGGGTTCAGCGCCCCGGTGGCGGCCTGGATTGCCAACGGCCCCCATCGGGAGCCGGTGAACGGCGGCACCCTGGTCCGCCTGCCCCTGGTCCACGAGGACGAGGCACTCGGCTGCTTCGAGGGAATCATTCCCGAGAGCCGCTACGAGCGCATGGCGAACGACGTGCTCGTGATCGTGACGCAGATGCTCGGTCCGGTCCTCGCGGCGTCCGAGCTGTCACAGGACCTGGCCTCCGAGGTCGCGCTGCGCACGCGCGAGCTCCAATCGCAACACAACTTCGCCGCGCGCATCATCGATTCGTTGCCGGTCGGTCTGTACGCGATCGACCGGGCGTACCGCATCCGCGCCTGGAACCGCAAGCGCGAAGCGGGCACGCAGGGTGTGTCGCGCGAGGAAGCGCTCGGACGCGAGGTGTTCGACGTCCTGGACCGCCAGCCGCGCGATTTGCTGAAGAAGGAGTTCGACCGCGTGTTCGAGACCGGCGAGATCCAGCAGGTCGAGATGGATTCGCAGGCCACCGGCGAAGCGCGCCATTATCGGATCACCAAGATTCCGATGCGGCTGGACGGCGAAGACATCTCGCACGTGATCACGATTGGTGAAGACGTCACGGCCTGGCGGCAGGCGCAGCAACGCCTCGCGCAAAGCGAGAAGCTCGCGGCGATCGGCCAGCTCGCGGCCGGGGTGATGCATGAGATCAACAATCCGCTCGCGACGATTCTCGCCTGCAGCGAGGCGCTCGCTCTCCGCGTGGCGGAGCTTCCGGAAGCGGAGCGACGCGCGCAGGAGGAGTACCTTCGGATCATGGATACGGAGGTGCAGCGCTGCCGGCGCATCGTCGAGGGCTTGCTCGACTTTTCACGCCCCAAGAAGTCCGGCCATAAAGCGACGTCCGACATCAACGCGATCATCGAGCAGACGCTGTTCCTGCTGAAGCATCACGAGCGCTTCAAGTGGCTGACGATCGACCGGCAGCTCCAGTCCGCCTTGCCGGCGTTCCCGGCCGATGCCGAGCGGTTGGTGCAGTGCTTTATGGCCCTGATGCTGAACGCGATGGATGCGATGAACTCGCGCGGCGTGCTTACCGTCCGCACGCGGCTGAACCCCGACCGCTCCGACGAGCTGCTCGCCGAGTTCATCGACACCGGCACCGGGATCCGGCAAGAGGACCTCGGCAAGATCTTCGAGCCGTTTTTCACGACCAAACCGCAGGGACGCGGCACCGGGCTCGGGCTCTCCGTGGCCTACGGCATCGTCGAGGAGCATCGCGGGCGCGTCGAGGTCGAGTCGCAGCTGGGGATCGGAACGAACTTCAAGGTGTTCCTGCCGATCGGATGAAAATCCTCGTCATCGAAGACGACCGGACCGTCGGCGAGTACGTTCGCCGGGGGCTGGACGAGGCCGGCTACCACGTGGATCTCGTGGGCGATGGCGACGAAGGATTGCGGCGCGCGAGCGGCAAGGGTGCGAGCTACGACATGATGGTGCTCGACCTGCGGCTGCCGCGCATGTCCGGCATCGATGTCCTGCGCACGCTGCGCGACCGCGGCGTCGGCCTCCCCGTGCTGGTGCTCACGGCTCAGGACTCCGTGGACTTCAAGGTGCAGGCCCTGCGGATGGGCGCCGACGATTACGTGACGAAGCCGTTCGCGTTCGAGGAGCTGCTCGCGCGCGTCGAAGCGCTCGGTCGCCGGCCGAAATCGATTTCGCCGCCGACGCTGAAAGTGAATGGCCTGGTGCTCGACACCGGCAGCCGGGAAGTGAGCCGCGACGGCAAGCGCATCGAGCTGACGCCCAAGGAGTACGCCGTCCTCGAGTATCTCATGCGTCATCAGGGCCGTGTCATGTCGCGCACGCTGATCACCGAGTATGCGTGGGACTATCACTTCGATCCCGGCACCAACATCGTGGACGTCGTGATCACGCGGCTGCGCAAGAAGATCGATCAGGCCAAGGAGCCCAAGCTGATTCACACCGTCCGCGGCGTGGGCTACGTGGTGCGGACGTAACCGTGGAGAGTATCCGCGGGCGGCTGACGCTGTGGTATGCGACCGCCCTGATCCTCAGTATCGCGATCTTCGCCGTTGTGCTGTACGTCGCGCGCCGCAGCGACACCTACCAGGACCTCGATCGCCGCATTCAATCGGAAGCCGATCTCACCGCCGGGATTCTGGCGGAGAGCTACCGGGCCCGTGGCACGCTGGTGGAGAACGACACCGCCGGTCGGCCTCAGCTCACGCCGGACGTCGCCGCGGTCCTGGAGGTCGTGCCGGACTACCTGCTCGTGACAGCGCGGGACGGCCGCCTGTTGTTCGCTTCGCCCGACGCCCGCGCGCTCACGTTCGGCGAGTTCGAGCAGTTGAACGCGATCACCAGGCCGCCTCCGGTCGCGCAATCCCACACCCCGGGCCGCTTCCATGTCAGCCCGAACGGGCCGACGTTGCACTATATCGTGCGGGCGGTGCCGGACGCCGGCGATCAGTTCGGCGCGATCCTCGCGGGGGCCGACACCAAGTCCGCGGAGCTGCGGCTCGAGCAGCTGCTGCTGACGATCCTGATCGCGTTTTTCGTCGGCGTGGTGCCGGCCATTCTCGTCGGCGGCTGGCTCGCCGCGCGCGCGCTGGAGCCGGTCGATCGCATGATCACCGAGGTGCGCGAAATCACGGACGGCCGGAGCCTGCACCGGCGGCTCGCGGTGCCGATGGCGCGCGACGAGCTGGGGCGCCTGGCCGAGACGCTCAATCAGATGATGACGCGGCTCGAGCGCAGCTTCGCCGCGCTGCGACGCTTTACCGCCGATGCGAGTCACGAGCTGAAGACCCCGCTCACGGTGGTGCGCGCGGGGGTCGAGCGCGCGATCACGCGTCCCGGCGTCCCGCAAGAAACGCTCGCGCCGCTGGAAGAGACGCTGCACGAAGTGAACCGGATGACCGAGCTCCTCGACTCACTGCTCACGCTGGCGCGCGCCGACGAGGGACGAGCCGATCTGCACCGCGAGCCGGTCGATCTGCGCGCGATCATCGAAGAGGCGGGCGAGACCGGCGAGCTGCTCGCCGAGCATGCGGGCGTCGGCATCGACATCCGGCTGCCGCCGCAGCCGCTCGTCGTGCCGGTCGACCGGAGTCGCATGCGCCAGCTCGCGCTCAACCTCATCGAGAACGCGGTGAAGTACACGCCGCGCGGCGGGCAGGTCTCCGTCGAGCTCGCGGGCGACAACGGACGCGCGGTGTTCACCGTCGCGGACACCGGGATCGGGATCGCCCCGGGCGATCTGCCGCACGTGTTCGACCGCTTCTGGCGCGCCGATTCCGCGCGCACGCGCACCAGCGAGCGCGCGGGCACCGGACTGGGCCTCGCCATCTGCAAGTGGATTGCGGAAGCGCACGGCGGGACAATCGAAGTGCAGAGTCGGCCGGGCCGCGGCACGACCTTCACCGTAGGACTTCCTCGCAGCGAGACCCCGTCGAGCTGATCGCTTAACCACATCGCGTTGTCACAATTCCGTCATCCCGCTGCAAACGGGCGGCCATCGGCCGTCAGTACCGTAATTGGGGGTTACCAAACTTCTTCTTCGATCTGCGGAGGTGCGGATATGCGCGCGATCAGCTCAGCTGCATCCATCACGATTCACACGGCCGTCGCAGCCGCGTTGCTGCTCGGAACGACGAAGCCAGGCAGATCGGAATCGCCGGGGATCGACACGATCGAGGTGTTCGTTCCCCACGCGCCGAGCCGAACGGCCGATGCCGGCGGCAGTGCCGCGCGTCAGATCGAGGTTCCCCGTGTCTCCTGGTCAGCCGATCCCGGCACCATCGGATCCCTGGCGCCCCCGCTGCTCCCAACCGGGGCATTAACCCCGACCTTCTCGAGTGACTGGACGCCGCGCTGGGCTGGTACGGGGTCCGCGAGCGATGGTGGAAATACGGGCTTCAGCGTCGCGGAACTGGCGCCGGAGGTTCTGTCAGGGCCGCTGCCGCTCTATCCGGATTTGTTGCGCCAAGCCGGTGTAGAAGGACAAGTGGTGCTGGAGGCGCGCGTGGATTCTACCGGCCGAGTCCAGAAGGGCTCTGTTTCCGTGGTTATTGCCACCCATCCCGGCTTTGTCGACCCGGCGCGACAGGCCCTAATGTCCACGCTGTTTCGCCCGGCCCGCGTGAACGGCCGGGCGGTCGCGATGCTCGTTCGGGTGCCGTTTGCCTTCTCGATTCGGGGCGGCACGGGACGTGCTCGGTGACCGGCGGTTGAAGGGTCATGCGGCTGTCATCGTTTTGTAATCTTCCGCTACTAGCGGTGCCATCGTGGCGGGTACAATTACAGGGAGCCAGCAGACCCCTACATCCCGGAGGATATGGGTGTTCAACAACCTGATCGAGTCCAATCGCAAGTCCAACAAGAAGGGCGCGTTTGGTCTCGGCTTCGTGTCGTTGATCGGCCACAGTGCTGTCGTGCTCGCGGCGGTCGTTGCGACGTTGACGGCCGGCGAGAAGTCCGATGACGCGGTCGTCGATACGGCGATGGTCTTCCTGAACCAGGAAGAGCAGAAGAAGCCGGAAGAGCAGCCGCCGGTCGTAGACGTTCCGCAGCTCAAAGGCTTCCAGACCGTCGTCGCGCCGACCGACATTCCCACGAACATCCCGCCGATCAATCTCCAGGAGCACTTCGACCCCAAAGACTACACGGGCACGGGCGTCGAGGGCGGTGTGGGGACCGGCATCGTTCCGTCGGCCGATCAGGTGTTCATGGAATCCGTCGTCGAAGAGCGTCCCGAGCTGCTGACGCGGCCGCCGTTGCAGTATCCGGATCTGCTGCGTCAGGCGGGCGTGCAGGGACGCGTGCTCGTCCAGGCGATCATCGATACGTCGGGTCGCGCGGAGCCGGCTTCGGTCAAGGTCATTCAGAGTCCGAACCCCGGGTTCGATCAGTCGGCGAAGCAAATGGTATTGAAGGCATTGTTCCGGCCGGCGCGGGTGCACGGGCGCGCGGTGCGAGTGTTGGTCAATCTGCCGATCGACTTCACGATCAAGAGATAGGGAGACACGATGAGTTACGCTGAACTATGGGCGTCGATGGGCCTGTTCGCCAAAGGAATTGTGGTCGTCATGTTCGTCATGTCGGCCTGGTCGTGGGCGGTCAGCATTTCGAAGTGGTTGTACCTGCGCAAGTCGCAGAAGGAGACCCGCAAGTTCGCGCCTGAGTTCTCGCGCTATCTCCAGGAAGAGCAGCTCGACGGCGCGATCGCGCTGGCCGAGAAGAACAAGAAGAGTCACGTCGCGCGCGTGCTGGGCGAGGCGCTCGCCGAGGTGAAGCCGCTGCTGCGCGACCGGGCCACCATCACGGCGGCCGACATCAATTCGGCCGAGCGCGCGGTCGAGCGGCAGATGCTGATCATCACGGCCGAGCTGAAGCGCGGCCTCGGCATTCTGGCGACCACGGGCGCGACCGCGCCGTTCGTCGGTCTGCTCGGCACCACGATGGGTATCGTCACCGCCTTCCAGGGCATGTCGGCGTCCGGCGGCTCGGGTTCGCTGGCCGCGATCACGGGCGGCGTCGCCGAAGCGCTCATTACGACGGCCTTCGGTCTGCTCGTCGCGATTCCGGCGGTGTGGCTCTACAACTATTTCAGCACCAAGATCGACTTCCTCACGGTCGAAATGACGTACACGTCGAAGGAGCTGATCGACTACCTCATCAAGAGCGTCGGCAGCGAGTTCGGCCGGTCGATCTTCACCAAGGAATTCCAGACCCAGAAGACGTCGCAGACCAGCGGCCCGATCAAGGGATAACGAGCCATGGCGATCGGTGGCGCGAAGAAAACGGAAGGGGTGGTCGCGGCGAACATCAACGTCACGCCGATGATCGACGTGATGTTGGTGCTGCTGATCATCTTCATGATCGTGACGCCCGCGATCACCGCCGGCTTCCAGGCCACGCTGCCGCGGGCGAAGAATCCCGATTCCCGCGAAGAAGCGGACGGGGAAATTCGCCTGGGCATCGACCGCGACGGGAAATTCTATCTCGACATTACGGGCGCGAGCGGCAAGTACACGGGCCCGCGCTACATCACCGACGAGGACCTGCCCACGCAGCTGACGAGTCTCTACGCCGTGCGCACGATCGACAAGATCCTGTACCTGAAGGCCGACGAGGGAATCGATTACGGGCGCGTGCAGGTGGCGCTCGAGATCGCCCGCAAGGCCGGGGTGCGCGTCGTCGCGGCGATTGCCGAGCAGGAACGGACCCCGCGTCCGGAGGCGCACTAACATGGCCATGGGAAGCGGCGGGAGCGGCAGCGGGCTCAGTGCCGACATCAACGTCACACCGATGATCGACGTGCTGCTCGTGTTGCTCATCATCTTCATGATTACGCTGCCGCTGTCGCGGCGTACGTTCGACGCGCAGGTGCCGCCGGAGCAGAAGGAGCAGCCCCGCCAACGCCAACAGTCGAGCGACCAGATCGTGCTCGAGCTGAAGGCCGACGGCACGTACGCCATCAACACGCTGGTCATTCCGTTGGAGCAGCTCGACGCGAAATTTCACGAGCTGTACGATCAGCGTCCGGCCAAGCTGCTGTTCATCAAGGCGGCGCCGAACCGCAAGTACGGGGACATCATCCGCGCCATGGACCTCGCGAAGGGCGCGGGGGTGCAGGTGATCGGCTTCACCCCGCAGGAACCGGCGGCGGCCAAGTAGCGGCGCACGGGAACGGTACGGATTTGGTGGGGCGCGGGGCTGAAACCGTGCCCCGCTTTTCTTTCTAGTGTATTTATTGAGCGTGCCGACCGATTCACGACCTGTCTTCGACAGCTATGAGCTTCCGCTCCCGCGGCGCCGCGAAGGGCGCGCCGCGGCATTGTCGTTCGTTGCGCATCTCACGATTGCGATTCTCGTCTTGTGGCGCGGCGCCGCGCTGTTCGAGGCCGGCGGCGGCGGGGGAACGGGACCGCGCGGCGGTGGTGGTGGTGGCGGCCGCCCGGCGATCAGCTGGTTCGCGCTACCCGCGGCGTCGACTCCCGAGCAGCACGACGTGCCTCCGGCGCCCGCGGTCACGGTTCCCACGGAAGCCGTCGCAGTGCCGGAGCCGGTGAAGCTCGACGTGCCGCCGCCGGCGTTCGTGATCACCCCGCCCGCCGCGGTGGGCACAGGGCAGGGGACGAGCGGCGGACCGGGACAGGGACCCGGGACCGGTGGTGGTCAGGGAAGCGGCACCGGAACCGGCGTCGGATCGGATACCGGTCCCGGCACTGGTGGTGATCCAAACGCCATTCGTCCAGCTGATGTCATCGGGATGATTATTCCGCCGGACTGTGCTCGGGGCAGTATTACGGCGCGCTTCTGGGTAGCCGCGAGCGGGACGGTGTCGCGGGTCGAGGTTGATCCGCTCCCCAAGAAAGCCGACTGCCGTGATGAATTGCTTACCAAGCTGAGAGCCTACAAGTTCAGGCCAGCGCGGACGCCTGATGGCGTACCAGTCGCGAGCGTGTATCAGATTCAGTTGCATCACTAGCCTCGCTCCCCAAGCGACAAGGAACCGTCACGATGCGGCAGCTCTTCAAGCGCAAGCCGATCGCGGAGCTCTTGGTCAGCGAGCTCGAGACGCCCACGTCGCTCCGGCGCGTCCTGAGCGCGGGCGACCTCGTCATGCTGGGCATCGGCGCCGTGATCGGCGCCGGCATCTTCGGGGCCATCGGCACCGCCGCCGCCGGCCAGTACGATGCCGCCGGCAATATGATTCGCGCCGGAGCGGGTCCCGCGCTCGTGTTTTCGTTCCTGCTGCTGGGCGTGTGTTGCGCCCTGGCGGGGCTCTGCTACGCGGAGCTCGCGTCGATGATTCCGCAGGCCGGAAGCGCGTATGCCTATTCGTACGCCACGCTGGGAGAAATCGTCGCCTGGATGATCGGCTGGGATCTCATTCTCGAATACGCGGTCGGGAACGTCGCCGTCGCGATCTCCTGGGGCGATTACTTCAAATCGTTCGTCGGATATTTCGGCATTCATTTTCCCGACTGGCTCACCACGGGGTACCGGACGGCGCTGCTCAGCCCGACGCCCGAGATTCACGCGCTGCTCGACACGGCGCCGCACGTCTTCGGCATTCCGATTCTCATCAACCTCCCGGCATTCATCATCGTGGGCCTGATCACCTGGCTGCTGTTGCTCGGCGTGCGAGAGAGCGCGCGTACCAACAACGTTCTGGTCGTGATCAAGCTGCTCGTGCTCGCATTGTTCATCATCGCTGGTCTCACCCACATCAATGCGGAGAACTACACACCGTTCACGCCGAACGGGTGGCGCGGCATCCATCAGGGTGCGGCGATCGTGTTCTTCGCATATATCGGATTCGACGCGATCTCGACGGCCGCGGAAGAAACGAAAAACCCACAGCGCAATCTGCCGATCGGGATCCTCGGCGGGCTCGCGATCTGCACCCTGATCTACGTGATCGTCGGGGCTGTGCTCACGGGCATGGTCCCGTACACCGACCTCGGCGTCGCGGACCCGCTCGCGAAGGCGCTGGAAGTCGCGGGATTCCAGACCGTCGGCTGGATCGTGTCGCTGGGCGCGATCATCTCGATGTCGGCGGTGCTGCTGGTATTCCAGTATGGGCAGCCGCGCATTTTCTTCGCGATGTCGCGCGACGGCTTGTTGCCGCAATGGGCGGCCAAGATCTCCGCCAAGGGGCGCGTTCCCTATATCACCACGATCATCACCGGTGCATTTGTGGCGGTGTGGGCATTGATTGGTGACGCGAATGAGACCTACAACCTGACGAACATCGGGACCTTGTTCGCGTTCGCGCTCGTGTCGCTCGGCGTGTTGGTGCTGCGCGTGACCGAGCCAGCGCGTCCCCGTCCGTTCCGGGTGCCGTGGGTGTGGGTCGTCGCACCGCTCTCGGTCCTGCTGTGCGGATACGTCATGTGGGGTTTGCCGGGCGAGACGTGGGTCCGCTTCGCGTTCTGGTTGGCGATCGGACTGGCGTTGTATTTCAGCTACGGCTACGCGCACAGCCGCATCCGGCAGGGCCCGAACTAGCTCTTTCCGAACAACTCCGCGGCCATCCGCAGGGCGCCGACGGGCGCGTCGACCGAGCCCCCGCCATCGACGAGGTGCGCACGCGGGACCTCGGCGGCGAGTCTCGTGCGGAATGCCGTGAGCAGCGGAGAGCCGGGACGCAGCAACCCGCCCGCCGTGGCGAGCCGGACCTCGTCACTCCCGGAGAAGTGCCGGGCGAGCGCCTGCACCAGCTGCGACAGTTCTCCCGCGGCGTCGTCCACGATTCGCTGTGCGACCATTTCGCCCTCGCGTGCCGCATTCAGGACGTGTGGCGCCAGCGCCGCCACCTGCGCGGGGGTCGCCGTCGACGTCCAGCGAATCAGATCGTCGAAGGTTTGCAGGCCGAGCGCGACGAGCAGACGTTCGAGGAGCGTGGACGCGTCTCCCAGCCCGTCTTGCGAGCGCGCAGCCGCTGAGAGCGCGCGCCGGCCCAGCCAGTAGCCGCCCCCCTCGTCGCCGAGCTGCCAGCCATGGCCGCCGGCGCGGAACAGGCGGCCACCAGCGACGCGCGCGAACGCGATCGACCCGGTGCCGGCGTTCACCAGCACGCCCGGCCCGTTTCCAAACGCGGCCGCCAGCGCGATTTCGACATCGCCGCGCACGGCCACGCGCTCGGCGGTCCCGGCGGCTTTGACCGCGGCGGCCAGCGCGTCCTGTTCCGGCGCGCGTCCGGCGCCCGCGGCGCCGATCAGCGCCGCCATCGCGGGGAGTGAGACGCCCGCCTGACTGGCGGCGCGGCGCGCGACCTCGAGGATCACCGCGGCCGAGCGCTCGGCCCCGCCGGGTCGCATGGCTGAGCCGGGCCCCTCGGCCCTGGCGAGCACGTGACCGTCGCGATTGCCGACGACGACAGCGGTGTGGGAGCCGCCGCAGTCGACACCCAGAAGCACGGCGTCGGACGGTCTGACCGTCTGACGGTCTGACGGTGAAGTCACGACGACGCCTGTTGTCCGACAGTCAGACCGTCCGACCGTCCGACCAATGAGGAAAGCATCCCAACCAACACAGTGATCAGAGTTCCAAGTGGGACATACCAGGGCCACGCCAGCCCGGGCAGCCAATGCAGGGGGAAATGCGGGACGACGGCGCCGAGCACGATGGGAGACATTACGAGGATACTCACCACGAGGGCGATGATGACGTCGACCTGCCGGGCGCGCGGCCACATCCCGCCGAGCAGATATGTGCCGAGCAATGCGCCATAGGTGAGCGACGCAATACTCAGCGCGAGCTGCACCACGGGCGTGTTCTGATCCTGGAACGCAATCGCGCCCGCCACCAAGACGATGGTCCACAGCAGCGTCAGCCAGCGCCCCACGCGCAGCAGCTGCTCAGGCTCCTGGCGTCCCGTCAACGGCGCGTAGAAATCGTGCGTCGATGCCGAGGCGAGCGAGTTGACCGCCGAGGCGTGACTGCTCATCGCGGCGGCGAGAATTCCGCCGACCGCGAGCCCGGCGATGCCGGCCGGAAGATGGGTGACGATGAAGGTCGGATAGATCGCATCGCCGCGCATGCCAGGTTGGTCGGCTCCCGCCAGCCAAAGGCTCGTCCCCACCAGCAGAAACAGTGCGAACTGAAAAATGATGAACACGCCGGAGCCGATGAGGGCGCGCTGGGCATCCCGAAGATTTCTAGCCGCGAGCAGGCGCTGCACGATCAGATGATCGGTCCCGTGCGAGGCCGCGGAGAGCAACGCGCCGCCGATCACTCCGCCCCAGATCGTGTACGTCGTCTTGAATGAAAAACTGAAGTCGATGAAATGCAGCTTGCCGGCGTCCCAGGCGCGGTCGAACGCGCCGATCCCGCCGGCGCTCTGCGTCGCGACGATCAACGTCGCGATCCCGCCGAGCAGGTAGACGCCGAGCTGGATCACGTCGACCCACACGACGGCGCGCAGCCCGCCGACCCAGGTATACACGAGCGTGACAAACCCGATGGCGATGATCCCGGCGGGCAAGCTCCAATGCGTGATGATCGCGAGGGGAATCGCGGTCGCGAAAATGCGGACGCAATCGGCGAGCGCGCGCGTGAGCAAGAAGACACCAGAGGCCACGCGTCGCGCGAGCGGGCCGAAGCGATGCTCGAGTCGCTGGTAGGCCGTGTCCTGCGTGCCCTGGAAATAGCCCGGGAGCAGCAGCGCGGCGACGCCGATGCGGCCCACCAGGTATCCGAAGGCGATCTGGAGAAATGTGAGATCGCCACGCGCGGCGAGTCCGGGGACCGAGATCACCGTCAGCGCCGATGTTTCGGTCGCGACGACCGAGAACATCAGCGCCCACCAGGGCAGGCCGCGATGGCCGAGGAAATAGTCCGAGGCGCTGCGCTGGCGGCCGGCGAGGAGCAGCCCGAAGACGATGACCGCCGCGAAGTAGGCGACAATGACAGCGATGTCGAGGCCACGCATGGCTACAAACAGAAAGGCCCGCGACGCGCGCGGGCCCTCAATCCTGACTCAAGAATGGTCAATGCTCAGACCGTGAACGACGATCCGCAGCCACAACCACCGGACGCGTTCGGATTCTCGAACGCGAAACCGGATTCCTGGAAATTGCTCTTGTAATCGATCACCGTGCCGTTGAGGTACTGCGCGCTGAACTCGTCTACGAACAACCGGACGCCGGCGCTTTCGACGACGACGTCATCGGCCGCCGGCTGCTCTTCGATGTTCAGGCTGTAGCGAAACCCGGAGCAGCCTCCCGGCAACACGGCCACCCGCAGGCCGGCCGATTCCGGCGACACTTTCTCCTCGGCCAGGAACTTCTTTACCTCTTCCCCCGCGCGGTCGGTGAGCGTCAGGGTGACAGTCGGTCTCTGTGTGGTGCTCATCATATCCTCCGGTAGGGCAGCAACTTAGGCAGTTTAGCCGGAGATGTCAACGCTCCGAAGCGCTTGCCGAAGCTCTTGTCATCCCCCCAATTGGTGGCCCATGCAACTCACCCTCATCGATTGGCTGGTCATCGCCGCCTACTTCGCGCTCAACATTGCGATCGGCTTCTACTACAAGTCGCGCGCGTCGAGCAGCGTCAGTGAGTTCTTCGTGGCCGGTCGCAACGTGCCGTGGTGGCTCGCCGGCACGTCGATGGTCGCGACGACATTCGCCGCCGACACGCCGCTCGTGGTGACGGGGTTCGTCGCCAAGAACGGGATCGCGGGGAACTGGATCTGGTGGAGCTTCCTGATGAGCGGGATGCTCACCGTCTTTTTCTATGCGCGGCTGTGGCGGCGCGCCGGCGTGATGACCGATATCGAATTCGCGGAGATCCGCTACTCCGGCAAGCCGGCCGCCTTTCTCCGCGGGTTCCGCTCGATCTACCTCGGCGTCATCGTCAACTGCATCATCCTCGGCTGGGTCAACCTCGCGATGGTGAAGATCCTCGGTCTCATTTTCGGGATCACCAAGGGTGAGGCGCTCCTCGTCGTGCTCGGCTTGATCGCGCTCACCTCGATGATCTCCACGTTGTCGGGTCTTTGGGGCGTGCTGGTCACCGACATGGTGCAGTTCGTGATCAAGATGGGCATGGTGATCGTTCTCGCCGTCTTCGCGGTGAACGCGGTCGGCGGCATCGAGGCGATGAAGGAAAAACTCATCTCGAGCGGCCGCGGCGAAGCGCTGAACCTGATCCCGGATCTGAATTCCGTGTGGATGCCGATGATCACGTTCCTCGTGTACATCTCGCTCAACTGGTGGGCGACCTGGTATCCCGGCGCGGAGCCGGGCGGCGGGGGCTATGTGGCGCAGCGCATGTTCAGCGCCAAAGACGAGCGGCACTCCATGCTGGCGACGCTGTGGTTCAACATCGCGCACTACGCGATCCGGCCGTGGCCGTGGATTCTCGTCGCCCTGGCTTCCATCATCCTCTATCCCAACCTCGCGGACAAGGAAACCGGGTACATCGTCGTCTTGATGGACCATCTGCCCGCGTCGCTGCGCGGGCTGATGATCGCCGCCTTTGCGGCCGCCTACATGTCCACGATCGCGACGCAGCTCAACTGGGGCGCGAGCTACCTGATCAACGACTTCTGGCGCCGCTTCGTGAAGCGGGACGGCACGGAGCAGTACTACGTGCGCGCCTCGCAGGTGGCGACCGTGTTGCTCACGCTCGTCTCCGCCGAGATCACACGCCACATGGACTCGATCGGCGGTGCGTGGAAGATCTTGATCGTGACCGGCGCGGGGACCGGCGGCGTCCTGTTGTTGCGCTGGTACTGGTGGCGGATCAACGCCTGGAGTGAAGTCGCGGCGATGGTCTGTGCGGCGGTCGTGTCCATCGGGCTGCAGGTCGTGTTCGGGTACGACACTGACCAGCCGAAGCAGTTTGCGTTGGTCATGATCACGACCGTCGCCATCACGACCGCCGTCTGGCTCGCGGTCACCTACCTGACGAAGCCGGAGCCGATGGAGAAGCTCGTCTCCTTCTACCGGCGAACGCGCCCCTCGCGCGCCGGGTGGAAACCGGTCGCGGCACTCGCGCCGGACGTGAAAGCGTCTTCCGGCGGGCTGTCGAACCTCGTCGACTGGATTGCGGGTTGCGCGCTGGTGTACGGCGCGCTGTTCGGCGTCGGCAAGCTGCTGCTGCACGACACCATGCCCGGATTGATTCTGCTGGCGATCAGCGCGATCAGCGGCTTCGTGATCTACCGCGATCTGTCGCGGCGCGGCTGGGCTACGGTGGTGGAGTGAGAGCGTCGACCACGAGATCGGCGACGCGCCGCCGGACCTGAAGAATCTTCGTGTTCGCCCGCGTCGGGTTCACGCGGTTGGACAGGAGAATAATGAAGAGATCGCGGTCCGGATCGATCCAGATCGATGTGCCGGTAAATCCCGTATGACCGAACGCGCGGGGGCCCAGCTTGGTCCCCGCGCTCGAGTTTTCAGACGGCGTGTCCCACCCCAGCGCGCGCGAGGATCCCGGGGGGATGTTCTGCGGGCGCGTGAATTCCACCACGAGATCGTGCGGTAAATAGGCGCCGGCGCCGCCGGCCGGCCGCCCCGGCGGAATGCGGCTGTCGAGTAGCCACTGCGCGAAGCGCGCCAGATCCGGCGCGTTGGAGAACAGCCCCGCGTGGCCCGAGACACCGCCTAACCGACCGGCGTTTTCGTCGTGCACTTCACCGTGAAGCATCCGATGGCGGAACGCGGTGTCATTTTCGGTCGGCGCGATGCGCGCGCGCCAGCTCTCCGGCGGCAGGTAGCGCGTCGACGTCATCCCCAGGGGACCGAAGACCCGGGCGTCGAGGAAGGCGTCGAGGCGCTGTCCCGTGACGGCTTCGACCGACTGCGTGAGCGCGATCGCGCCCAGATCCGAATAGACGAAGGTGTCACCCGGCTGGCGGAGCAGGGCAGTCGTGTCGACCAGCGCCAACGCTTCCTCGCGCGTGGAGGACTCGGCGAACAATCGCCGCCACGCGGGCAGCCCCGACGAGTGGGTCAGCAGGTTCCGGATCGTCACGCGCTCTTTCATCGCGCCCTGAAACGCCGGGACGTACTTCTGCACCGGCGCGTCGAGAGCAATTCGGCCTGAATCCACGAGCATCATGACGGCCGTCGTCAGGCCGATCACTTTCGTCAGCGAGGCAAGATCGTAGATCGTTTGGGTCGTGACCGGACGGGGGTCTCCCGCCGCGTAATGGCCCACCGCCGTCAGCAGCAGGACCGTATCGTGGCGACCGACGGCGAGTACGGCTCCCGGGAACGCGCTGTCGACTTGCGATTTCAGATATGCGACGACCGGCGGAAAACCGGCGCGAGCCTGTGGCGCCGGCGCCGGCGCGACCGACGCGCCGCCGCAGCCCAACAGCACGGCGCTGACCCCCACCGCGAGCCGGCGCGTCACGGGATGATCACGCGCGCGGGCGGCTTGGGCGGCGGCAGGGTCGAGTCGGGCAGGACGAGTCCCTGTCCGATCGGATAACCGGGCGGAACGCGAATCGGCAGTTTGCCGCGGATGGGTGACCAGCCGAGCAACGCCCGTCCCGCCGCCTTTTCGGCGACTCGCACGTTGCTCCAGGCGACCATGTAGGACTTCACCGTGGGCGCTTGGCTGAGCAGGTAGGGACTGCCGAGCGCCACCAGAACGGTGGGCTTCACCGAATCCGTGACCGTGATCAGGCGCGCGAGCGAGTCGGGAAGCGCGATGAATCCGCGACCCGAAATCGGCCGCACACTGGCGGCAAAGATTACCGTTGGAGCCCGATTGATGACGACCCGCGCGGAGTCATAGGAGGCCTGCCCGGACATCGGCCAAAGGCGGAAATAACCGACGGTGTCGCCTCCGGCGCGCAGCAGCTCGAGCAGGCGCTGGCCCGCGAAGCTGTTCAGCTCATCACCATACGCGATGATCGCCATGCGACTGCGCGAGCGCCGCAGCCGCGCGATGGTCCCCGCGGTGTCGCGCACCACCGTGAGCGAGCGCTGCGCGATGCCGTCCGCCGCATCGAGGAATGTCTTGGATCCGACGACTTTGGCAATCGAATCGATCGCCACGGTCCGGTGCTGGAATAGTCCCAGCCCGCGCTTGATCTCGAGCACTCGGCGCACCGACGCATCCAGCCGAGTCTGGGTGATCCGGCCCGATTGCAGCGCCCCGAGCATCGCGGAGATCGCCGAGTCGGGATCGGCCGGCATGAGCAGCAGATCGGAGCCGGCTTCGAATGCGCGGACCGCGGCCTCGCCCGCGCCGTACTTCGTGACGATCGCGCCCATCTGGAGCGCATCGGTCACCACGAGCCCGCCAAACTTGAGCGAGTCGCGCAGGACGCCGGTCAGCATGGATGCCGACAGCGTCGCGGGTGCGTCACCGGTGAACTCGGGGAAGGCGATATGGGCGCTCATCACCACCTTGGCACCGGCGTCGATCCCCGCGCGGAACGGCACGAGCTCCACGGAATCGAGCCGCGGGTAGTTGGCGCGAATCGCGGGCAACCCAATGTGCGAGTCGACGTCAGTGTCGCCGTGTCCCGGGAAGTGCTTCAGCGTCGCCAGCATGCCGTTGTCCTGCAGCCCGCGCACGTACGCGCGCACGAGCTTGGCGACGGCCTGGGGGTCCTCGCCGAATGAGCGGATGTTGATGACCGGATTCAGCGGATTGTTGTTGATATCGGCATCGGGCGCGAAGTTCACATGGATGCCGACGGCGCGGCCTTCGACCGCGGCGACGCGCCCGATCATGTAGGCATCCCGCTCATCACCGGTGGCGCCGGCGGCCATGATGTGTGGGAACGCGGTGGCGCCGACGACGCGCATCGCGGCGCCCCACTCGAGATCGGCCGAAACGAGCAGCGGCAGCTTGGAGCGTAGCTGCAGGGCATTGAGCTTGGCGGCGATGTCGTACGGTCCGCCGACCGAAATGATGATGCCCCCGACCTCGAGCGTGTCGACCCAGCGCTTGGCGATCTGGAACGTGCTGTCGTCGAGCGCGGCATAGGTGCCGTTGAGCCACGGCACCACGAGCTGCGCTATTTTCTGACGGGGGGTGAGCTTCGCCAGCACGGCGTCGGCGGCGGGCTCAGGTCCTCGCGGTCCCGTGGACGCCCGGCCGCCGCAGGCGACCAGCATCGTTAGAATCAGGAGTCTATGCGCGCGCATCGTCTCGCTGTGGTTGTGTGTCTCGCATGTGGTGGTGCCGCTCGCGCTCCGTCACCGGCGCCTCCGGTGGTCCGCCCCGGCATCGAAGTCGTGCTCTCCGATTCGGCGCACCTGATTTCGGGCAAACGCCTGGGACTGCTCTCCAATCATACAGGAATCGATCGCCTCGGACGGCGCGACGCCGATCTGTTACGCACGACGCACGACGCACGACTCACGGTCTTGTTCAGTCCGGAACACGGGTTTCGCGGCACCGAAGACCGCGAAGGGCTTCCCGACGGCCGTGATTCGGCGACCGGTCTCCCAATCTACAGTCTCTATGGTGGATCGCGCAGCGCGGCGCGAGCGGCGCTCGATTCGATCGACGTGCTGTTGATCGATCTGCAGGACATCGGCGCGCGCTTCTACACGTATATCGCGACAGCGGCCATCCTCATGCGCGAAGCGGCGCAGGCGCGCAAGCGCATCATCGTGCTCGACCGCCCCAATCCCGTCGGCGGCGTGGCAGTTCAGGGCAATGTACGATCGCAGCTCGGGAATCCCGATTCGAACCTGGTCGGGTTTCTGCCGATCCCGATGCGCCACGGGATGACGATGGGCGAGCTCGCGCGCATGGCCGACGAGCTCATGGG
>Ga0070680_100000512_pt1 | contig 26640 bp, 23 predicted proteins | sample KBSC73BmetaG_FD_64672 | JGI IMG/M metagenome (GOLD analysis project Ga0070680, IMG submission 64672) | Corn rhizosphere microbial communities from Kellogg Biological Station, Michigan, USA - KBS C7-3B metaG | ecosystem: Host-associated > Plants > Roots > Rhizosphere | place: USA: Michigan...
GACTCTGCGGGGTTCCGGGTAGCGGACCAGCATTGGAATGTGGATGGCTTTCAATACGAATACCTGAGCCGGTACAACGATGAATCCACCGTTATTGCAATGGATACCAGATCGCAATATGAAGCAAGCCTGCAGCTGATTGCTTCCCAGCCGGGGGTGACAGAACTCTCCAACACAATAAGTCCTTTTATAATAACCCTCCCGCATGAAAATGCCGTTGGAACAATCGCCTGCCAGGAAACGCAGATAGCGGAATATCATTTCCTTATCGACAACGGCAGCGGCGGCGCTATGGAAATTGATTTTATCGGAAGCTATCATAAAGGAACCGTTGATTCGGTGGAGAATATCACGGTTCCCGCCGGCACCTTTAAATGTTTGAAGTTGCATTATACCGGCACCCTTGTTTTCAACAGCAGCTTAGGCCAGCCGAAGCCACCCGTTCAGCTTGGCTTTACCGAATGGTATGCCCGGGGTATCGGACTGGTGCGCATGGGAGAAACCACTTCACTGGGCGAAGTGCTGACCTATGAACTGAAGGAGATTAAGAAATAGTGCGACAGATTTGTTCACATGATTTTACGCCGGCAATATGTTCTGATTAATCCGGAAGAAATTATTCGGATCGTATTGTTTTTTTATTTTAGACAGGCGGTCATAATTATGTTTATAACTGGCTTTTATTCTTTCCTGTCCTTCATTCATTATGAAATTTAAATACGCTCCGCCGGATGAATACGGGTGTAATGCGTTCCAGTATTCCTTACACCAATCCGTAATTTTACCTGCATTTCCCGGATCAGGATCCACGCCCACGATTACACCGGCATATTTTGCGTCCCGGTACGCCCACGGCGTTTCATCCTTTGCCACCCTGCCGGCCGCGCCGCTGATGGGATACAGATGCATTTGCGACAGGGAAGTCGGAATCTTCGATCCGTATTCAAAATGAAGATTCCTGACCTTTGGATCCAACTCATTAAAGAAATCCGCTCTCCAGTACCACTGCAAACCCGGCGGCAACATCCCGTCAAATAGTTTTTGAACAGTTGGATAGGGCATGGGCCCTACATGTTCAAACAGCGGGTTCATGGCAAGAATGGGTTTAAATATATCCTTTGCCTTATCTAAATCACCGCAGTAGCACCACACGATTCCGCAGAATTGTTTGTTGTGCAGATGTTCCGGGAAAGGAGGTCCGGGAATTACCAGGGTGGCGATAAAACCGTTTAATTCGTCCGGGGCCTTGTTGATGAAATCGTGATACCATTCCATCACTTCATTTGTTTTTTCAATCGGCCATAAGGTCGGGCCCGCATATACCATGCTTACCGGGTGTGCCTGAAATTCAAAGGAAGTTACAATCCCGAAATTTCCGCCGCCTCCGCGAATGGCCCAGAACAGATCGGCATGCTGGTCTTTATTGACTGTTACAAATGATCCGTCTGCCAGAACCATATCTGCTTCCAGTAAATTGTCGATGGTTAATCCGTACTTCCTGGCCAGATAACCTACGCCTCCTCCAAGCGTCAGACCTCCGACCCCCGTAGTGGATATGATGCCGGCCGGCACGGCAAGTCCGAAGGGATGCGTGGCATGATCTACCTCTCTCCACAGATTTCCGCCTCCGACCCGAACCGTCTTCCTTTCCGTGTTCACCCGGACGAACTTGATCCCGGACAGGTCTATAACCAGTCCGTCGTCACAAATGCCCAACCCCCCGCCATTATGCCCGCCGCCGCGAACCGCTACCGGAAGTTTATTCTCCCTCCCAAAATTTACGGAATATATTACATCAGCCACATCCATGCATTTGACAATCATCCTGGGATATTTATCAATCATGGCATTGTACAGCTTACGCGTTTCGTCATAATCCGGATCGTCCGGGAGAATGATTCTGCCACTGATTTTGGATGCTAATTCCTCCAGGGCAGGGCTCTTTGCTTCCCGTATTAAGGTTGACATAATGATCTTTTTTGATTTTTAAAAGGTTTATGCGAAGCTACCCTGCGGCAAACTGGAAGGCAGTAACTTTTAGATCAAATGCATGTAATTTTGATTCTTGGCTGAAAAAGCAGGGAGCAACTATTGCTCTGCGCCGGCGCGAAGAAAGCCGGAAGGATAAAAACCATATTTCTTCCGGAAGCATTTTGAAAAATAGGAGGGACTGCTGAATCCCGTTCCAAAAGCTATTTCAGAAATATTGCCTCCTTTTTTCTTCAGTAATTTCATCGCTTCTCTTAACCGGTAATCTTTTATAAAGGCATTGGGAGATTTGCCTGTGAGGGCAATCAGCTTTCGATAAAACCGGGCCTTGCTGGATCCCATCGGTTTGCAAAAATCCGCTACCTTAAGATTTGAATTGCTCCAGTGTTTGTCAGTAAAATCCATCAGCAGGGTAATAAAGTTCTCCTCCGTTTCCGAAAGCGGACGAATCCCTTTTCCTTTAGCGGCGTTTTTCGGATTTTCACTTTTATATAAATCCCAGACTTCGGAAGAAACTACAATTTCATCCCCCGCAATCACGCTCAGTCTTTCGGCCGATTTTATCGTATCCTCGAAAATCAGCTGCTTATTGGTTACCGGAACGCCTGCGCTTAACCCTGTTCTCAAATCAAACCCGGCTTTTTTCCGGTTTTTACGAATCTGTTTGCTCAGCGATCGGATTTCCAGTGCAGCCCGCACCGCATTGGTTACCGAACGGAAGGAAACCAGATAATGAAATTCCGTTTGCTCAACCAGGCTTCCTGCAAAAGCTTTTAATGCTTTCCGGATACCATGCTGTAAATGCCGTTGCAATAATTTGTCCGGTAAAAAATCACTTCCTCTTATCGTTAAGGGATCTATGGAAAAAAACAGGATGGTCCGGAAGGCGGGATCGTCGATGATATTTAACGCTGTGTTTCTGGCTTTTTCCGGATCACCAATCCTGCCTAAAAAAGATTCAACAATACTGGCTTCCACTTCAATAACCGTGTGGGGTACGTCACCGTGCGATTCCCTGTGCATTTCGAGAATGGCGTTGCTGTCAGGTCCTTCAATCAAACAGAATGCGTTTTTCCTTTTATCATCAAACCAGTAGGTCAGGCCCCGGCAACCAAAGCGGTCCTGAATTTTCAAATCCTGCTGATGCAGACCCGCAACAATTTCTGCCGTGACGGATTCCGAAACATCGTGCCGGTCCATAAAAATTGGCATACTACAGGTTTTGGTTTCCGGAATTTTAACAGCTCTCCCATTCGGTTCAGGCCCGGAATATAAAATTAAATGAATTTTGAATCTAAATCCCTTCCTGCACGTTTCGTCTTAACTATAAGATTTCCAACCGATTGTTAATGGCTCCCTGCCGGCCTGGTAAAGACTGTTCGAAGAATTTTCGGTAACAGACCGGTTTTCTATCTTCATCCACTAAAAACAAAGGAAAATGCAAAACGAACCGTTTGTCATAGAGCGCAGCTTCAACGCACCTGTTGAAAAAGTATGGAAGGCGCTTACCGATAAAGAGCAGATGAAGCAATGGTATTTTGATATTCCGGCGTTCAAAGCGGAGGCCGGTTTGGAATTCAGGTTTGTTGTCCGGGACAACGATGGTAAGGAATGGGTGCACCTCTTCAGGGTTAAGGAAGTTATTCCCAATAAAAAACTGGTGCACAGCTTTAAGTTTGCGGACTATGCAGGCGACAGCCTTGTAACCTGGGAGCTTTTTGACGAAGGCAACAGGACCCGGGTCAGGCTAACGCATGCGGGCCTGGAAACTTTCCCGGCAATCAAAGGTCTTGCAAAGGAAAACTTTGCAGAAGGATGGAATCAGATCGTTGGCACTTCGCTGGAAAATTTCTTAGCCGGGTAGTAATGGGCATATTATTTACCCCGGTTTACTACCGTTAAAACAGCTGGTCGTCGCATTTAAAGGCCGGCTGAATACCCTTTTATTTGGTGAAAGGACATGGGGTGCATCAACCGGCATTAAAGGTTATAAAATAGATGAAAACGCTTTTATAATGGTTACACAAAGCTACATGACCGACAGAAAAGCTAACATCTATAAAAACGGAATTTTTCCGGATCTTGAAATTACCGGCGGAGATAATCTGGAACAACCGGAGTCCGACAGGAAAATTATGGCAGCAATCAAATGGTTAGATGCCGTTAAGAACCGACGGTAATTGTCCATAGGTTATAGTATTGCCTTATCTGTGCAATAATACCGGTTATTACAAATCACATAAGTATTAACCATTACGAGCTTTAAATTACTTCCGCCGTGAATACAATTATTTGCGCTGCCTGCACAATAATTTAAAGCATTGCTCCTTTAAAGAAGAGGCAACGTGTCTGCATTAGGACCGGCTCCCATTCCAAATCCTTAAATCTTCCAAATGAACTTCAGATTTTTTTCTCCGGTTATCTTTTCGCTGCTGCTGATTTTTACTTTCAATGCATCTTATTCCCAGGAATTTCGTATTTATTATACGCTGAAAGGAAATGAATCCTTCTCTTTTGCTTCTCTCGGGTATGCCGGGAATGAGAATGGTATTGCTGCAATTGATGCTAAGGGGACGGTAAAATGGCAGATTCCCAGCCCGGGCTATATCATGGGAATGGCTAAATTTAACGGGAACCTGCTGTTTTTTTATACTCCGGAATCCAGAGGCCACGACGCGAAAGAAGTTCATGCGGCAATAGTCGGGGTTAAGGAAAGAAAAATTCTTGCCGACAAAGTCGTATACAACAGCAGTAGCAACTATGAGATATTTCCTGAAATTATGTTGGACCCGTCCGGCAATTTTATCTGCCTGCTTGTGAGAACGAACGCTGTGAAAACTTCGGGCGTTTTCTCCGCCAACTACGGTACTTTCGAGAACCGCTTAACAACAACAGCACTGGAACTGGTTTCTATAAACGATCAGCTCACCGCCACGAGCAAAGAGATAAAAAGCGTTGCCACCGGTACACTTTTTGCAAATGCCTGTGGAGGCCCCCAACATGATTTTTATATCTCTTCCATGACCGGCGATCAGCTGGTGCTGGAAAAATTCGATGCAGAGGGAAAACAACTGGGCAAGTTATCGGTAAACGCACCCCTCCGGAAAAAATCTGTTTTCCATTCGATTATGCGGTTTGATTCCGCTTCCGGAAATGCCGTTGATGAGCTTCTCCATTACGAAAACCAGGACAAGAAAGAACTGGTCAGTTTGTTCCGTTTTGATTTTTCTTCTGATAAAGCAACCGTTTCATCTGATCCCATCCTCAACAAAGATTATGTCAAAGCGCTAAAAGCCGCACAGTCCGAAAAAGTAAAATCCTTAAAGAACATTGAAGACCTGCAGCCGGTGATGATTCTGACAACAAAAGACAGGATTATCGCGGTAAAGGAGATCCAGTATATTTATTCCCTGGCGCAAAGGGATGCCGCTCCCCGCTATACGCGGGATGCTGCCATCATTTCGATCTATACAAAGGATTTGCGGCTTGCCAAAGAAATCCTGATCGACAAATCCGCTGAAACATTTATCGGGGCGGGAGATGCAGTTTCTGGCCATATTAACCAGGGAAAATTGTATGTGGCCACCTGCGAATCCGGCGGCATAGCAGCATACAAAGATGTCCTGTACACAATAAATATCCAGGATGGAACCGTGAGCAGCAAAATACTGGATCGCGGAAGCGCGGGCAGGTCGCTCTTTATGAACCCGGCAACTATTTTCTGGTTCCCCGATAATTTTATCACGCCCCTGGAATATGCAAGGGCTTTCATAAAGACAAAATATACCACCACGCTTCAGCTGCAACGGTACCAATAACCGCCCCTCTTATGATGAACCGGAATAAAAGAAAATAACAGCCATTACTAAAATATTTAGTAATATTGCTAAAAGATCCTGCTCCCGGAATATTCCGGTTCTGATCAGGAACACGTGCCTATGCCGGATACCAAAGCAAATATCATCGCCCGGTTGCAAAAGGATATTCTCCCTTTGCAGGGATACAAATCCCTGACGGCCGGCAGGGAAGTGGATCCGGGATGGGGCCGGATAGGGGACGCATTTCCCAATGGAATATTTCCGCTGGGTGCGGTACATGAATTCCTGTGCCCGGGACCGGAAGAAGGAGCGGCTGCCGGTGGATTTATTGCCGGCCTGCTGGGAGCGCTGATGCAAAGCAGGGGAGCGGCTGTATGGATCAGCTCTTCCAGGACACTGTTTCCACCGGCATTGAAAGGATTTGGCATTGAGCCCGACCGGATCGTTTTCGTGGATCTGCAAAAAGAACGGGATGTGATCTGGGCCATGGAAGAAGCATTGAAGTGCGGCGCGCTTGCCGCTGTTGTAGGGGAATTGCAGGAGATCAGCTTTACCGCTTGCCGGCGGCTTCAGCTGGCGGTTGAACAAAGCGGGGTGACAGGCTTTATCCTTCGCCGCAATTCCCGGAATACGAATATCAGCGCCTTTGTTTCCCGCTGGAAGATCACTGCCCTCCCCGGTGAAACGGAAGAGGGCCTGCCCGGAATCGGTTTTCCCCGGTGGAAGGTGGAACTATTAAAAGTGCGGAATGGCAGGCCGGGAACCTGGGAGATCGAATGGACCGCAGGAAAGTTCAGGCATATTTCGAACCTGACCGCCATCCTTCCCGGACGGCAAAAGAAAACCGGATGATATGCAGAAACGTTTTGTTGCCATCTGCTTCCGTCATCTTACAACGGACTGGTTCACGCGTCGCCGTCCTGCGCTGCGGCATCTGCCCTTTATATTAAGCGCTCCCGTACACGGGCGCATGCTGGTCACCGCCGCAAATGCCCTGGCGCAGGCAGAAGGAATCGCTCCCGGGATGCCGGTTGCGGATGCCAGGGCCATCCTTCCGGGTCTGGAAGTGCTGGATGATCAGGCCGGACTTTCCGCCAGGCTGCTGAAAAATTTTGCCAGGTGGTTTATCCGGTATACACCCATTGCAACCATGGATCCGCCCGATGGAATCCTGCTCGACTCAACGGGCTGTGCGCATCTCTGGGGGGGCGACAAAGCCTATATAACGGTTATCATTAAACGCTTAGGCGCCTTCGGTTACGATGCAGGGGCCGCTATGGCGGATACCATCGGTGCGGCCTGGGCCATGGCAAGGTTCGCAGGGGAACCATCCGTTATCGAAAGCGGAAAACATCTGCAGGCATTACTGGCATTGCCACCGGAAGCACTTCGTATTGAAACCGGGATGGCGGAACAGCTGCAAAAACTGGGGCTTCGCAGGACCGGGGATCTTATGGGCATACACCGCCCTGCACTGCGCAGGCGTTTTGGTCAGCAGCTCCTGCAGCGTTTGGATCAGGCGCTGGGCCGGGAAGAAGAGCTGATTGTCCCGGTGCAGCAGGCTGCGACATACCGAGAGCGGCTGCCCTGCCTCGAACCGATAGTAACGGCGACAGGCATTGAAATCGCTCTGCAAAGACTGCTGGAAACATTGTGCGGACGCCTGCAGCAGGAACAGAAAGGTTTGCGGTCCGCTTTGTTTACATGCTACCGGGTGGATGGAAAAACAGTGGAGACCGGCATCGGAACGAACCGCCCTTCGCATCGTACTGCGCATCTGTTTAAACTGTTTGAACCCAAACTATCTGCTATTGAACCCGCCCTGGGTGTTGAACTGTTCGAACTGGAAGCGCCGGTAGTGGAAGGCCTTTCTCCATTGCAGGAAAAGTTATGGGAAGGAAGCGGCGGAATGGAGGACAACCGTCTTGCTGAACTGATGGACAGGCTGACCTGCAGGCTGGGTGCGCATACTATTCACCGTTATATGCCCTGCGAACATCACTGGCCGGAACGGTCGTTCAGGCTGGCAACCTCCCTGTGTGAAAAACCCCTGGGTCCCTGGAGAACGGACAGGCCCCGGCCACTCCGGCTTTTATCAAAACCGGAACTTATTGAAGTCGCAGCTCCCGTACCTGATTATCCGCCGATGTTGTTTCGCTATAAAGGCAGGCTTCATCAGATCAACAAGGCAGACGGGCCCGAGCGGATCGAAAGGGAATGGTGGCTGGAAGAAGGAGAGTACCGGGACTATTACCAGGTGGAAGATGTGGAAGGCCAGCGCTACTGGGTATTCCGGGCAGGAGATTATGCTGAAAAAAAATCCATTCAATGGTTTCTCTGTGGATTTTTTGCATGAAAGAAATGAGGCATGAATTATATTGAATTACAGGTCACGACAAATTTCAGTTTCCTCCGGGGCGCCTCGCATCCGGAGGAACTGGTGGAACAGGCAGCGGCTTTGGGGTATAAGGAAATCGCGATCACCGACCGGAACAGCCTTGCCGGTATCGTGCGTGCGCATGTTGCTGCCCGGAATACGGGTGTCCGGATCATTCCGGGCTGCCGGCTGGATCTGCTGGACGGACACAGTCTCCTTGCCTATCCCACTAACCTGCAGGCCTATGCGCAAATCTGCTCTTTATTAAGTGCAGGGAACCTGCGGGCGGAAAAAGGGAAGTGTCATTTGTATAAAACAGATATATACTCCTATGCCAAAGATATAAAATGGATCATCCTGCCGCCCGCGGAGCTGAATGAGTACCTGGATTTCAGCAATGCTTTCAAACAGGAGCTCCGGGAATACCGGGATGCATTCGGGCAGGATTGCTACCTGGCCGCGCACCGGCCTTACCAGGGGAATGATGCAAAACATCTCTACCGTCTCTTTCAGTTATCGGGTTCATTGCAGATACCGATGGTCGCCTGCAACGATGTGCATTACCACGAACCGGAACGGCGGCAGTTGCAGGATATCCTGACCTGTATCCGGGAAAAATGCACCATTCATACGGCAGGCTTCCGGCTGCATCAGCATGCGGAAAGATACTTGAAACCGGCAGATGAAATGCTGCGGCTGTTCAGGCAATATCCCGACGCCATCCGGCGTACAGAGGAAATTGCGGAAGCCTGCCGGTTCTCGCTGGATGAATTGAAATATGTATATCCGGAAGAGATCACCAGCGCAGGCCGCAATCCGCAGGAAGAACTCCGTCATCTCGCCCTGCAGGGAGCGAAGCAGCATTTCGGGGATCGCATTCCGGAAAAAACAATAGCTGCTATCGATCACGAGCTATCCTTCATTGAAAAAATGAATTACGCTCCTTATTTTCTCACCGTGCATGACATTGTACGTTTTGCAAGAGAGCAGGGAATTCTTTGCCAGGGCCGCGGTTCGGCAGCGAATTCAACGGTTTGTTATTGCCTGGGCATTACCTCCGTCGATCCCACAAAATTCGATCTGCTTTTCGAACGGTTCATTTCCTCCGCCCGCAATGAGCCGCCGGATATCGACGTGGATTTTGAACATGAGCGGCGCGAAGAAGTGATCCAGTACATCTACCGGAAATATGGAAGAGACCGTGCAGCCATTGTTGCGACCGTTACGCAGCAGCATCAGAAAGGCGCGATCCGGGATGTGGGAAAAGCAATGGGTTTATCGGTTGATACCATCAACCGGTTCTCCGGCTCCGTGTGGGAATTCACGGATGCGTCCTTTGAAGACAAATATATCCTGGAGCAGGGACTGAACCCCGCGGATAAACATCTTCGCCAGGTTTTGAAGCTCACCCGGCAGTTCATGGGCTTCCCGAGGCAGCTCGGCCAGCATACCGGCGGCTTTGTGATCACGCAGGGAAAACTTTCACATCTCTGTCCCATCCTGAACGCAAGGATGGAAGACAGGACCTGTATCGAATGGAATAAGGATGATATCGATGCGCTGGGTTTTCTGAAAATAGATGTGCTGGCACTGGGCATGCTCACCTGTATCCGCAAGGCATTTGAGAAAGCGAAGGAACATTATGGCCTCAGCCTGACCCTGGCCAATATCCCGCAGGATGATCCGGCGGTTTATGAAATGATCTGTCATGCAGATACCATCGGCGTTTTCCAGATTGAAAGCCGTGCGCAGCAAAGCATGCTGCCCAGATTAAAACCACGCTGCTTTTACGACCTGGTGATAGAAGTAGCGATTGTGCGGCCCGGGCCTATCCAGGGCGATATGGTGCATCCCTACCTGCGCCGCCGCAATGGGGAAGAAGCCGTGGACTATCCGTCGAAGGAGCTGGAAGATATTCTCGGCCGCACGCTGGGCGTTCCCCTGTTCCAGGAGCAGGCGATGAAGATCGCAATCGTGGCAGCGGGTTTTACGGCAGGCGAAGCAGATGAACTGCGCCGCAGCATGGCTACTTTTAAGCAGACAGGAAAAGTGAAACTGTTCCGGGAGAAACTGGTTAGCGGGATGCTGCAAAACGGGTATACCGAAGAATATGCGCAACGTGTATTCAGGCAGCTCGAGGGTTTTGGCAGTTATGGTTTTCCCGAAAGTCATGCGGCGAGTTTTGCCCTGCTGGTGTATGTTTCATCCTGGATCAAATGTTATTATCCGGATGTTTTTGCCTGCGCGTTATTGAACAGCATGCCGATGGGGTTTTATCAGCCTGCGCAGATCGTGATTGACGCCCGAAAGCATGGGGTTGAAGTGCGGCCGGTCGACATCAATTATTCGGATTGGGATAATAAGCTGGAAGAACGATCCGGCATTTATTGCGCGCTCCGTCTCGGCTTCCGGCAGGTGAAGGGAATGCGGGAGGAGGATGTGCAACTGCTGGTAAATGGAAGAAAAACAGGCTATCCTGATATTCATGCATTGCGGGATACGGGATTGTCGCTGGCAGCACTTGAAAAACTGGCCGATGCGGATGCATTCCGGTCAACCGGCCTCGACCGCCGCCAGGCATTATGGGAAGTTTCCGTAAAAGACCGGCCCGTAGTGTTGTTTGCCGGTCAGCCTTCAAATGATAAAACCGGTGCATCCCTTCCTGAAATGTCGCTTGGGGAACATGTGGTTCAGGACTATGCAGCAACGGCTTTGTCATTAAAAGCGCATCCCGTAAGTTTCGTAAGGGAAAAACTGCAACAGCTGCACATTGTATCCGCGGATGATCTTACGAAGATGGCGGACGGACAATTGCTGAAAATAGCTGGACTGGTGCTGGTGCGGCAAAGGCCCGGAACAGCGGGCGGCATCTGCTTCATGACCATCGAGGACGAAACGGGTTATGCCAACCTGGTGATCTTTCAAAAATTGTTCGACACCTACCGAAAGCCGATCCTGCAGTCACGGCTGATCATGGCAGAGGGAAAATTACAGCGCGAAGGCGAAGTGATCCATGTGATCGTAAGCCGTTGTTATGATCTTTCGAAATTATTGCGGCATCTCAATCCATCGAAAGGAGAGGAGCTTTCCCTGTTAACCCTCTCCCGTGCCGATGAAAAATCCATCCCTCCGGCACAGAACAAAAAAGCCGTTTTGCGCGAGTCTGTGCAGGAGAAAATTTTTCCTGATGCCAGGAATTTCAGGTAAGAAGGATAGTTTTTTGTACCGGGTTTGCCCTGATAATATCAGTTCTTCCCTGTGCCGGCCAGGTTTAACGTTATAGTATTTACCTCCGGGTTTATTCTGAATACCGCCCCGTTGTCCGGCTTTGAAAAAAAACCTGTATCGGCCTTAACCCGATACTGCATACCCTCAAAACTGCAATCGAGGCTTTTCGTATTTACCTCCTGAAAGGGTAATTTTTCCTTATCCGCAGTATTCAAATCAAAGAACCAGTTGACGGCTTCGGTACTCACCAGTTTCATTTTAATTTGTTTTTCGCGCAAATCAACTTCAAAAGTCCCATCAATTGTTTTTAAAGGCCAGGTGATATGTATTTCCGAATCTCCCTTTTTGACAAACGCGGGGTTATTCCCTTCCAATGCAATTTCCTTTCTGCCTATAATTGCTTTTAATCGCAGGCCTGCAATCTGGTTTGGCCTGCTCCAGATATATCCGTCGACAACCGGTAATGTAAAAAATGCACATTCATTGGAAGTTGCCGGCTGCGTTTCATAAACAGACGGCAAATTTTCATTGAACAGGTGAATATCGCGTATTCTCAATGTCCCTTTTTCCCATAACATATTTATCCGGTAAAAACGGCTGTCAAACCATATCGTTTTGAGATCGCTGCCCGCGATGTCCCTGTCAACAGAAAATGAAGTGGCGGGAGTTACTGCGTAGTTTTTCCGAAACCAACGCCCTGATTCCTCCATTGTTTCAACCCGGATCTTATGTTCATCACGTAAACGTGCAATCAGCGGCATTTGTATTGCAAAGCCTTTAGCCATGGCATCCCAGGTAAAGGAATTCTCCTGTCCCGCCTGGGTATAGTTAAACCCCAGCGAAGGATCACGGGTGAATGATTCAAAAAACCAATGCACCCAGGCCGAATCGCCGCCGCCGAATTTATATACCGGTTCAAGCGTAACAACGCCCTGTCGCGCTGTACCCAGGCCATTGTCATATTGCCGGACCGGGTCACTTCCCAGCATTCTGAAAATCGGGACGGGAATTTGGTTCTCTGCATGCTGGGCAGGCATGTAAGCATTTACCTTACTCGGATAATAAGCCTGGTTCCAGTATCCACCCCATAGGGTATAACCATCGGTTCCATATTGATCCTTGCAATTACTTGATGCAACGATACCATACTTTTCATACATATAATTCAGGCTATAAGCATCAATAAACCAGGACCCGACAGATTTGGGATAGTAACCGAAAATCTTCCTGAAATCATCCATATAAATGTCGATCAGTTTTTTGCGTTCTTCCTGTGTATAGCCGGTTGAAAAACCGATATTCGCCCGCCAGTCCCAGGGATACCTGCCCCGCCACGGTAAACCGGCTTTTTCTACCAGCGGCTGTGGGATTTCCCACCAGGCGCCGATTTCAAATGAATCCTTCGGAAGGCTTTTCAACAAATGCTGGTATCGCGTATCCATCAGGGCGTCGTATTGTAATAAAAACGTTCCGCCAAGCCTGTATTTTTTCATAATGGCAATCTGCTTAACGACCGTCTCATACAAAACGTTCTCGGTAATAGCAGGATCCCGCGGCTCCAGCAGGCGGATAAAATTTACAATATTTACAATTTTTGGTGATGCTTCATTGCCTGACGGAACCTCATTTTTCCTCAGGATATAAGAGCTCAGTACGCCCAGGCAAATAAGGCCGCAAGCGGCACAGCCCCAAAACTTTCTGCTTATTTTAATTTTCATCGGAATCCGATTGTAATATTTTTTGCTGCTGAGTGGAGCTGCTGTTTATGATTCGTTTCGCTGAAGGTAAGACCGTTTGCCGTAAAATAATTCCAAAAGGGCGGAGCCGGCTAAAACCGTTGAAAATAAAAATTTGTTTTATTCCATATTAATCGTAATATTGCGATATATAAATATGGGACTCACGAAAACAGAGATATTTTCAGAAAAACAAAACAGGCTGGCTGCAATGATGAAAGTGCTGGCACATCCGGCGCGCATCGCCATCCTGCAGCATCTGATTAAAATCAATTCCTGTATCTGCGGGGACCTGGTAGAAGAGCTGGGACTTGCCCAGCCGACAATTTCACAGCATCTGAAGGAATTGAAAAGCGTGGGACTGATACAGGGCACAATAGAAGGAACCAGCGTATGTTACTGTATTGATCCCAAAGTCTGGAAACAATTGAAAATGATGCTGAACAGTTTCTTTATAAGCTATCATCAGGATGGGAAATGCTGCTGACAGAAGGACGGCGCTGCGATTTTCCCTGTCCGGTATTATCGTCATATTGCATTAAATAGATAAATAACAATATGTCAAACGCCAGACATACAGTGATGTTCGTGTGTGTCCATAATTCCGCGCGACCAGATGGTGATGACTTTCTTAAAATTATCATTCAAATAAACACATCATGCAAACACAGGAACAAATAAAAGAGATGGTCCGGCAAAAATACAGCCAGATCGCCCGGCAGGATAAAGATACCAATGCGTCTTCCTGCTGCGGTGCCGGCCGCTGTTCCACCGAAGTTTACAATATCATGACCGATGATTATACAAATCTGAAAGGGTACAATCCAGACGCAGATCTTGGGCTCGGATGCGGCCTGCCCACGCAGTTTGCCCGGATCAAAAAGGGCGATACCGTGGTTGATCTCGGTTCCGGCGCCGGCAACGATTGTTTTATCGCGCGTTCAGAAACCGGAGAGACCGGAAAAGTGATCGGTATAGATTTTACCGATGCCATGATTGAAAAGGCAAGAGAGAATGCAGAGAAGCTGAATTATCACAATGTAGAATTCCGGAAGGGAGATATCGAGAACATGCCGCTAACAACAGACAGTGCGGATGTGATTGTAAGCAATTGTGTACTCAACCTGGTTCCGGACAAAGATGCTGTTTTCCGGGAAATCAAAAGAGTGCTGAAACGCGGGGCCCATTTCAGCATTTCGGATATCGTACTGGTTGGCATCCTTCCCGCGAAGATCCGCGAAGCGGCTGAAATGTACGCCGGCTGCGTTGCAGGAGCAATGCAGAAACAGGCTTACCTGGAATTGATCGAACACAATGGCTTTGAAAATATCACAATTCAGAAGGAAAAGCCAGTCATTATTCCGGATGACATTTTAAGCACTTATTTATCCGCCGGAGAGCTCGGGGAATTCAAGGGTTCGGGGGCGGGTATTTTCAGTATTACGGTGTTTGCGCAAAAGCCTGGGGAGGAAGCCTGCTGCGGTTCGGGTTGCTGTACAGAATAAGGCTGCGTTCAGATAGTTTTCTCCCTGGCGATATGAAAGATTTCAAAAAATCCTTCTTTGGCCGGGAATGACCCCCGGGAAGCAGTGGTATTATTTGGCAAGTATGCTGAATCATAACCGTACAGCTCCCTGTATCATAAACGAACATAAACCCCAGGTTTTCCCAACTGCAACGAACTGGTTTCTAAATGCATAAAGAATGGCATCGGATTGGTTATCATAATTTTGCCATTTATTCAATGACCTGAAGATTTGTTACCCATGCTTTTTAATTATCTCAAGATCGCTTTCCGGAATATCGTCCGTCACAAAGCTTTTGCCTTTATCAATATCGCCGGACTGGCCATCGGAATGGCCTGCAGCATCTTTATTCTGCTCTGGGTGCAGAACGAACTCAGTTACGACCGGTTCCATAAAAATGCGAATGAGATCTACCGGATTGCTGCCAGTGCGGGAGATTTTAAAGTGGCAGTGAATACGGCGCCGATGCCGCCGGAGCTGAAGCTGAAAATGCCGGTTGTGAAGAATATGGTCCGCCTGAAAGGCCTGGAGCAGCACATGTTGGGAGAGGGGATTAAAAAATTTGATGAGAAGCGTATTTTCTATGCCGATTCCACGTTCTTCCAGGTGTTTTCTTTTCCCCTCGTCCAGGGGAATCCGGCAACGGCCATGAACCGTCGCGATGCAGTGCTGATCACGCAGGATATGGCGAAAAAATATTTCGGCGATGCAGACCCGATGGGCAAAACACTTCGGGTGGACAACAAGGATTACGTGACTATTACCGGCGTTCTGGAGAATATTCCCGCTAACTCCCACCTGCAGTTCGACTTTCTCATGCCCATGTCCGCCATTGCGCAAGCGAACCAGGATCTGAAAGAAAGTAAATGGGATAATTTTAATTTCTACAGTTATCTGCTGCTGGATAAAAGTTTTCGCCCCACGGCGGCCAACCTGGCTGCCATGGATCAGCGGCTGGACAAAATATTCAAGGAGCATGTGGATGAAAAAGTGCTGAAAGTAAAATTTCAGCTACAGCCGTTAACGGCCATTCATCTCCATTCTGATCTGCAGGCCGATCTGCCGGGCCGCGGAAATATCCAGTATGTGCATATCTTCTTCGTCGTGGCTATTTTCATACTCATGGTAGCCTGCATTAATTTCATGAACCTGGCAACGGCCCGGTCGGCGCGCCGGGCAAGAGAAGTCGGCCTGAGAAAAGTAGTAGGCGCGGGACGCGGCCAGCTCATCGGACAGTTTTTAGGCGAGTCCATGCTGATCGCTTTTATTTCCTTATTGATCGCTCTCGGCATTGTATGGCTGTTGTTGCCGGTTTTTAATGGAATCGCAGGGAAAACGCTCTCTATCCATATTCTCGATGGGAAAATTCTCGCGGGACTGGTGGGCATCGCCCTGCTTACCGGCCTGGTCTCCGGCAGTTACCCGGCGCTCTTTCTTTCCGGTTTTCAGCCGGCAAAAGTGCTGAAAGGAAATATGAAAACCATGGGAGGCAACCGCATTTTCCGCAACAGCCTGGTCGTGCTGCAGTTCGTTGTTTCCATCATCCTGCTGGCGGGTACGGCTTTGGTATACAGACAACTCAACTTCATTAAAAATATGAACCTGGGTTTCGAAAAATCGAACCTGCTCTATACGGGCATGACCGGGGAACTGTGGAGTAAGCAGGATGCACTGAAAGCAGAACTGAAACAAAATCCGCTGACCAGCGATTTTGCGATATCCGGCGATCTGCCGGTAAATCTGACCAACGGTACGGTGAGTGTGGAATGGCAGGGAAAATCGCCGAACACCCAGATCGTTTTTCCCAATATGGATGTGAACGAAGATTTCTTTAACGTGTACCAGCTGAAGATGGTGAGCGGCCGGGCTTTTTCAAGGGACTTTAAAGGCGACTCCAGTAATTACATCATCAATGAAAAAGCCGCGGAGGTGATGGGCATGAATTCCTCCAGCGCCGTCGGAAAACCGCTTACGATGTGGGGCAACAAAGGCACCATTATCGGCGTGGTAAAGAATTTTAATTTCAAGCCGGTGCAATTGTCGATCGAACCGTTGATTATGCGGTTGAACCACTGGGGTGGATTCATTACAGTAAGGACTAAACCAGGTACCACCGAAGCCGCGCTGAAAGCGCTGGAGAAAATAACTGCGAACCTCAATCCGGCTTATCCGTTTTCCTATGGCTTTATTGACCAGGAACTGGCAAGCCAGTATAAAGGCGAACAGCAGATGGGCAGCCTGTTCAACATTTTTGCGGGGCTCGCCATTTTCATTTCCTGCATGGGACTCTACGGACTTTCCGCTTTTATGGCCGAACAGCGAACCAAGGAAATCGGCGTGCGGAAAGTGTTGGGCGCATCGGTCGCTAATGTTGTGTATATGCTTTCTACCAGTTTCACCAGGCTAATCCTGGTGGCTGTGCTCATAGCAGTTCCCGTCGCCTGGTATGCCATGGACCAATGGCTGCAGGGCTTTGCCTACCATGTGCAGGTGAACTGGATCGTTTTCCTGGTGGCGTCCCTGGCTGCGCTGCTAATAGCCTGGATTACGATCAGCTACGAATCAGTAAAAGCCGCCGTGGCAAACCCGGTGAGCAGCCTTCGGATGGAATAAAGCACGGCATTGATCGGAATGTTTTTTCTGTGACGGATACAGAATTGGGGAGACAATTATGAAAATAAAAAACAGTAAGTAAAAGTTCAGTACGAATTATTGGCAAATTGAGAATTCCCTGCCCGGACCGGCCGTCCGGATCTTCCGGCGCCCGTTTGCTGCAAGGGGAATAGGGGATAGCTGCTGCTTTCAACTCCAATGCTGCCTGAAATGGAAAACGTCTTTTCATCATTCACATACATAAGTCCGAGCTCTGCCCGGGAATACATGCCAAAGTTGCTGGAGTGCAGTAAGCCATATTGCCGGCCGGCCTTATTAAAATCCGGGGACATGAATGAGCGGTTGAAATTTATATAAGCAGGCGCTGCGGATACCCCCGCGAAAGCGTAGAGATTGTTGTTTAACCTGCGATTTAATTGCAGGCCAAACGGCACAGCGAGAAACCCGGCACTGCCGCCATTAAAAAAGCTAAAGCCGGTCGAGACGGCGCTATAGCGGCTGAGAAACCAGCGGTTATGGGATGTGCTGTCAGGGAAATGAGGATTCCCGAAGCTTAGCTGTTGCGAATGACCCGTAAAACCGAAGGGCTGAGGTGTTTGCGCTTTTATGCCTATAGAAAAAACCAGCAGGACAAACAACAAAACTTTACGCATGGCACCAGTTTGTGAGATAAAATTAAGCTTTGTTTGGCGCCGGGCAAAGGTTTTTATTTAAATCGTTTTACAGAGAATTGTTTATTAAAAATCAATATATAAACAGCAATGGTAAAATCCAGCGATGAACAGAACATATCGTAGCGCGATGGGATTAATCCGGGTTCTTCAAACAAGTTGTACGCGAGGTCCCAGCATCCATGCAAAAAATAACCTGCCGCAAGAATATATATGCTTCGTTTAATTCCAAAATATGCAATAAACAGGAATACGATGGCCTGTATTGAATTTACGACTAAAGCCTTTATATCTGTCCAGACAAAACCAACATAGAGGAATCCAATTCCTGAAAGGATCAGCCCATAAACTACTTTTTTGTCCAGGTTCTTCAGGATACAGATCAGTAATACGACTAAAATCCCTGACGAAATTCCGATAAATATTGAAATCATAGTTTTGTAATTTGAGAGCCTATAAAATAAGCCACCCTTCTTTCGGGTGGCCTATTCATAGGAAGTGGCAAAAGCGAACTATTACTGACAATTGTTGCATGTGCAATTGCCACCGCAATTACAATTTTCGCAGGTACAGCCCGGGTTATCACATTTTTGGTTGTCTTTCGAAACTGTCGGACTTAATAATGATGCTGATTTCATAAATTTTGTTTTAATTATTTGATAGAACAAAAGTAGCGTGAGTTCAGGATATCATTATTACAACATCTTGTGAAAGACTTACATAATTTTGGGTTATACCTGATCGAGCATTTTGCGCCTTACAGAGCCGACTTCCTTGAAATAAGAGGGAGTAAGACCGGTAACTTTCTTGAACTGATTGGAAAGGTGGGCGGCGCTGCTGTATTCCAGCTCAAAAGATATTTCTGACAAAGACATCTCTTTATATACAAGCAATTCTTTAACTCTTTCAATGCGCTGTTCTATAAAATAGTTTTCAATCGTTCGTCCTTCTATTGAAGAAAAAAAACTACTGAGGTAAGTATATTCATGATGGAGATGCTGTGAGAGATAAATGGAAAGTTTTGTTTTCTTTTCTTTTTGCACTACCTCATTCCTGGCCTTCTTAATCACCAGTTGTTTTATTTTCTCAATCATCCCGCTCATCCTGTTATCAATTAGTTCAAGCCCGATGGAGGTGAGGCTGGCACTCAGTATTTCAATTTGTTTCTGTGTTATTTTTTTCGGCAAATGGATCTCACCTGTCATTACCTTATTAAAAGGAATAGCTGACCTTACCAAAACATCTTCAACAGCCAGGAGGCAGCGGTGGCACACCATATTTTTTACAAGCAATACTTCTGTCATGAAGCCCCGTATTTTGATATATAAATTTTGAGACAATCTGAAGAGCAAAAATATTGATCGTTTTCATTTGGATGCTGAATTGCATTTTGGGGATCCAGTATCAACATTCGGCAAACGGGATCAATATAAAATGGCCTCCTGTCCTCAATGCATAATTCAAATACTTCCTTTTCTTCGCTGATATTTTTGAAAACGTGATTTCCTTTGGATGTCAGGCTAAACACCGCCTTATCTGATAGTGCATTCACGTACTCATCAGAACACCAGTATGTTCCGGGATTTGATCTGGCGGCGATCCTGGATGTCAGATTTATCGCAGATCCAAAATAACTATTTGCTCTCTTTAAGACTTTTCCATAATGCAGGCCTCCATGTACCTGAAGAAAATTCTCTTCATTTGATGTATTCTTACCGATCATTAGGGCAGTTGCAAGTAGGAAATCCGGGGAATCAGAAACAACCATAATTTCATCACCGGTACGTTCATGGAGCCTGCTGTCTCCAACCAGGCAATGCTCCACGATTCCCATGTACCTGTCAATTAAGTCTGCAGCTGAGACAGAGCCATGCGTTTCCGTAAGGGCAGTATATCCTGATAAATCGGCCATTAGAATGGCGATGTTCTTTTCCATCCGACAGCTGTTTACCCTGAAACTAAGCTATAATTCCGGCTTTAAAGCAGGGAATTCAGAAAAGAGTTTCCCTGCGTGATATTCCAGGCGAAATAGGTCCTAATATTTATACAAACAAACAGGAATGGACGAATACCCGCGGTCATTTACCCGGTATGTTCAATTACATAAAACCGGGAGATGGGAGGGAGGGCATTGCGATGCCCCAGGGTTTGCGTAAGGACAAATGATGCCGGGCAAAGCCGGATGATGAACAAATCAATGGCTAAGTCCGCGCTTAGTAAATGAATTGCTCCAAAACAATCTGACCCCCTTTAACTTCATATACCATAATCTGGTTCATCTGGATCCTGCCGTGGCCTGTTACGGTAATATCCACTTCCCGGGCTACAGCGAAGTGATTGCCGGCCACGACCGGCTCCGAGGTAGAGGCTCCGTGAAAGGCGGTTATGCGGCTCACGAAATCCTGCCCTTTTTTACGAACCGCGTCTTTGCCCTCGGCATAGCCCATATAAGGCGACCCGGGAGGATCCATACTTCTTACATTATCTGCAAAAAATTCGTCCTGGATCTCAAACCATTTCTCTTCCCGGGCAAGTTCATTGAAACGGCTTGCAATTTCCCGGGTCGTCCTTTCTTTATTATTTGCGTTTTTCATTGCTGATTCATTTTTATTATTTGAAATAATCACACTGCCATACAAAAATAGCACAGGTCTGTCACCATTAAGGTGGCTAAACCGACAATAAGGAGGTTGATAACGACAAATCTGGTAATTTACAGTATTTGGAAATACTATAAAGGCCCGTTAGCGTGTTAATGGTAATTTTAAATAACATTTGTATTAGTAAGATCCTTTGAAACATCAGGTATAAATTATTTATTTCATCTGGACGGGTAAAGGAATTGTTGAGTCAATTGACATCCTGACGAGTTTGTTTTTATTCTTAGTGAGCTTTACCCAATAAATCACCCAGCAAGTCATTCCGGTGAATGAGAAAATTGATCCAATAAGTTGCCAGTATGGGGACCAGTTTTTTGAAGATAAATTTATAACACCACCGAGCGTAAAAAGAACGCAATATGCCATTCCTATATTAAAAGTTGGAGACTCATTAAGGTCTTCTATTCGTCCCTGGGGGTCTTCGAGAATCGAATCTCCCAATTTTGATACATTTTCTTTCTCAATTGATTTTGCAATCCGGGTAACTACAAAAAATTGCCATATCTGGCCGAATATTGGAATGAGTTGCAGCCAAACCTGTCCTGGTATCATTACCCTGTTCTCCGGCCTGATTGCCTGTAATGTTTTCTGCTGAGTGAGTAAGAATAAAATCGCGGGAATTACAAAGGCCAATAATAGTACTATTTGTAACATTTTTTATTTCAATATAGAGAAATTAATTCGTGATTCATTAAATAGTCACGGGAATGTCAGTACCATATCACCCGGAAAGGGAAAACAGCAATCCCGGGGCCGGTATTCATCACTTCAGAAAAGCCCGGTACCAATAAATGAATAATTTATTTAGGCGGGATTACTGGAATTTGAGCGCTACAGCGGGCTGGCTGATATTCGGATAAACATATTTGCCGTCGGCCGGGTCTATATAATAGCCTGAGCTGCCGAGATCGAATAATTCGCCGGGCTCTTTGATCTTGTGCACATAGCGGGAATAGGTGCAGGCCGTTACATAAACGGTGTCTCCCGGGTTGAAATAACCGGTCAGGCCGGACTTATCAATATAGTCCGTATACCCTCCCGAAGACGGATCGTTCGTGACGTATTCGGAATGCATGATCAGGTAATGGGACGGACTTACATCCGCTGTATTTCCATAGAGCACGACCAGGTTTCCATAAAACTGGAGATAAGAATTGGAAGATGTATCCAGCTGGATCTGGAGCCGGTAATAAGTATAAGAATCCTGCCCGGTAATGCTGCTGATCGCCGTTTTGACTGGTAGCTGCAGTAAGGCGATATCCTGAACGGCAGTAGGGAGGGGACCTCCGGGAATATGTGATAAACCGAATACTTTCATTGTTCCGAACCCGGCTTTCTGGTAGGTTAGATTGTATGTGCCAACCGCAATACCGGTAAAAGAATAGTGACCATGAGAGTCGCTCGTCGCCTTCTGTTCAAAGGTTCCGCTGCTAAGCGTTACAACAACCCCGCTCGAATCGGCAACCGGGAAAGTAAACTCGTCATACAATGTCAGGCTTCCGGAAATAGTACCCGTATCCTTTCCGAAACCGTTGGCGCCTGCTTCGCCCGCAGGTCCTGCCGGGCCTTGTACGGCAACTTCCTTTTTACAGGAATAAAAAATGATCAGCAGCAGGGATAGGAAAGGGAAGATTTTTTTCATATAATCAATTTGGCCAGATAAAATAGTCCGCGGTGGAATCTCCGTTATAGGGGTAGGGTATATCCTGGTAAGTATTGCTGTCGAACCAGGAAGTCTGTAAAGAATAGGCCGGCGTCAAAACGGTTTTCACATATACGGTATCTCCGGGATTAAAATGGGAGCTATTGATATCTGAGCTTGTATAGAAGATCTGGGATTCAAACTGGTTGGTTCCTTCCGTACCGGTATAATACATATAGGTAAACGAAACGTTTTGGCCGTACATGTAAACGGAATAATATCTTCTGGAACTGATTTCCAGGGGAGGTCCGTCAATGCTCGTTATCATGTCCAGGAATTGACGCCCTATGACAAAGGGATCATTCCGAATCGTTAACGTCTGATTCAGGATATGCGTAGTCAGGCTGCCAGCCATTTGTATTATCCCGATGAACTTATCTTCATTTCCCGCACTGTGAACCACATTGACAGCAATGGAATCATAACCGTTGCGTTGAAACAGGATCCGGTAGGTTCCGGCTTTTAAATTGGGCAGGCTGAATTTGCCTGTTTTATCCGTCACTGCTTTTACCAGCGAATCTCCCATATACGTGGATACATTCACCGAATCAAAAACGGTTTGTGGAATGCTGAACTGGCTCACGAGCGTAACATATCCGGTGATCGCACTGCGGCTTTCTGTTATGGATAAACCGGGTTCCCCATCCGGACCGGCGGTGCCGGGAATCCCTTCAACAGTTTTGTTGCAACCGGAAAACAGCATAGAACAAATAAAAAGCATAAAACCTGCGCAGGTCAACTGTTTGGGCATGGATTAATTTTTTAAATTGTTATATACTTTAACCTCGTTGCTGAGATGTCCTGCGGCGGGATATACTGTGTTGCCAACATTATCTGTGTAACTGAATAATTTCGGATTGTCAATGGCAGCGCTGATATATACATCGTCAAAGCCATCAAATTTATCGGTGTAGAAGGCGAGCGAATAGTCGTAATGCAGAATAAGCGTGGAGTTGTCGCTCTGGAAAAAGTTTCCCCGGTAAACATAATCGTTATTGCTGTTGCCCGCCCCTGGTATGTGACTGAAATAGATCAGTACCTGGGATTTGGGATAGACCTGGGGATGGGCCAGCGTGATCGTAAACTCCATATAGTGGGATCCGTACGCTGTTCCCGTGTCCACCGCCAGGTTTTCGATATCCATCCAGGAAGACATCTGCTGGCCCATTTCGATCAGGCCCGTCTGGCTGGTATTGACACCACCGCTATGCCGGAACTGGAAAATCTTCATGGAACCAAACCCTGTCCTGGATGCCGTAATATTGTAATTGCCCGCCGGAACATCCGGGGCGGAGAAACTTCCGTCTGCTGCTGTATTCAGATTGATTAACGGGGATGAATTTTCGAATAAAACCGAAACACCGCTATTGTCCGGAATAGGATTACCGAGCGTATCATATAATGCCACTTTCCCGTAAACGGGGCCACTGAGCGTGGAATCGCCGGCTTTCCCGGGAACGCCTTGCGGCCCTGCCGGCCCTGTTATATCTTCCTTTTTGCAGGAGATCGAGAATAAAAACAATATCAGGGCTGCCGGAAGACAGGACTTGGTTAAGATCATGTTTGGGTTTATGGGTAGCCCAAAAATAGATCAAAAAATTTAACGGATGGAAAAGATCACATCCGACGACCCTCGCTATCACAGTTATGGCTATTCTAATCTTTAGGCTCCCACAATTGAATTTTATTTCCTTCCAGGTCTAGAATATGAACAAATTTTCCGTAATCATATGCTTCAATTTTGTCAACGATAGTTACGTTTTCCTTTCTTAATTCTTCAACCAATGCTTCTAAATTCTCTACCCTGTAGTTTATCATAAAGTCTTTTGTTGAAGGTTCAAAATATTTTGTGTTTTCAGCAAAAGGATTCCACTGGGTAAGTCCCTTTTTTGTGCTGTCATCAATTTCCCGCCATTCAAAGCTTGTTCCATATGGGCTTGTGTCGAACCCAAGATGTGTTTTATACCATTCGTTAATCGCTTTTGGGTCTTTACATTTGAAGAAAATACCGCCTATTCCCGTTACTTTTTTCATTTTTGTATTTTTATTTTTGTTAGAGATTATTGTCTTAAAAGCGAAACCTAATAGAAACGAAGTAGCAATTAGTGCTATCGTCAATGACATTCTTTTCATTGTCTGTAAAATTAAATTTTTGAAAGTAGCAAACTCGCCCCTATGTCGGGCCGCCGGCCAGGATGAGCGTACGGTCATTTTTGCTCTATAAAGATAAGCTGATAAGGTACGTCGTATTGAATAATGGAAACTGACAGCGTCGAGTGTTGATTTTACAATCCAACCTTCAATGCCGTTAGACGAAACAAAGGTATTCGGTGTTATTATGGTTGGCATTCCGGTGAAACTGATAAACCGGCACTGCGTTAACCTTCAGTTTTTTAACGCCTGATCCCTGAATTGCGAACAAACCACCGGGCGGCAACCTTCCGGAGTTCGCTGCAATCCGGATCGTTGTCGGAAGCCCATGCGATAATCCCATCAGGGCGTATCAGTGCGGCGCTTACAGCTAACCGGTCTTTTGCACTGCCCGAAATATACCTGATCCCGTCGCTATATGCACCCGCCAGAATTTTAAGTGAATCATTCATATCAAAATCAAGCAGTATCCCCTGGCCATGCTGCATTAACTCGCCAATGGCAACACCGTCTTCGAAGACAAAGTCGGGAACACTGTGGCCTACCAGCGGGTGATCGCCAGCGAGGTTGTAATGCGTGGAAATGCCCCACACCCTTCCTGCAAAATAGGTGGCGCCATCGCGCGTATTCATCAGGTCGCGGATAATGGCATTCAGCGCGCGGGCACCGGGGTCAGGTTTCATGATTGCAACCTGGGCGCGCGACCAATCCAGCACCTGTGCACCAATTGGGTGCCGTTCGGTATGATAGCTGTCTAACAAGCCTTCCGGCGCTTTCTTTTGGATGGTTGCGGCAAGTTTCCAGCCCAGGTTCATGGCATCGCCCAGTCCAAGGTTAAGCCCCTGGCCTCCCAACGGTGAGTGAATGTGCGCGGCATCACCAGCTAAAAGTATCCGCCGGTTGCGGTAGGTTGTGGCCTGTCGTGCCCGGTCAGTCCAGGTAGTTGCAATATGCAGGGCGCTGATCGTAACGTCGGTGTTCGAAACGCGGCGCAGCACGTTCTGCACATGTTCACGCGTGACTGGCTTTTCTGAATTATGAAATGCCCCACCATCAAAATCCTGAATCATCACGTAACCTGGCTGGGATTGCAGATACATACCTGTTGGCGTCACATTTCGGCCCGGGCTGAGCTTCCCGGGGTCAGCAATGTCAACCCGCGTAGAATATCCGGTAAATTCCGGTTCCGTACCGGCGAATTCAAAACCGCCCGCCTTGCGAACTACACTACGGCTTCCATCGCAACCCACGAGCCATTTACCTTTAAAAGATTGTCCGCCTGACTGAATCGTTACTCCACCCGGGGTTTGACGAAAGTCAGTAATAGCGGTCCCGCGCCTGATCTCTACGCCCAGGGCTTCTGCGCGGCGGGTCAGTACCGTTTCAAGCTCCTCCATTTCAGAAATTAAGCTGGTGGGGGTTGAGCCTGGCAGACGATGACTCCACTGTGAGCTGTCGATGTCGCCGTCATGGAATGGAATGCCTGCGAAGTGTCCTGCGTGACGGCGTGGTCCTTGTACGGCGTTTGAGTGGGGGTTTTTAATACGGTTATGTACTTCAAGTTCTTTCAGCAAGCCACGGCGGTAAAGCGCTTCAATAGTAGGCGCGGAAAGTCCCCGTATCCCGAAAGGAAGTTTCTTTAAGGGAGAGTGCGGACTCTCCGCCTTTTCCAGTATCAGCACGGAACATTTGGCCAGGGCCAGTTCACAGGCGAGGAACAGACCTACAGGCCCTGCGCCGGAAATGATTACATCGTAAATAGAATGATTTTGTGCGGGTTTTCTGCTTTCCAGGGTAGCTTTCACATAGCATGATTGAAACACAAAATTCCGGAATGCTCCTGCCTCAGGCTTGTACAAACGCGACAAAATCGTTGCTTACAGTTTGTTTCCCCTTCTTTGCTTTTCGCGCGAATGCAGCTGGCGTAGTGCCGCTGTAGCGCTTGAATTCCCTGCTGAGGTGGGATTGATCCGTATAGCCCAGTTCATGAGCCAGGCCGGCAATGCTGGAATCCGGATAAAGCCATAATTGGTTTCTTGCCTGCTCAAAGCGCATCAGACCGGAGACGTCTTTGACCGTATAACCGGAAGATTGCCTGAACTTCCGTTCCAGGGTACGAACCGTCGTATGAGCCGCTGCAGCAATCTGGCTTACCGGCATGGCGCCGTT
>Ga0070680_100000514_pt1 | contig 26592 bp, 21 predicted proteins | sample KBSC73BmetaG_FD_64672 | JGI IMG/M metagenome (GOLD analysis project Ga0070680, IMG submission 64672) | Corn rhizosphere microbial communities from Kellogg Biological Station, Michigan, USA - KBS C7-3B metaG | ecosystem: Host-associated > Plants > Roots > Rhizosphere | place: USA: Michigan...
CTGGCGGTTTGCGCCCCGCTCGTCGGCTTGGCCGGCTGCGAGCGTCCCCGGGCCTCGAAGGCTCCAACTCAAACCGCGCCGCACCGGGCGGCAAGCGCATCGTGAATACCCTTGCGGCGACCCCGGGGAACCGGCGGGAAGACGACGCCGTGACCCACTGCACCGACGGCACCGCACAGGGACGGTTGGTTGGCGTCGATGCCGCCGGGAGCCTGCTGCTGACCGACCTCTACCAGCTCACCATGCTGGAGGCCTATCTGGAGCGCGGCCTCACCGGGACCGCCGTCTTCGAACTCTTCGTCCGCAAGCTGCCGGAACGCCGCGGGTTCCTGATGGCGGCCGGTCTCGAGCAGGCGCTCGATTTCCTCGAAGCCGTCCGCGCCTCGCCGGCGGAACTCGACTGGCTCCGCGACAGCGGGCGCTTTAAACCGACGACCATCGACTGGCTGGCCGGATTTCGCTTCACCGGCGACGTAGACGCGATCTCCGAAGGAACGGTCTTCTTCCACGACGAGCCGGTCCTGCGGGTGGCGGCGCCTCTACCGATGGCCCAGCTGGTCGAAACCCGGCTGATGAACATCATGCACTTTCAGACGCTCATCGCGTCCAGGGCCGCGCGCATGGTGCTGGCCGCGCCCGGAAAGCGGCTGGTGGACTTTGGCCTGAGGCGGGCTCATGGCGCCGAGGCTGGCCTGATGGCGGCGCGGGCCGCCTATGTCGCCGGTTTCGATGCGACGGCGACGGCGCTGGCCGGCGCGCTGTGGGACATCCCTGTCTCAGGGACCATGGCCCATTCCTTCGTCCAGGCGTTCGACGACGAGGCGGAGGCGTTCGAAGCCTTCGCCCGGGCGCGGCCGGAAGGCGTCACCCTGCTTCTCGACACCTACGACACCGAGGCGGCCGCCCGAAAGGTCGTCGCGCTGGCGCCGCGCCTGGCCGCGGACGGGATCCGCGTCAGCAGCGTACGGCTGGACAGCGGCGACCTGGCGGCGCTCGCCGCAAGCGTGCGCCGTATCCTCGATGACGGCGGGCTGAAGGATGTCACCATCTTCGCCAGCGGCGGGCTCGACGAAGACGATCTCTTGGAGTTCGCGCGCGCCCACGCCCCGATCGACGGCTACGGCGTGGGCGCCAGCCTGACCACCTCCTCCGACGCCCCGGTCCTCGACTGCGCCTACAAGCTCCAGGAATTCGCCGGCCTCGCCCGCCGCAAGCTCTCCCCCGGCAAGGCGACCTGGCCCGGCCCGAAGCAAGTCTGGCGCAAGCACCGACCGGACGGACGGATGGCAGGGGACATCCTGTCGACCAGCGACGATGTGCACGAAGGACAGCCGCTGCTGGCGCCGGTCATGCGCGCCGGGCGCCGCCTGGGCGCGACGCCGAGCCTGGCCGAGATCCGCAAGCGCGCGGCGGGCGATCTGTCCCGGCTTCCCCCTGCCCTGCGGCGCCTCGAGGCGGCGGCCTATCCGGTGCAAGTCGCCGGCCGGCTGCGGCGGCTCGCCGACGAGGTCGACCAGCGCCTCGCTCGCCAGGAGGAGGCCCCGGCATGACCGGGCTGCGGCCCGATCCCGTGCGAGACGTCCTGCTCGTCGTGGACGTCCAGAACGACTTCTGCCCGGGCGGACGCCTGGCGGTGCCGGATGGCGACGGGATCGTGGGCCCGGTGAACCGGCTGATGGCGCTGTTCGACCACGTCGTCCTGACCCAGGACTGGCACCCTGCGGACCACAGCTCCTTTGCCTCGGTTCATGCGGAGAGGACCGCGTACGAGACCATCCGCCTGGCGTATGGCCCGCAGATCCTTTGGCCCGACCACTGTGTCCAGACGACCCCGGGCGCGGACTTCCATGGCGGCCTGCAGACCAGTCGCGCCGAGCTGGTGCTGCGCAAGGGTTTCCGTCGTGACATGGATTCCTACTCGGCGTTTTTCGAGAACGACCGCCAAACCCCAACGGGCCTCTCGGGCTACCTCCGGGATCGCGGTTTTCGACGCGTGGTGCTGGCCGGCCTCGCCTATGACTTCTGCGTGCTCTGGTCGGCGGAAGACGCGCGCCGGCTGGGTTTCGAGGTCATGGTCGTCTCCGACGCCTGCCGGGGACTGGATGTCGCGGGCTCGATGATCGAGGCGGACCAACGGCTGACCGCAGCCGGAGCGCTGCGCGTCCTCTCCCAGGACATGGCGTGGGACGGCGCCGCGGCATGAAACGTCCCTCCGATTGTCCGGACGGCGTGCGCCTCTTCGCACTCGCCGCCACGGCCGGCCTTGGCGGCGCGGTTGCGGAGGCGCTGGGCTGGCCGCTGGCGGCGCACGAGGAACGCGGATTCGAGGACGGCGAACACAAGGCGCGGCCGTTGGAGAACGTCGCCGACGCCGACTGCTACGTGATCCAGAGTCTGCACGGCGGCCCCGACGAGAGCGTCGACGACAAGCTTTGTCGTCTTCTGTTCTTCATCGGCGCCCTGAAGGACGCCGGCGCGGCCCGGGTGACGGCGGTTACGCCGTATCTCGCCTATGCCCGCAAGGACCGACGGACGAAGCCGTTCGACCCGGTGACGACGCGCTATATGGCGGCGCTGTTCGAGGCGATGGGGACCGATCGCCTCGTCACCCTCGAGGTGCACAATCCGGCGGCTTTCGAGAACGCTTTCCGGCGGCGCGCGATCACACTTTCCGGAGCGCCGCTGTTCGTCACCGTCGCCCGCCGCTTCGGCGGGGACCCGATCTGCGTGCTTTCGCCCGATCCGGGCGGGGTGAAGCGCGCCGAGCTGTTCCGGGAGGCCTTGGAGGCGGACCTCGGCCATGCCGTCGGCAAGGCGTTCGCGGACAAGCATCGCAGCGCCGGCGTCGTGAGCGGCGATCTCCTCGTGGGCGATGTCGCCGGCGCGACCGTCCTGGTGATCGATGACCTGATCAGCACCGGCGGCACCCTCCTGCGGGCCGCCCGCGCGGCTCGGGCCGCCGGCGCCGTCCGGGTCATCGCGCTGACCGCGCACGGGCTCTTCATGCCCGGCGCCGCGGAGGCGTTGGCCGACCCGGCCCTCGAGGCGGTGGTGGTGACCGACGCCGTGCCGCCCTTCCGCCTGGCGGGCTCCACGGTGCTGAGCAAGGTCGAGGTGCTGCCCTGCGCGTCATTGTTCGCCACGGCCATCCGTCGCCTCGCGACGGGCGAGGCGCTCACCGACCTGCTGGTCTTCTGAGCAGCCGGTCGAGGCGCCGCGCATCGCGGGCGGCGAGCGCCAGGTAGCTCCGCGCCTGCCTGGGCCACTTCTCGGGCGTGCGCGGGTTTGGCTCCAGCAGGTGGGCGATGGACAGCCGGGCCCGCAGAAGCGCGCGGTAGATGCGATAGAAGAGATAGAGCTCGGGCGAGGTCCGCTCATGCAGGCCGGCGAGCAGCCGGCGACGCAGCCGAACGCCCACCTCCGGGGCCCCCAGGCGCTCGCACTCGAGATCGAGGAAGGCCAGCTCGTCCAGTGGATCGACGGCGCGCAGCGCGGCGCTGAATTCCAGCCGGTCGATCATCTTCACCGCTGAGCCGACCCAGATATGCTCCGGCCGCAGGTCTCCGTGCCCGTCGACAATGCGACTCGAGCGCGCGGCGAGCATCGCGGGGCGGCTGCGCAGGAACCGCCACTGCGTGGCGATCAGGCGGCGCACCAATCCGCGCGGAAGCCCGAGGCGGGGGTCCAGGAGCACGCGGCCATTCTCGGCCACCGCCGTCCGCCACCGCGCGAGGTGGGCCGCGGGCGCCAGCCCAACCCGCCGTGCATGGCGGTAGAACCGCGCGAGGGTTGCGGCGAGCGAGTCGAGCTGGCCGTCGGTCCAGCTGTGGGCCAGGAGGCGCGCCTCGAGCGTGTGCGTCTCGTCCAGGCGGCGCATCACCACCAGCCAGTCCACGACCGGGCCGGAGCCACCGAGGCGAAGGCCGGCTTCGCCGCAGACCAACGGGGCCACGCCGTGGTAGACATCCGGGGCGAGCCGCTGGTTGAGGGCGAACTCCGACCGGCACGCCGCCTCGCGCTGAGGCAGGGTCGAAAAATCGAGATAGTCGAACCGGACCGGCTTCTTCAGCTTGTAGACCGCGCTGTCGACGAAGAAGACCCACGACATGTGGGTTTCGCGCCGCGCCACGGGACCGGCGCCGCTCGGATAGGCCGCAGCCTGGCTCAGGAACGCGACCTTCTCGTCCAGCGAGGGGCCTGCCCCGATATCCGGTCCTGCGCGCACCTCTGCACCTAGCCCCCGCCCGGCGGACGTCCCTTGATCGAGCGCAATGCCCTCGACGTTCGGGACGATCAGTCTGCCACGGCTTCCAACTGAGCGAGCCGTCAGATGAGCAGCCCAACCCTCGATGACATCGTCAGCGCCGAAGTTCGACGCCTGAGCCCCGACGCGCCGGTGGAGGTTTCCCTGGTCGATGGCGTGGCGACCTTGACCGGGGAGGTTCCCGACGCGGCGCGCCGCCGGGCGATCGAGCAGGGCCTGCTGCAGCTTCCGCAGGTCGAGGATGTGCACAACTATTTGCGCATCGCGCCGCCGCCCGGCGACTTGCGCAGCCAGCTGATTGGCCTGCTCCGGCGAGAAGGCGTCCGGCTTCCCGCCCTCGATGTCCAGGCGCGGGACGGTGACATCGCGCTCCATGGGCGGGCGGACGCCTGGTTCGACCGCGACGCGGCGGAGCGTCTGGCCTGGACGCTGCCGGGCGTGCGGAGCGTTTCAAATCACCTGGTGCTGCCCGAAAGCGCCGTCACCCCCGAAGCGGACGACGGCGGAGGCTTCCCGGTCTGACATCGGCCGCGTCGCCCTTCTGGATCGGGCGCGACGGTTCCGTCCGCGAGTTCCCATGGCGAGCTGACGGCGCAGGCCGACCGTTTCGCGAATCTCCACCGACCTCAGGCTGACGGCGACGCGGGCCCGGTCGCTCCGGCCCGCAACGCCGGGGCGGCGAACCGCTCGAGGATGCTGGTCACCTCCTGGTCGCTCACCTGGCTGAAGTCGTCGTAGGACCCGCCGATCGCGCCCAGGAACAGATGATCCTCCAGGCAGACGACCTCGTCCGCCTCCCCGCGAAGCTCGCCGAGCGTCTCCGATGGCGCCACGGGCACGGCGAGCACGAGCTTCGCGGGATCGCGGGCGCGGACCGCGCGCAGCGCCGCGCGGGTGGTGGCGCCGGTGGCCACCCCGTCGTCGACCACGATGGCGACCCGGCCCTTAACGTCGGCGGCGCGGCAGCCGCGGAGGTAGGCGGCGCGGCGGCGCTCGATTTCCGCGAGCTGCTGATCGCGGACCTTGGCGAAGGTCTCGGCGTCCACGCCCAGCATGGAGATGACGTCCTCATTGCGCACGGTCACCGGCTGACCGCCGTCGGCGACGGCCCCCATCGCCAGTTCCTCGTGGAACGGGGAGCCGATCTTGCGCACCAGCACGAGATCGAGGGGCGCCCGAAGGGCCTGGGCGATTTCCGCCGCCACCGGCACGCCGCCACGTGGCAGGGCCAGGACCACCACCGGGTGGTTCGCATAGGAGGCCAGCGCCTCCGCCAGACGCCGGCCGGCCTCCGAGCGATTCCGGAAGGACATGATGGGTTCGCCTCTATCGCCGCAATGATCTCGCCCGGCGGGCGATCGCGCCTTGATGGCGATCAAGATTCGCCGACCACGGCCGACCCATTGGCCGGGCCGGCGCCGGTGTCGAGGGAGGTCAATGTCGGGCAGGCCGCGTCACGCGACAGTGCCGCCGGTCTCGCAGCACCCGGCCATGGCATCACCCCCAGCCGCCCAGCCTCCGCGAGCCGGGAGCCGAGATCCGGCGCTTCCGGCTTGGGCGGCCTGTCCGAGCGACGTCGCCTGGCTTGCTGAAGTCCTATCCGAAGAAGCCGTCCGTTCGGCGTCGCACTGAAACAGGGGTCCCGGGGTCTTCTCGAAGCGGAATGGACCCGCCCCGCTCTGCGCGGCTTGGTCTTGATCCCAGTCAATGAACGCGCCCGCCGCCCGCCTAGCCTTTTGACCGAAGAGGAGGGCCCTGCAGCGCGCCAACGTCTTCGACATCGACCTGCTGAGCGATCGGCTGCTCGACGCCGTGACCTGGGTCCGCATGGAACCGGAGCTCGCGCCGCTGCCGATTGGCCTGTTCGGCGCCAGCACCGGGGCCGCGGCGACTCTGAAGGCGGCGGCCGCGCGGCCGGACCAGGTTCAGGCGGTGGTCGCGCGGCGGCCGCCCCGATCTCGCCGGCGACCACCTGGAGCGTGTTACGGCCCCGACTCTGCTCATCGTCGGCGGACGAGATGAGCCCGTACTGACCTGGAACCGCGAGGCGAGCCGGCGCGTCGGAGGCATCTGCCGCCTGGAGGTGACGCCCGGCGCCACCCACCTCTTCGAGGAGCCGGGCGCTCTGGAGCAGGTGACCGCCCAGCCGACGCGTTGGTTTACGCAGCATCTGATCCCGGCGGCCGCCGAAGCCTGAGCCCTGGGCGACGCCGGTCGGGCGGCCTTCATCCTCTACCGCGGCGAGGGTGACCCCCCTCTGCATCCCGAAGGAGAACAGCTCCCGGGTCCAAGGCGTCGAGCCGATCGACCCGGGGGAATTGGACGTGCCTGAGCTGCAGTGAGACTTGGACGGAGCGGGCAGCACCTCTAGCCGCGCCCGCGATGACATCCGCGGCGAGGCCACCCGCCTAGCCGAGCCGCGGGCCGGGAATACTCCTCGCGCGACGAGATCGCGTTGAACTTGCCGCGGCAGACCGACGTCCTGCAACAGCAGGAAAGGAAAGCCGCCCGGAGTCGCCCCCGGGCGGCAGTCGAGCGGATCGAGACGCAACAGCCGCCCCGGGAGGGGTTGGGGGCTGCCGGTCCGCCTGTCGCCCTCCTTGCGGCTCCGCTCAGTAGACTGTGTACCCCCCGTCCAGCACAAGGCTGTCGCCTGTATGGAAGCGGGACGCTTCGGAGGCCAAGTACACAGCGACGCCAGCGAAATCTTCGGGTTGCAACCAACGCCGAAACGGCACGCGGCTGATCACCTGGTCCTTGAACTTGGGGTGCTGCTGGAGCTCGCCCGTGAGTTCAGTCGCCGTCCAGCCGGGCAAAACGGCATTCGCGCGAACTCCGTGTCGCGCATATTCGACGGCAAGCCCCCGAACGAGCGAACACACCGCTGCCTTCGAGGCGCCATAGGCCTCGTTGCGTGCCGCCCCGTGAATGGCCGACGTGGAGGAGATCGCGACGAGGGAACCGCCGGCGTCTCCCTCGGCCGCACGCGCCACCATGTGCCGGCAGGCCGAGCGGAAGGTGAAGAAGACCCCGTCCAGGTTGACGCCCAAGACCTTGCGCCATGTCTCGGAGGTCATCTCGCCGTAGCTTGGAGCGCCCTGCATCACCCCGGCGCTGGCGATGACCGTGTCGACTCGCCCGAATTCCCCGAGGATTTGGTCCATGGCGGCTTCGACAGCTTCTTCGTCGGAGACATCGACGCGGTGGGCCCGCACACGTTGCCCGTAGTCCTTTAGGCGCGCCTCGGCGTCCCTGTTCTTGGCGGGGTTTGTGCCCCAGATCACGACGTCCGCGCCGGCCTCGGCAAGGCCTTCCGCCATGCCCAGGCCAATGCCGCTGTTGCCGCCGGTGACCAGAGCGACTTTTCCGGTCAGGTCGAACGGTTTGAAGGCCATGACGGCGCTCCTGAAGAATGTACGGAAGTCGCGTCCCTTAGCTAATCGCCGCTGCGGGACGCGACTGCTTCGGTGGCTCAAAGTCGCCGAGGAGCAGGACTGGAGAGGTTTCCTCGGGGCTGCAGGTCAAAGGGGTCACGGTAGATTGCGAGGGGCATCGGGCAATTTCACAGGGCCGTGCTCGCGCGAAGGAAGCAGGACAGCTGCAGTGCCCAACGTCGTCTTGGCCCCGCGCTGGTTCGTGCACGACATCTCGATGTCGACGATGTTGAGGTCACCCTCGCTCCGTTTGCCCGTGACCTTACCTTCGCACCACTGGACGTCGCCGAGATAGTTGAACTGGCGGAACTCCATGTTCGTGCGGAAGACGAAGCCGTCGTCGCCCATCCAGTTGGTGAGCATCTGGGTGAGAAACGCCTGCCGCATAGCGCCGACGTCATAGCACTGTGGGACCCCGGCCTTTTGGGCGACTTCCAGGTCGAAGTGGCAGGCGAAGGCGGACAGCGGGATGCCGGTGGAAGGCACTGGGGTGTAGAACCTGGGCATCCGCTTCCGATTCATATAGTCGAGCCGCCACGCGCCTCCCCCGAACACGCCGAAGGTCCCCGTGCCTACGCAGTACCCGATCCAATCCTTCAGCGAGTACGGGCCCTTAACAATAGGGTCGATGGCCTCGCCGATCGTGACATCCTCCCAGTACCGCGGCTCGGCGCCACGCCGGCGTTCGGCTTCGTAGGCGGCGTCGATTTTGGCGATGTCGTCCGGCGTGTAGAAGGGCGGCTCGTAGTCGGTTTTCTTCTGCTTGTCCCTCGGGGTGCGTGCTACGTGCACAAGAGGCACGCGGATGGTCCTGACGATATCACCCCGCTGATTCTTCACTCGCGTGAGGCGGACGACCCTCACGGATGTTCCCGCGAACCGGCTCGGCTTCTCCTCGACCGACTCTATGATGCTCAGCGACGAAGTCCGGTCGCCCGGATAGATCGGCCGGTAGTAGGTGGTCTCAAACCCGATCACGAACGAGTGGAGGCCCTTGAGCGGATCCCCCTTTGGCACGAGCTGCATGGCGTCCGGAAGGCGCTCCTCAAGGCCGCCCACCGCATACGTCGGAAATGCAACGGGGCTGTTCCACCGAGTTGAAAAGCCATAATCAGGATCACACCACAAAGGATTGTCGTCACCGATCCCAAGCGCATAGCGGCGCATCGTATCGATGTGCGCCTCAGTGGTCGTTTCGAGCGGCTCGAAGAAGGCCGTGGCCATCCCGACGCGGGCCTTCATCGCGGCCACGGCCTCAGGAGTTACCTGAGTGGCCGCGAACTCATCCTTCTGCTGCTCTATCACTTCCGCCATTATGTCTGCTCCTGCCGCCTAGTCGTTCTCCGACTGAGCACTCGTTCGTTGAATTTGCTCCGTGCTCCGGCCCATCAGGTCTTCGTCGGCGCTGGCGCGGCGAAATACTCTCGGAGAGCTTTGCGGTTTGTTTTCATCATCGGCGTGAGGGGGATGTCGTCCACGATGAGAACACGGACTGGCACCTTGAAGGGCGCGAGCCGCTCCCTCAGCCATACGACTAGATCCGCCTCGCCTGGTTGCGGTTCGAGGTCCGGCTTAAGGACGACCAACGCCGCCGGGACCTGCCCCAGGCGAGCGTCCGGGAGCCCCGTCGCGCCGCAACGCGCGACGGCGGGATGTTCGGACAACACGCGCTCGACCTCGATCAACGGCACCTTCAGGCCGCCGCGAATGATCACGTCATCGACCCGGCCCTCGACATACAGGAACCTGTCCTCGTCCAACCGACCGAGGTCATTGGTTCTCATCCAACCGTCGGGCCCGGAGAAACGCGCATCGGGGTTGTTGATCTCCATGATGCCGACCTGCCCGACGGGCAGGGGCTCCCAGGTCTCGGGATCTAGGATGCGGACCTCCACACTGGGGAGCACGCGTCCTGAGCTTCCGCGTTTCGCGCGCCGCAGTTCCGGAGAAGCGTCCCTCGGCCAGTTCGAGACGACGCCGCTCTCGGTCGACCCGTAGCTGAGAAAAACCGGGCGGCCATAGGCCTCCTCGAGGCCGTCGGCGACAACTGGATCGAGGGGCGCCGAGCCCGTGACGAAGGCTTTCAGGCTGGCGAACTTCTCCTTCGGAGGCCGTACCTCGAGAAGGGTATGCAGACCTGCCGGCGGCAGCCCGGCGTATTCTGGCTTGTGCCGCTCCACCAGGTCCGCCCAGCGGCTCACGTCCACTCGCTCCATCAGAGCCATGGTGAGCGGCCGCGTGCCCCAGGGAAGCATGGTGAGAACACCCCCCACGGTGCCGAGCGGTATCGCGTGGATGAAGGCGCGACCCCCCACGACCGGCGCATCGACGTCGCGAACGAACCGCTCAAGCCACTTCCACGTGATGCTGATCCGCTTCGGCGGCCCGGTTGTGCCGCTCGTCGGCACGAGAATGGCCATGTCCGAGTCCGGCTGTTTGTCGGACCTTGCCCGGGCCAATCCCTGGCGAACCGAAACGGCAAGTCCGTGCTCGTCCTCACCGATCTGGATGCCCGCTGCGCCGAGCTCACGAACGGTCTCTTCAAGCTGCGGCGTCCAAGCCGTCGCATCGGCGATTACGATCGACGGTCGGACCGTGCGTACGTCCGAACACAGGCTAAGGGTCGGCTGTATGCCCGACACCATCAAAACGCTTCTGGGCGCCGCTAAGAGCGCGATCATCGCCGAAGGGGTCGCGGGTCGATTGCGGAACACCAGCGCAGCGGAACGTCCGCCAGGATCAGCCGCCTTGACCAGGGACGCCAGCGAACGCGCAAACTCGGCTACCTGGCTCCACGTCAGCTCGCGGTCTTCGAATTCTATGGCCGGGATGTCGCCGGCCTGCTCGAGCACGCGCCGGATACGTCTCGACACAAGTGGGACGGAGATCTCCGTCGCCGCGGTCGGCTGATCGCTCGTCACCCCCAAAACGCCAGCTCCCGCGGCCCGGGAGCACTCGGCGCTGGGCGATCTCCCCGGGCGATTGTTTTACAAAAGGAACCATCGCGGCCCTGATCTGACGTATCCCGACCATCAGCCCGATTGAATGTCGGTTAGGCGAACGATTGATGAGAGATCGACAATAATCCGGAGCCCAAATCGTCATTAAAGGAGGCGACGCCTTCATTGTAGACGATGACGACCACGGGTCGCGGCGGAGCGCCGTTTCGCGACGCGGAAGCAGGGAACGACGATGACCAGGTGGCTGGTTTCTGCAGACCTCCACCGACATCCCGCCGCCCGGCCGGCGGCGGGATGTCGGGTACGCTCCAGTGAGCAGGATTCTTCGCCTGGAGACCCGCGATCGGCGTGAACGCCCACGCCGTTCTTACGGAGGTTGTCTTGGACGTCACATTTTCCCTCGAATATGAGCAGTTCCGGCAGGAGGTGCGCACCTTCATCGCGGAGCACTGGAGCTCTAAGGACGCCCAAGACCGCGATGCCGCCGCCTTCCGCCGACGCGGGATCGAGCGGGGTTACCTGTACCGGGGTATTCCGCGGCAGTTCGGGGGTTCGGAACAGCCGCGCGATCCGATCAAGGCTTACATCATCCAGCGCGAATACGCCCGCAGCAACGCCCCCGGTGAGATCTCGGGCGGCGGTCCTAGCCATCTCACGCCAACGCTCCTGGCCGAGGGCGAAGAGTGGCAGAAGGAGATGTTTATCCCAAAGACGCTGACGGGCGAATACGTCTGGTGTCAGGGTTACAGCGAGCCCGGGGCCGGCAGCGACCTCGCCGGGATCAGCACGAGGGCGACGCTCGAGGGCGACGAGTGGGCGATCGAGGGCCAGAAGGTTTGGACCTCCAACGCACACCGGGCCACGCACATGTACGCTCTCGTGCGCACCGAGCCGAACGCTCCCAAACACGAGGGCATCAGTTACCTGCTCCTGCGCATGGACCAGCCTGGGATCGTTGTTCGGCCGCTGAAGCAGATCACAGGCGAGGCCACCTTCAACGAAGTCTTCTTCGCCGGCGCGCGGACCCCGAAAGATTGGATTGTGGGGAAACGTGGCCAGGGATGGGCGGTATCGCGGACCCTGCTCGCCTTCGAGCGCAACCATGTCGGTGCGGCCGAAGCGTCGGAAGACCTGTTCGATAAATTGCTGCGGCTCGCGAAAGCCGCCAGCATCAACGGCTTACCCGCGCTGCAGGACCCGCTCATCCGCGATGAACTCATCAAAATCCAGTGCATGATCAGCGCCCACAGGTTATCGGGTCTCCGGCAGCTGGCCATGGACGCGGCGGGGGCGACGGAACACCTCGCAGTGGGAAGCTTCAACAAGCTCTACGGAAGCATCATCGCAGAGCGCATCGCGCGTGCAGCCCAGAAGCTGATGAACGACCACGCAATCGCGCAGCCCGTCGAAGGTGGCGGTCGGAGCCGGTGGGTTAGGCAGTACATGAACTCCATCGCCGCCCAGCTTGGGGGCGGGACCTCGAACATCCATCGCAACATCATCGCGGAGCGCCGCCTTGGCCTGCCGCGCGAAGCCGCTGGGGTTGAACACTGATGAAGTTCCACCCGAGCGAGGATCAGCTGGCGCTCGTCGATCCGGTCGAACGCTATTTGCGCAGCGCCTGCGACATGCCGCGCCTGAGACGGGCGTTCGAGGGCGATGACGCGATCAGGGCCGATATCTGGATTGGCCTGTGCGAGCTCGGACTGGCTGGTGTCATGGTCCCCCAGAGCCATGGCGGTCTGGAGCTGTCGCTGTTTGATGTTGTGTTGATAACCGAAAGGCTCGGCTGGTGGGCGACGCCGGGCCCCTGGCCCTGGCATGTGCTCGCGACAATGGCGATCGCCGAGTACGGCTCGACGGCGCAGAAATCGGAATGGCTGCCGCGACTTGCGACGGGAGAGATTGTCGGCGTCTGCGCATTTGCGGAGGGAGACCGCTGGGATCCGGAGACATGGACGCTGCACTCCGGCGACGGCGTGTCCGGTAGCAAGGACTATGTACCAGCGCTGCACCACGCCGATGTGTGTGTCTTGGGGCTGGCGGAAGGGCGCCTCGGGCTCGTCGATCTCAACGGACCCGGCCTAGAGCTGGAACCTTGGGCGTCCACGGACCTCACTCGTCCTGTGGGCCAACTGCGCCTATCGCAGGCCAAGGTGGACCCTCTGCCTTTCGGCGGCGGTACAGAGATCTTCGATGCAGCTCTGACCTTGCTGGCGGCCGATGCGCACGGTGGCTGTCAGCGGATGCTCGAGGATATCGTCGAGTATTCAAAAATGCGGGTTCAGTTCGGCCGGCCCATCGGAAGCTTCCAGGCGGTGAAGCACACGCTGGCCGATCTGGCGCTTTCGATCGAGCCGAACGCCACTCTGGCCTGGCATGCGGCGCGCGCATTCGATGAGAGGTCCGGTGAACTGCGCGCGGCCGCGGCGACGGCCAAGGCCCACGTGACGGACACCTTCGCCGATGTGGCGCGTACGGCGACGGAATCCTACGGAGGGATCGGATACACCTGGGCGCATCCGGCGCATATTTGGCTTCGGCGTTCGATATTCGACTACGCCTGCCTGGGCCCCCCAAGCCACCATAGGGCGCGCCTCGCCGACATGTTGGGCTGGTGACCGTTTCGACCTGGGGCCGTAGCCCGTGCTCCTGCGAGGCGTACACTGGCGAGGTGGAACCGAAGCCGCGACCGCAGAGAACCATAGCGCTCGCCGCCGCTGGGATTGCCGGTCGGCTTGACGCGCAACGGTGCGCTGGATGAGACTTTGACCATCAACGATGGCTCGACGTTCATTCCCAAATCGGCCGATCCCAGCGCCGCTGGCCCGCGCCTTGACGCGCTCCCCCCATGTCAGACCTTGACCGGCTAATCCGTTTCGCCGCCGTCGCCGAGGAACTGTCGTTCAGTCGGGCGGCCGCGAAGCTGCACGTCGAGGCGCCCTGGCTGTCCCAGCAGATTCAGCAATTGGAGACGCAGATCGGAGCGCCTCTCTTCGTTCGAGACACGCGGCGGGTGGAATTGACGCCGCTCGGATGCGCTGTTCTTGGGCCAGCGTCGAGGCTTGCGCGCGCAGCGGAAGAAGCGCGCGGCGCCTTGCAGAGGCTTTCCAAGGAATATGCGGCGAGCTTGGCGATCGGGGTCACCGTGAGCAGTTTCTGGCTTCCGGCACGCCAGGCGCTTCTCAGGCAGATGGCGCAAAGTTACCCGAATGTCGCGATCCAGCTCATCAGCGGATCTTCCGGCCCCCTTTGCGATGACCTCAGGGCCGGCATGCTCGATTGCGCCATCGTCTTCGGGAGACCAGCCGAGCGGGATCTTGAGTCGGTCGAGCTTTTCCGCGGCGCCGCGAGCGTGCTTATCCCCGCCGAAAATCCGCTGGCGCGGCGTAAGGTGTTAAGGCTCAAGGATCTCAGTGGCCAGGCCCTGGCGGTCAACAGAAGGGCGCTGGCCCCCGCCGGCGGCGACGCCATCTACGATCCGTTCCTTCAGGCAGAGGTTCGTCCAGTGCTCATCTCCGAAGGGCGCCAGGCGATGCTCTATGAAGCCACCGCCAAACGACTGATCCTAGTCTCTATCGGGTGGCCTCACAGCGACGAGGACATCGGCAGCGACTTTGTGAATCGCGAAGTTGCGGATTGCCCGCTCAACATAGAATACGTCCTGGTGCGGCGCCGCGAAGCCATGCGACGGCCCCTCGAGAAGCTCTGGATGTTGGCCGGTGGAATGGCCGCTGAGGCGCAACAATAGCTCTCTGCGCGGAGCCGCTCCCCGGTGATCTCGAAAATTGCTCCCCTGCCCTTTCATTTTTGCGGGCGGAAAAGAGACGAAGAATGGCAAAGACGACCTCAGCCGCTAACCCATCGACCCCGTTGTCAGAGGGCGCCGACGTCGCTTTTGACCTGAATCGGATCATTCCATTTGTCGCCGTGGCGGAAGAGCTCTCGTTCAGCCGAGCTGCGAAGCGGCTTGCGGTCGACCACACATGGCTCTCGCGCCAGATCAGCCAGCTCGAAAAGCAGTTGGGATTCGCCCTGTTCTTCAGGAATACCCGAAACGTCCAGCTTTCACCTCAAGGCGAGAGCTTTCTTGCCCACGCGCAGGAGATCGTGAACGCCGCCGTGCGGGCGGGCGAGATCGCCCGCCAGCTGGCCCGCCGCCACGACGCGACGTTCACCTTCGGCGTCATGCCGTTCACCTACTGGGTGCCCGCTCGAAACTGGATCATCGGGCAATTGGAATCCAGGGCGCCCGACGCGACGATCAACATCGTCCCGAAAGTCCCCGATGCATTGATAGAGGATGTCGTGAACGGGGTTGTCGACGCCGCTATCATCGACGGCAGCCGGAACATCCCTTCGCAACTCCACTCGCATACCATCCACAAGAGTCTTCCAGGCCTGCTGGTGCCCGCGGACGACGATCTGGCCGGAAAATCAGTCATCAGGCCCGGCGACCTGAAAGGACGGCGCATCGCGGTCAATGACCCGTCCCTGTGGCCCGGTCACAATGCGTTCTACGCATCCATGAAGGCGGCCGGAGCGATCCCGGTGGTGGTGCCGGAAGGTCGACGAGCGATGGCGTTCTACGCCCGGAGACAAGGTCTGATCTTCGTCACCTTCTCTTGGCCTTACGGTGAGTTGGGCAACAAAGGTGATTTCGTTTACAAGCAGTTGAACCCACCGCTCGACGTAATGGAATACGTTGTCGTCGCAAGGCCCGAAAATGCGTCCCCGCTCGGACGAATCTTCTGGAATCTTGTGACGAGCGTCGATCCTGATCAGCCGGACGCGTTAGCGGGCGGTCATCGCGCATTCCCGTAGCTGGACGATAAGGGATAGATCGCGCCGTATCTGCCCCGCCGAGCGCTCGCGGTTTCAAACGCCGCCAGCGAGAGCCGTCAGTGGTGAGAAATCGACAACAATTGAGCGGTGAAAACGTCATTAAGCCGTGCGCCGCCTCCATTTACACCAACCACTTGCAGGGACCCGCGCAACGTCGGGCTCACCTCTGCGGCTGGTGCAGCTTTCCGGCGATAGCCGGAGCTCAAATGGAGGTCGTCGATGTCCGAGACGATGACGCGCGGCGAAGAGTTCGCCAACGCGACGATCACCGAGGAGATGCTCGAGGCGGCTCGCGAGAGGATCGGTCGCGCGCGTCCCGTCCCGGCTTGGAACTCCACCATCACCAAAGACACCATCTGGCATTTCGCCATGGGCGTGGGCGACGACAACCCGTTGTGGTGGGATGAGGACTACGCCGAGCGGTCGCCGCGGGGGGGACTGACCGCCCCGCCCTGCTATCTCTACAGTCACGCGCACGGACCTGTCCTCGCCGTGGAGGATGCCGAGGAGTTGATACTGCCCAACGTGATGGCGCTCTGGGCGGGCGAACGCTGGGAGTTCAAGCGGCACCTTCGTGTGGGCGAGAACATCCGCAGCGAGTCCAGCCTGACGGACCTGACGGTGCATGAGGGCGGCTCGTTCGGCGGCCGATCCGTCACCCAGACCTCGACAGCGCACTACAAGACCGACGCGGGCGAAGTGGTCGCCGAATGCAAGCACATCCTCAAGAGGTTCAACCGCGGTGAGACGCGGGCGCGTGGCAAGTATCTCGACCGACCGGTCGCCAAGTGGACAGTCGCAGACCGCGACCGGTTCGAGGCGCATTACCGGCAGGAGGCCCGGCTCATGCGCCGGGGCGCCGAACCGCGCTATTTCGAGGATACTCCTGTAGGCGAGAAGACCCCGACCATGCTCAAGGGGCCCCTCACGCGCAGCAATCTGATCGGCTGGCAGATGGGGATCGGGCTTGGTCTCGTCGCCACCAATCGCATGATGTACGCGATCCTCGACGCCACACCCGGCACGCGAATGGTCAATCCGGATCTAGGGTGCGTGGACACCTGGGCGGCCCCGCATTGGGAGCCGGCGCTGTGTCGCGCCCAAGGGCTTCCGGGCGAGGGGTACGATCACGGTTGTCAGCGACTTTCTTGGGTCGCGCACTTCGTATCGGATTGGATGGGCGACCACGGGTTCCTGCGGGATCTCGAGATCCGCCTGCTGCGGCCGAACATTATCAACGATGTCACCTGGATCAATGGCACGGTCGTCGCCAGCGACCCTGAGACAGGGGCGGTCACGCTGGATATCGTCACCACGAACCAGCTGGAGGAGACGACGTCGAGGACGCGGGCTACGGTCGAACTCCCCCGCAAGCCGTAGCGCCCCGCCATGGAGCCGCTGCGCGATGATCCCGACCCGCTGCGCGGCTGGAGGACCAAGGCAAAATGCCGGAGAGGCGGGGCTGGGTCCTGCGAAGTAGGAGCGGCGCTCTAGTGCCAATGTCAAAGACCGAAGCGAGCCCGGATGATCCTGACCCTTGGCGCCTGAGAACCGACGTCGTGCCGGAGTGGTGGTACGCCGCCAGCGAAAGCTATCCGGACGAGACTCTGATCCTCAAGGACAAGGTCAGTTATTCCTTTCGGGAGATCGACACCCGCTCCGCCGCCCTGGCGCGCGGGCTGCTGGCCGAAGGCGCCACGAAGGGCAGCAAGATCGGCCTCCTTGCTCCCAATGGCCCGGAATGGGTGATCGCGTGGTTGGCGATCAATCGCATCGGCGGGTTGGCGGTTTTCCTCAGCACATTCGCGAGCGCCGCCGAATTGGGCTACGCGGTCCCGTACGCCGACGTCCAAATCCTGATCGTCTCAGAGACCTATCTCCGTCACGACTACCTCGCTCGACTCGAAGAGGGCCTTCCGGGGCTTGCTGAAGCCGACGGCAAGGCGCCCCTGACGCTCGCGATTGCTCCATTCCTGCGTTCTGCGTGGATCATCGGCGCGCGCCGCCCGCGCTGGGCGCGCGGCTCCTTGGAGGATTTGGAGGCGCGGGGAGCCGCGTCCCAGGAGTACAATGCCGCGTTACTTGCCGCGGCGGAGGCCCAGGTCGCGACCGCCGACGCGGCGATGCTGATCTTCACATCCGGCACCACCGCGTTCCCGAAGGCGGTCGTGCACACCCAGGGCACGGTGGTCCGCAGAAGTCTTTCGGGCCGGCGGGCGATGGCGAGTTCGACCGAAATCGAACATGGCGCTCGGATCCTTCTTCCTTCGCCGTTCTTCTGGATCTCGGGCATGCTGACCCTTTGCGGTGCGATCCAGCGTGGCTCATGCGTGATCTGCCTGGACGACCACTCGCCCCGCGGCGTGTTCGAGGCGATCCGGGATTACGGCGCGAAGTACGTCAGCGGGGTTGCGTCCGTCCTTACGCCGGCCTGCGCCGCAGGCGGCGAGGAAGGGCCGGCCGTGATGTCGCAATTGCGGCCCATGAGCAGCCACCAGATGGCCTTCTTCGATCGCCTGGCAGATCGCCCACCCGCCCGCTTGGCGTTAGCGCTCGGCATGACCGAGACATTCGGACCTTTTAGCGGCGGGTCGAACGAGGAGCTTCCGCCCGATCTCCCTGCCAGCGTCGGCCGGGTGCTCGAGGGCTGGGAGTGGAAGATCGTGGACCCGCAAACCGGCAGGACCCTTCCCGACAACGAGTTCGGCGAGCTCTGCGTGCGCGGCGTGTTCCTCATGGATGGCATGTACAAGAAGGAGCGCCACGAGGTCTTCGACGCTGACGGCTATTACCATACCGGCGACGGGTGCACCCTCAGGCCGGACGGTTATCTCGTCTACGGAAACCGCCTCAGCGGGATGATCAAGACGTCCGGCGCGAACGTGTCGCCCGAAGAGGTGGAGGTGGCGATCCGGGCCTTGCCCGACGTCGTGGACGTCTGCGTTGTGGGGGTGCCCGATCCCAAGCTGGGACAAATGGTCGTGGCGGCTGTCGTCCGGTCGCCAGGCTCCACTCTCGATGAAGGCGATGTGAGGGCGCAGGCCCAAGCGCGCCTCTCCAGCTTCAAGGCGCCCAAGAGGGTGCTCTTCTTCGAATACTCGGACTTGCCCCGCACGCCGAGCCACAAGATCCGTGCGCCGGCGCTGAGGCAAATGATCGCCGACATGATGGCGAACGAGGAGAAGGTCTAGCAGGAGCCGCATCCATCGGAGCGACGCGGGCGAGGAGAGCATGCAGGCGGTTACGTCCGACACAGTCGAGAACCTCAGCGTCCGGAGGGATCTGTCGCGCCCGCTCCTGGCCTGGGTCGGCCTTGCGATCCTGGTGCTGCTCGCGTTCGTCTCTTTCCTGGACCGTCAGATCATCGCCCTGATGGTCTCGCCGATCGAGCACAGTCTGAGGATTTCGGACGCTCAGATAGGTCTCCTGCAGGGGGCGGCGTTCGGCCTCGTCTACCCCATCGTCGCCCTTCCCTTCGGCTACGCGGCTGACCGGTATTCTCGCACATGGGTCATCTTCTGGAGCGTCATGTTCTGGTCGGTCTCGGCCATTTCCAGCGGCTTCGCCCAATCATTCAGCGTCCTTTTCGCCGCGCGCGTCGGGGTCGCCCTCGGCGAGGCTGCCCTGGGGCCTGCGACCGCTTCGTTGCTGAGCGAAATCTTCCCGAGGGAGAGGCTGGCGACCGTCTTCTCCATCTTTGGCTCGGGCTCGATCGTCGGCCAGGCCGCGGCCCTGGCTATTGGGGGTGCGGTGATCAGCTGGGCCAGGGGAGGCCTTGATGTCCCGTGGCTCGGTCACCTCGCCGCCTGGCAGATCGCGTTCATCCTGACGGGAGCGCCAGCCGCCGTTCTCGCGTGGCTCGTGTTCATTGTTCCGGAACCGGCGCGAGAGTCCCGCTCGGCCGCGGCAGCGGGGCCAGAACGTCCTCGATGGAGCGAAGTCTTCGACTTCATCCGTCAGACCTGGGCCTTTCTGACTTGCTATATCGTGGGCCAGTCGCTGCTCATGATGATCGGCGCTGGCGCCTGGTCCTGGCTCCCGGTGGCGATGGAGCGCTCGTTTGGCTGGAACGTGGTGCGCGTCGGATCGGCCGTGGGCCTGTTCACGGTCGCCTTCGGTCTTACCGGCCAACTCGCCAACGGGATTATCGTCGACCGAATGTTCCGTCGTCGCGCCGACGCGCATCTTCGCTACTACGTCGTCGGCGCGGTGATCGCAACGGCGAGCGGATGCCTAGCCCCCCTCGTCCCAGGCCCCTGGATGTACCTTGTTCTGTTGGGGCCCATGAAGTTCCTGATGAATTTCGCCGGCGTGTTCGGGGCTGCGCTCCAGGTCGTCACCCCACCGCGGTTGCGGGGTCGCCTCACCGCTCTCAGCGCGGCGGTCACCGGGCTCGTGGGGTGGACCCTGGGACCGTCCATCGTGGCGTTCTTCACTGATGTCGTGCTCCACGATCGATCCAAGGTAATCTGGTCCATCGCTCTCGTGACGGGCGTCTTCATGCCGCTGGCGGGAATCCTCTTTGCGCTCGGCCTCAGGCCAATGCGGGAGGCTGTCGCCCGACAAACGGGCTGAGGGCTTAGCCGCCCGTCGCGCGAGAAAAGTCAGACAAATGCCAGAAACCCGCATCACCGAAGCGATGAGGAGCGCCATCGGGCGCCAGTCCCGTCGACAGGTGTCCTTTCCGGTGTCGGAGTCGCACATCCGCAAGTGGGCGCTGGCGGTGTACTTTCCGGATCCGCCCCCCCGCGAGTTCATAGATCCCGATTGCGCCTCCAGCAGTCGATGGGGCGGGATGGTCGCGCCGCAGGAATTCAACCCCTTCAACTGGCTGGCCGCGGAGACCGAGGAGCCGGATGTCGTCGTCGACATCAATGACCCGGACCGCACCGAGATCCTCCTCGGGGTCGAAGGGCCTCATCTGAAGTTCCAGCTCAATGGAGGCAGAGAGGTCGAATACGGCGAGTTCATACGACCAGGCGACGTGATCACATCCGTCAGCCGTCTCGCAGACTATCACGAGCGGGAGGGTCGGCTCGGGTTGATGCTGTTCACGCTCAGCGAAGACACGTGGACGAACCAGAGGTCCGAACTGGTGAAGCGCACCCGTTCGACACTCATTCGCTACTGAGGGGGGCAGATGCCACAGACGGATGACCCTTGCACGGCCGAGGTCGGAGATGTTCTGCGGCCGTTTGTCCGTGAAACGGGCTTTGCGGCCTGGAACCGGTTCGCCGCGGTGAACTACGAATTCGTGCCCATCCATATGGACGATGAAGCTGGCCGGGCCGCCGGTTACCCAACCGCGTTTGGAATGGGCAACCTGCAATGGTCGTACCTCCACAACCTGCTGCGGGATTGGCTCGGGGACCGCGGCAAGATCCTCAAGCTGGCCGTGCAGTTTCGGGCTCCGAACCTCAAGGGCCAGACAGTGACGGCGCGGGGTGTGATCACGTCAACACGCGACGAGCCCGACGGACGGGCGATCGATCTCGATGTGTGGACGGAAGACCAGAACGGGACACGCCTGGCGCCCGGATCAGCGACCGTCGTATTGCGGCCCTAGAAGGAACTCCCGATGAGCTATGAGACGATCCTCTTCGAGCAGAGCGAAGACAAGGTCGCGACCATCACGATCAACCGCCCGCAGGCGCTCAATGCGTTCAATCGGACGATGTGCGAAGAATTCCGCGACGTCTGGGAACGAATTCGAGTCGACGAAGGCATAAACGCGGTGGTGCTACGCGCTTCGGGAGCGCGCGCGTTTTGCACGGGCGTGGACGTGCGCGACCGGTCTGGCGGCAGCGTCATGATGTACGACTCCCTGTGGGCGCAGGTCGATCCGGGCGAGTGGCTCGGTCCCAAGCAGAATCGACTCTGGAAGCCGATCATCACGGCCGTACACGGGATGTGCTGCGGCGGCGCCTTCTACTGGATCAATGAGTCCGACATCGTCATCTGCTCGGAGGAGGCCACCTTCTTCGACCCGCACGTCACCTACGGCCAGGTCGCCGCCCTCGAGCCCATCGGCGCCACCTACATGATGCCGCTGCAGCACGTGCTTCGGATGGTCCTGTTGGGAAATGACGAGCGGATCAGCGCCCAGACGGCGCTCAGGATAGCGCTGGTGACCGAAGTCACCCCCGCCGAGTCCCTGCATGCGCGCGCTCACGAGCTCGCCGCACTCGTCGCGGCCAAGCCGCCGGCAGCCACCCAGGGCAGCATCCGCGCGATCTGGGAGTCGCTCGATGTCAGCCGCACCGCCTCTCTGCACATGGCCTTGAAGTATTGTCTCGTCGGCAACCCGGTCGGCAGGGCCGAAGTCGACCGAGACAAGCTCATGGGCCAAGCCAAGCAGTTCCACATCCTCTAGTGTGCTCCCCCCACTGGCGAGGAGATCGGGCGGCGCGTCGGCCGGGTTACGAGGGACCAGTCAGCCGGTCGGCGCATCCGGTCGATAAGACCGATACTCAAATCTCCAGCCCTCCGGCGTCTTCATCAGGCGATCTCGGTAGCGGCCCGATGCACCGAAACCGCCTCCATTGATCGTGAACAGATATGAGCTCGCCGTCGCGCGCTCGGGTCCTTCGATGGTCACGAGAATGTTCGTCATATTGTGCCGGACGAAGCCGCCTGCGCTCGACGCTGCAGCTGTTGGCCTTCCAGCTGAGGTATCCTCGTTGGGCGTCCCCTCAAGTAGTTTCAGGACACCCTCGCGGCCCTGTGCGCGACGCCCCCCGGCCGTCTCGAACACCCCGTCCGCTGTGAAGAGAGCGGCCATTTCGGCAAGTTTCGCCCGATCGCCAAGGCACGCATAGCGTTTGATGAGGTCTTCGACATCCAGCTTTGCCTCGAGTTCCCAAAGTTGCACTGCGTACCTTTCCGTTCCTCTGTGAAGGATGCGGCCCTGCTCACGACGCTCGCGGACCCACAGGAGGGGGTCGTACATGCGGGACGTGACCGCCCCCGATCGCAGGCGCAGGGAGGACCTCCGACGCGCCTGCCGCGCGCGCCCGCTCCTTAATAGGTGTAAGTCAGGCTTACGCCCCACATCGCGGGGGCGGCGTACCGAATCCGCGCGGATACGGTGTCTGGCGAAGCCGTATTGAGATACTTCTTGTCGGTCACGTTCGTTCCCCACACGGCAAGCCTGTAGTGCTCGTTCGGCGACCAGCTCGCATTCAAGTCCAGCGTCGTGTACGGACCTGTGGCGAAGAGCGGATTGTCGTCCGCCTGGAAATAAACACGAGAGCTATAATAGAGATTGGCTGCAATCTCGAACAGTCCGATCGCCGTCCGTTTGCGATAATCAGGTGTTAGCGACACCGTCCACTCAGGCGCGCGGATCATCTGCTTGCCGCTGACATCGACATTCGGATTCTGATATTCCCCGTTGTCGACCAAGCCGTTACAGATCTTCACACCCTGCGTCGCATACAACGTTATATTAGCGGCGCTACAGGGATAAAGAATGATCGCGTGCTTGAAATTAGTGTAACGCGCGTGGTTCCAGTTAACGCCTCCATTCACACTGAACTCGTCCGAAAAGAGATATTGCAGGTTGAGTTCGGCACCGTAGATCACCGCGTCTCCAGCGCTCGACAGGACCGGCTTCACGACACCGTTGATTTGGGTAGAGTTCTGGAATTGTAAGTTGTCGTAGTTATAATAATACGCAGCCGTATCCAGGTGTAGCCTGCTGGTCTGCGTCTTGAACCCAACTTCGTTCGAGTATAGCGTCTCTGGCTTCACGCTTGGAGGACCAAAACCAGATGTATTGAATGTTCCACTCTTGTATCCAACGCTCCAGGTGTAATACAGGTTCGTCCTTGGTCCGAACTGATACCGAAGCGAAAATTTCGGGGTGGTCGAGTAGAACGTGTTCTCGAACTTTACGCCAGGAAACGAGGTTATGAAGATCGCGCCGGGCGGTGCATATTTTGGGATGCTGAGATTGATCGTCGACTTAGGCTCGATGCTGTAGCGAACACCAAGATCGACGTAGAGATTATGGCTCAGATGGACGGTGGCGTCGCCGAAGACGGCGTAGTTCGTGTCTTTCGCGACGCTGCTACCGAGCGAGAGGCAGGTGGCGGTGACCGGCGCGCAGCCTACCAGCAGGCCGGTGTTGAGGGTTCGATCGTGAGCGAAATAGGCCCCTAGGACCCAATCCAGCCTGTCCGGTATTCGGCCGTTGAGATCGAATTCCTGCTGAACCGTCTGCTCATGGACGTGCCAGTGATAGGTGGCAAGATTGTAGTTGGTCGAGTCCTGCTCCACCCAATCGGTGTCGTGGTCCCGGATGAACGATGTGTATGACGTCAAGACCGCCCAGCCAAAGTCGAACGTGCCCTTCAGCAGGTCCTGGGTCGAGATGACCTGTTCCTCGGGTGGCTGGTAGTTGCACGTTGAGTACGGGTCGGTGGCGATGCAGACGGGCGGCTGACCTGGTTTCGGAATGAGATAGTTCGCTGTGGCGAACCCCTTCCCCGTCGCAGGATCGACGGCCGCGACGTAGTTGTTCGCGCTTTGATCGATGTCGTTCCCGTAGGAGAGCTTCAGGAGGAAGCTGACCTTGTCCGTCGGCCTCCAGAGCAGCTTTCCCGTGAGATTAAGGTTTTCGAGGCGCCCGTCTGTCTTCGATCCAGTGAAGTGGTTGCGCAGATAACCGTCGTTACGGCGATAGTAGGCGTCGAGATTGCCCGTCAGAACATCGCCCACGAGCGGGCCGGAGGCGTAGAGGTCGGCTCTCCGCTCGCCGTAGTCGCCAGCCCCGACTGTCGCGTGAAATTCCGGGTGGGCGGTCGGTTCGAGCGTACTGACGAGGATCGCGCCGGCCTCTGTATTCCGGCCAAAAAGCGTGCCCTGCGGACCCTTCAGCACCTGGACCTGGGATACGTTCGGCAGGTCCAACAGGTTGCCGAATTCGTCCATCTGATAGACGCCGTCTACGTAGATTGAGACGGGCAAGAGTCCCTGCCCGAGGGTATTGGTGCCAACCCCGCGAATCGTTGGAATGACGAAGACCCCATACTGATCCATCCGCAAGCCGGGTGTCAGTCGCTGAAGCTGCATGTCGCTGACAACGTTTGCCTTTTGCAACTCGTCGCCCGAGAAGGCGGAGACGGACAGCGGCACGTTGACTTCGAGCTCAGTACGCTTCTCCGCGGTGACCACTATCTCGCTAACCGTCGGCCCGGCGTTCGCGGTAGCCGCCTGGTCGGGGGCTGCCAACGCACCGCCCGCGACCATCGTGACTCCCGCTGCAAGAACCAGGCGCGAAGTCGAGTTGGTCAGCCATGCAATCATCAGTTCCCCCTCGGTTGTATTTCGACCCAAGACAACGGGTCGGGGCCGATAATTGAGGTTCCGGTGTACAATGAACTCAGCGCCCCCTTTAATGACGTTTGCCCCCGGAATTGTTGTCGATTCCTCATTAATTCGCTGGTCGCTCACCCTACTCGGGAAGACAACCGGAATGCTCGGATCGCGAGCAGACTGGTCTGACGATAGGGGACCCGCGGCGACGCCATCGGTCACGAGCGGTTTTGGGCCCGAACACAAGAGCCTCCTGGCTAGCGACGTTCCCCCGCGGCGGAGACCCTCTCGCCCGAGACGCCTCGATCGGACTTGCGATATCCACGAGTGGGAGGGGGTGCCTCCGCACGAGCACCTCCCTCCCACAGGGCCTATTGCGCCGCGCTCAGGTTTTCGCGCTTCCGTCTGGCATGCGCCATGTCTGGACGGCTCCCCGTTGGCAAGGTTGATCCTGGAGTTGTGCGACGGCTGATCGGTGCGGCCATGTCTTCGGCCTGTTCGTGCGGCGCTTAGGTCCGCATGGCCATGATGACCTCCGCGAAGTCCCGACCAAAAGCACGAGCTTTGAGGCCCTCTGGCGCATTGGGTTCTCCCGCTTCCCGGTTCGACCGGTTCACATCACTCCTTCGTCGCCCTTCCCAAACATCTCCGGCGCAGCAGCGCCTGGTCCTAAGGCGGCCCTCAGCACCGGCTCGCGGTAGGCCTCGCCACCGGTCATGATCGCCCAGATCATCCGGGCCAACCAATTCAACCAGGAGCGCCATCTCGTCAGCCGCGACATCTACGAGAAACGACGCTCAGCCGCCCTGGCTGAGTGGCGGCGGCTCGCAAGCTAGCGTCACATCGGGTCGGGCTTGCTGCGTCCAGGCGGAGACGAGTTCGCATTGGACTGACAGAACCGCCGCCCACCCCTGAACCTAGCTCCGCTTTTGACCCTCGCCGCAACAGCCGGGAATCTCGGCGCTATCTCAGCCACAGCCGCCAAGCACCTCACCCGAAGGGGCGTCTTCGCCGGCCGTTTGGCGCGAATTGCCAGGCGCGTCTCCGAGCCGCAGAGATGCACTCCGGTTTGGCTCAAATCCCTGTTTTGCAGGGAATAGCCGGGGTTCATCCGCGGGCCGAACTTGCGGTGCGGGATGCGACCTGAGATTAGCGAACTGAGGCAACGGCTTAGCCATTGCGCCACGGCGTCGTCATTGGATCGACACGCCTTGGAAGGGGGAATTTGAGATCAGTTTTTCGGGAAGATCTGCGATCGCGCAGTCGGCTGAAAACCGAGCGCCGCACGCTGGTCCATCCAGGCGAGCGACGCGCCTTGCCGGACTTCGCAACCTTAGACGTCTTCGCGTGATTTCAGGCGAACCCACCCGTTTGCGCCGATCTGGCCGTCGCCGCCGCCCGGGGGCTGCGACCCGGCCCCAGCACCTTTCCGCAACGCTTCGCCGTCCGCGGCAAGCCTGCCATTGTCGCCTTGATGGGATCGCTAGTCGAGGCCGCCAACCTCGTGCTCAGCCGAGGCGACCCGTGGCGGGATCGATCCGCGAGCCGAACATGGTTGCTCCCGCGCGCGAGCCCGGGATGCGCTCGAGTAGATCGCTTCAATGGCGCGGGTCATGCGATCGGAGCTCCAAGCGCCAAGATCGACATCTCTCGCCGCATTCGCGAAGCGGCGGCGCCGTGCATCGTCTTTGAGCAGCGTGATCATAGGCTCAGCCATCTGGCCGACGTGTTCGAGCGGGACCAGATAACCTGAGACGCCGGGCCGGATAAC
>Ga0070680_100000520_pt1 | contig 26276 bp, 30 predicted proteins | sample KBSC73BmetaG_FD_64672 | JGI IMG/M metagenome (GOLD analysis project Ga0070680, IMG submission 64672) | Corn rhizosphere microbial communities from Kellogg Biological Station, Michigan, USA - KBS C7-3B metaG | ecosystem: Host-associated > Plants > Roots > Rhizosphere | place: USA: Michigan...
AAGATTCGGACCGCGCTCGCGCATATGGACGCGAGTGCGGCCAACGATCTGCTCGCGTCGAGCCAGGCTGAGAGCGAGGCGGCGCGGCAAGAGTATGAACAGAGTCGTCTGGAGGCGGGGCAGGCGCTCCTGTATGCCGCCCGGAGCATCGCTGATAGCAGTGGAGAGCGCGATCCACTGGAAAAGATCCAGACGCAGCTTGGTTACTATGAGGCTCTGATACAGCGCGCGAGAGATCTTCACGATCAGAAAGACCCACGAGCTCTGGATGCTTATGCGCAGGCCGCGAGCGTTGTCGATAATGATCTGCTACCGGCCGCCGACGAACTGGATAAGGCGAATTTCCGCCGTCTGGACGAGACTTACGCGCGCCAGGGAGGGTATTCAATCGGCTCGCGCGTTGTCGTTCTGCTCCTTGGAATTGCGCTTCTCGGCGTTCTTTTGTGGCTGCAAAGCTTCCTTACGAATCGCACGCGGCGCATCCTGAATTTGCCGCTGATCGCCGCGACGCTCATCGCGCTCGCATTCACGCTCTGGGGGTTGACTGTATTTGGAACCGAAGAGCATGAGTTGAAAACGGCGAAGCAGGACGCCTTCACATCGATTCGTGCGCTCTGGAAGGCGAGGGCCGCCGCTTACTCCGCTGCTGGGGACGAAAGCCGGTTTCTTCTGCATTCGAACAAACTCCCGGGCGCGGCTGACGACTTTCAGCGCAACGTCAATTCGCTGGTCCTGCTGCCTTCGGGCGTGACGATGCAGGACGTCGCGCGCGACGGCCTGAACGAAAACTCCGGCGCTACCGGTTATCTGGCGGATGAGATTCACAACATCACTTTTCCGCGGGAGCGCGAGCCGGCGGTAGAGATGACCGCGAAATTCGCTCAATATCTCGCGGTAGACCGTGAGATGCGGGGCCTGGCAGACTCCGGAAAATACGCCGAAGCAGTGGCGCTTCGTCTGGGCAATCAGCCTGACCAGGCGAAATACGCATTCGCACAGTTCGACGACGCTCTGGGCCGGACACTTGCCGTGAACCAGCGAGCGTTCGACGAGGCGGTAGATACCGGTTTCAGCGCGCTCTCACATTTCGAGGCGAAAGCCGCCGCGGCAGCGGCGCTGATTGTGCTGCTTGTATTCGCGGGGCTCGCGCCGAGAATTGCCGAATATCGTTAGACGGCGGGGATGAATGCAGCGGCAATGAACGTGCTTGACAGCACGGCGTGACCGCAACCGAAAGCAGGAAATACTGGTTCCGCTTCATGGCGCAATCGACGGCGCGCGTGGCCGGATCGAGTCCCGCGTTCATCGCCATCTGTGCCATTACACTCGGCTGGCTGGTAACCGGCCCGTTCTTTCACTGGAGCGATACATGGCAACTGGTGATCAACACGGTAACCAATATCATCAGCATGCTGATGGTATTCCTGATCCAGAACACCCAGAACCGTGAGAGCACCGCGCTGCAGTTGAAGGTGGATGAGCTATTGCGCGCGATCCGCGGCGCTCAGAACGCTTTCATTAATCTGGAGGAGCTGACGGAGGAAGATCTGGAGCGGATCAAGGAGCGTTACGCTACGCTGGCGGAAAAAGCGCGGGCGAAGTCTGGCCTGAATCCGCTTCCTGGCCCCACCAGCGGGGAGTTTCCGAAATGATGATCAAAAGCGGCGCTCAGGCAAAACGTAGCTGATGCCGAGCATGACGGTGAACTGGTTGAACACGCCTCGCGCCGTCCCATGCGGGGGCGGGGTGAGCTCGCGGCTGGGGAACGTCGTGATGTAGTCGCGGAAATCCCCGCGCAGCAGGAAGTATTTGTTCAGGCGGTATTTCACGCCGCCGCCCACGTCCGTCACAAACTTCCATTGGTTATTTCCGTTGAGCGTGGCCACACCGGGGAAGGGCTGGGGAAACGGCTCCGGCCCGGCGATGAGAAATCCTTTGGCCCCGGCCCCGATGGCTGCGAACGGCCGGAATCTGCGTTCCTCGTTATTGCCGTGGAACAGAAGGTCGTAAGTGATTGTGTGCGACTGGCCCTGAATGTCCGCCCGCATTCCGTTGTATTTCAGGTACGGGTGCCCATCCTGATACACGTACCGGAGTTCGCCTGAAACGTAGCTCCACCGATTGTCGTCCAGATACGCTCCGGCCGCGAAGCGGTTGAGAATGCCGGCGCGAGCGGTTCCTGCAGATGAAAAGATGGTTCCGCTGTTGTACCACCCATAACCGTAGAAGCCGCCGATCTCGTATTCCTGAGCGAAACAGGGAGAGAACATACAGGCGCAAAGAGCGATGGCAAGCCCGGGAAGAAGGCGAACACGGCGCACGCTTTCAGTAGAGTGCGGCTTTGGGCGGGGCGCAATGCCTCAGGCCAGCTCCGGCGTTGGCGAAGTCACGGTTCGCGGTAAACAATGCGACCGCCGGCGATGGTGATGATCACCCGGATGTTCAGGATGTCAGGCGCGGGCGCGGTCATCGGGTCGCCGGAAAGCATGATCAGGTCCGCCATTTTGCCGGGCGCGAGCGAGCCTTTTTTCCGCTCTTCGAATGCGGCGTAAGCGCCTTCGATGGTCCAGCTTGCGAGCGCCTCTTTCCGCGACATGCGCTGATCCGGAAACCAGCCGCCGGGGGGATTTCCGCGCTTATCCTGCCGGGTGACGGCCGCGTAGAACCCAGGGATCGGATTCGGGCTTTCGACGGGGAAATCCGAACCGCTCGGGACGTGAACGCCGAGGTGAAGCAACGTCTGCCAGGCATACGCGCCGCGGATGCGCGCCGGTCCGAGCCGGGCCTGAGCCCATGGCATGTCACTGGTTGCGTGCGTCGGCTGCATGGAGGCGAGGATGTTGTACCTGCGGAAGAGCTGGAAATCGGAGGGCGCCACTACCTGCGCGTGTTCGATGCGGAACCTCTGGTCGTTCGGGCCGCCGAGCGCGTCGGCGTATGCGAGCAGCGTTTCATGATTCGCGCGATCGCCAATCGCGTGCGTATTGACCTGAAAGCGTTTCGCAATGGCGCGTTGCGCGATGGAACGAATGAACTCCCGGCTGAGGATCAGGAGTCCGGTATTCGAGGGATCATCGGAATACGGCTCGAGCAGCGCGGCGCCGCCCGACCCGAGAGCGCCATCGGCAATCAGTTTGATCGAGCGAACGGTCAGGTCATCGCCGATCTCCGGGCCGCGGGCGAGCCAGGCGTCAATGAGTTCAGGCGAGTTCTGGATCATCGCGTAGATATGGATCGGAAGCTGATGCTTCGCCATCAGCGAATGGTACCCATCGATGACGCTCTGCGGGACGCCAGCATCATGCACGGTAGTGATGCCGAGACGCGCGCATTCCTGTGCGGCGCGAAGAAGGCGGCTTTCGAGCTGCGCCGGCGACGGCGGCGGGATCTTCGCGTAAACAAGAGACATCGCCCGATCGAGAAGAACGCCCGACGGGTTGCCGTTCGCATCGCGCAGAATACGGCCGCCGGCGGGATCCCGTGTGGAGCGATCGAGATGCGCGATCTCCATTGCCCTGCGATTGACCCAGAGCGCGTGGCCATCGACACGGCTGAGAGCAACCGGATTGTTCGGAGCGGCTTCGGAGATGAGATCGGCATTGGGAAACGCCTTCGACGGCCAGAGATTCTGATCCCATGCATCGCCGCGGATCCATTCGCCGGACTTGCGCTTCGATGCTTCCGCGCGCACCTTATCCGCGATCGCTTTTTCGGAAGCGACGCCGCGCAGGTCGAGGTTTTCAAGCGACTCGCCCAGCGCCTCCATGTGGCCGTGCGAATCGATGAAGCCGGGCAGGACGGTCGCTCCGCGGGCATCAATAACCCGGGTTTTTGGCCCAATGTAAGCCGAGACATTGCGCCCCACCGCGAGAATTTTGCCGTGAGCGATTGCAATAGCCGCGGCTGCGGGCTGGGCGGGGTTGACGGTATGGATGTTCGCGTGGACGATCGCGATATCGGCTTGTTCAGCGAATATGACGGACGTGAAGATCACGAATGCGGGGCAGAGGCGGGCTTTCATTGGGCTGCTACGATAATTTTTTCACCCGCTTACATCGAAAATGATTCCACGCGTACTGTCGGGCGTGCAGCCGTCCGGCAATTTGCATATCGGCAACTATCTCGGCGCTCTTGCCAACTGGGTCCGGATTCAGCACGATTTCGAGAGTATCTTCTGCATTGTCGATCTGCATGCGATCACCGTGTACCAGAAGCCGGAAGAGCTGCAGGCGAAGATTCGCGAACTTGCGGCGCTGTTTCTCGCGGCCGGAATCGATCCGAAGCATTCGCGCGTGGTGGTGCAATCGAGCGTGCCGGCGCATGCGGAACTGGCCTGGATGCTCACCTGCGTTACGCCGATGGGCTGGCTCGAGCGCATGACGCAGTTCAAGGCAAAGGCGGCGGCGCAGGAATCGGTGGGCGATGGGCTGTTTCAGTATCCGGTGCTGATGGCGGCGGATATTCTGCTGTATCAGGCGGCCATTGTGCCGGTGGGCGAAGACCAGATGCAGCATCTGGAACTGACCCGCGATGTTGCTCAGCGGTTCAATTCTTTGTACGGTGAAACCTTCGTGATGCCGGAAACGAAGCTGCCCGCCGTGGGCGCGCGCATCATGGGGCTGGACGATCCAACGGCGAAGATGAGCAAGTCCGCCGCGGGTTCAGGGCATGCGGTGGCGCTGCTCGATCCGCCCGAGCGCATCCGCAAGACCATCATGCGGGCGACTACGGATTCCAACCCGGCCGTCGATTTCGAATCGATGGGACCAGGCGTGGCGAACCTGCTGAACATTTTTCAGGCGTTCTCGGCCTCGAGCGATGAACAAATGCGGCAGCGTTTCACCGGAATGCGTTACGGCGATCTGAAAAAGCAGGTGGCCGAGATGGTGATCAGCAAGCTCGAGCCGATTCAGCAACGGTACCGGGAGATTGTGGCGGAGGCGGGTTATCTGGATTCAGTGCTGAAGGCGGGCGCAGAGGCCGTGACCCCGATCGCGAACTCCACTGTGGAACTGGTGAAGCAGCGCATGGGTATCTACGTCCCGCGCTAACATTAAGGATTGACCCCAGTGGATTCCGGGATCTCCTTGCATTCAGGGATTCTTGACAGGATCGTCTCTCGCAAACGGGAGGAGTTGCGCGACGCCGCGGAACCGATCGAAAAATTGCATGAAATCGCGGATGCCAATCGCGCGGACCGGCGTGATTTCGCTGGGGCGTTGCGAGCGAAATCGCCCGCCATTATCGCGGAAATCAAAAAGGCTTCGCCCAGCCGGGGCGTGCTGATCCAGGATTTCCGGCCGGCGAACCTGGCCGCCCAATATGAGCGGGGCGGGGCGGCGGCGTTGTCTGTATTAACGGATCGCGATTTCTTCCAGGGCAGGATCGAAGATTTGCGAGCGGCTCGCGCGGCGTGCTCTCTCCCGGTGTTGCGGAAGGATTTTACGATTGCCGCGTATCACGTGATCGAAGCCGCCGCGGCCGGCGCCGACGCGATTCTGCTGATCGCGGCTATCCTCGAGATCGAACAGATGCGTGAGTTCCGAGAGCTTGCGGCGGAGTACGGTATGGCGGCGCTGGTGGAAGCGCACGATGCCGCCGAGGTCGAAAAATCGCTCGCGTCCGGCGCGGATATGATCGGCGTAAACAATCGCGATCTGCGTACTTTCCACACTTCGCTCGAAACGTCGATTACTCTTGCGCCGCTGCTTTCCAGCGCATCCGTCAAAGTGAGTGAAAGCGGCATCTTTACCGCGGCGGATATTGTGAAGCTCGCGCATGCGGGCTACCGAGCCTTTCTCGTCGGGGAACACCTGGTAAAGTCGGCCGATCCGGCGGCGGCTCTGGGATCGCTGGCGGAAGCGCGCGCGGAAGTGGCCCCGTAATGTTCGTCAAGATCTGCGGAATCACGAATCGGGATGATGCGATGGCGGCGATCGACGCCGGTGCGCGGGCAATCGGATTCATTTTCTATCCGAAAAGTCCTCGATTCGTTGATGCGACGGAGATTGCGCGATGGATCGGAGATATGCCCACCGATATCTGGAAGGTCGGGATTTTCGTGGATGAGCAGGCGGCCCGCATTGAAAAGATCGCGAAGGATCTCGGTCTCGATGTCGCGCAATTGCACGGTTCGGAAACGCCGGAGCAACATCCCGCCAATATCCGGATATGGAAAGCGTTTCGCGTGAATGAGGATCGCATACCCGATCCAAACTATCCTTCGGAAGCGATTTTGCTCGACGGGCCGGCGTCGGGCGAAGGGTTCAACTGGTCCATTACAGCGCGCATTTCGCGCCCGCTCATTCTTGCCGGGGGGCTGCATGAGCACAACGTACGCAGCGCGATTGAACGAAGCGAACCGTGGGGTGTTGATGTGTGTTCCGGCATCGAATCCGAGCCGGGGCGAAAGGATCATGCGCGAATGAGGAAATTTATCGAGGCGGCGCTCCGTTCATGACGCCCACACAGCCGGATCGCGGCGGCCACTTCGGTCCGTATGGCGGGCGCTACGTGCCCGAGGTGCTGATGTCGCCGCTCGAAGAACTCGAGCGGACGTACGAAGAAGCGAAGCGCGACCCGGCGTTTCACGAAGAGCTGAATTATCTGCTGACGCAGTATGCCGGCCGCCCCACGCCGCTCTATTTCGCGCGGCGGCTTTCGGAGAGCCTGCGGGGCGCGCGCATTTATATCAAGCGCGAAGACCTTCTGCACACGGGCGCGCATAAAATCAACAACTGCATTGGCCAGGCGCTGCTTGCGCGGCGCATGGGGAAGCACCGGATTATTGCGGAAACCGGGGCAGGGCAGCATGGCGTGGCCACCGCGACTGTTTGCGCGCTGTTCGGCTTCGATTGCACCGTCTATATGGGGGAGGAGGACATGCGGCGGCAGCGCCTGAATGTCTTCCGGATGCGACTGCTGGGAGCGAAGGTTGTTCCGGTGACCTCCGGCAGCCGGACTCTTAAAGACGCGATCAGCGAGGCGATGCGCGATTGGGTGACGAATGTCGCTTCCACGCATTATCTGCTCGGGTCCGCGCTGGGCGCGCATCCCTATCCGGCGATGGTGCGGGATTTCCATCGTGTGATCGGCCTCGAGGCGAAGCGCCAGATTCTGGAAGCGGTGGGACGGCTGCCGGACCAGGTGATCGCATGCGTGGGCGGCGGCTCGAATGCCATTGGAATCTTCCATCCGTTCATTGAAGACAAGTCAGTGCAACTGATCGGCGTGGAAGCGGGAGGCCGCGGCCACAAGCTGGGCGACCACGCGGCTCGGTTTTCTGGAGGGTTGCCTGGCGTACTGCAGGGTACCCGAAGCTATCTGCTGCAGGACGAGGATGGCCAGATCGCGCTGACGCATTCGATTTCGGCGGGGCTCGACTACGCTTCCGTAGGCCCGGAACATGCGCTGCTTCACGACCTCGGGCGCGCGGAATATTGCGCAGCGTGCGATAAAGACGCGATTGATGCGGCAGTCACCCTGAGCCGCATGGAAGGAATTATTCCCGCTCTGGAATCGTCCCATGCGGTGGCGGAGGCGATTCGCCGCGCGCCGGCGTTTCCGGAACAGGTGTTCATCGTTAACCTCTCTGGCCGGGGCGACAAGGATATCGATATCTATCGCGAAAATCTGAAGGAACTCGACGAACAGTGACGAGAATCGGCAGGCTGTTCGAAAAGCTGAAGCGCGAAGGCCGTTGCGGGATGATTGCCTATCTGACGGCGGGCGACCCGACGCCGGATGCGACGCCAGGACTGGTGGCTGCGCTCGAACGCGGCGGGGCGGATCTGATTGAGCTGGGTGTTCCGTTTTCCGATCCCATTGCGGATGGTCCGGTGATCCAGCGAGCGGGCGATCGCGCGCTGCGTGCGGGCATGACGCTCGCGAAAGTTCTGGACAGCGCACGGGAGATTCGGCGGCGCTCGGAGATCCCGCTGCTCTTCTTTACTTATCTGAACCCGGTGCTGCGGTATGGCTTCGGGCGCCTCGCGAACGACGCGAAAGAAGCGGGGATTGATGGATGCCTGCTGATCGACGTGAGCGTGGAAGAGGCAGAGGAATATGTTCACGTGACGCGCGCGGCCGGGCTGGATACCGTTTTCCTCGCCGCGCCAACCAGCACCGAAGAACGTCTGCGGCTGGTTGCAAAATATTCGAGTGGATTCATCTATCTGGTTTCACGAACGGGGATTACGGGCGAACGAGACAACATCGCCGGATCGGCGCTTCCGTTGATTGAACGGATGCGCGCCCAGACGAATCTGCCTCTGGCGATGGGATTCGGGGTTTCGAAACCGGAGCATGTGGCCGCGCTTGCCGGGCATGTGGAAGCCGTGGTGGTGGGAAGCGCGATTGTGCGGCAGATCGAGCGCGACCCGGCCGGTCTCGAGGCCTTCATGCGCAATCTCACGAGCCCGCTCGCGATGCGCGACGCCGCGATAAATTAGTCGAGATGTCACGCAATGTCGAGACAGTTCGGGATCCCGTACGCGCTCTTGCCGCCTGCCGCGAGCGGATCGACGCCGTCGATCTCCGCATTCTGGACCTTCTGAACGAGCGTACTTCCATCGTGGAAGAGATTGGCCGCATCAAGAGAGGCTCCAAAATGGCCATCTACGAGCCAAAGCGCGAGGACGCCGTGTTCCGGAATGTGATCGAACACAACTCCGGACCGCTTCCGTCCGAAGCCGTGAAGCGTGTGTTCGAGCGAATTGTGGATGAGATGCGGAGAGTCCAGAAAGAACTCATCGAATCGGGAGACGGCGTTTGAGGAGGGCGGCGCGTTTCAGCGTTGTTCCTGGGAAGTATTGAGCCATGCTGGTCGTAATGCAGGAAGGCGCTTCTGAGGCGCTGATCCAGAAAGTGATCGATCGCCTGATCGAAGACGGCTTCGATGTCCATCGCTCGACCGGCATCATTCACACCGTGCTCGGCGGCGTCGGCGGCCCGGCTGAGTTCGATACCGCTGTTTTCGAAGTATTGGATGGAGTTAAGGAAGTTCACCGCATCGTCTCGCCGTACAAGCTGGCAAGCCGCGCCTTTCGCCCCCATGGCACCGTAGTGAAGGTGGGCGGCGTCGAGATCGGCGGCGGCCGCGTTGTGGTGATGGCGGGACCCTGCAGCGTGGAAAGCCGCGAACAGATCGAGCGCGCGGCCGATATCGTGGCCGACGGCGGCGCGCAGGTGATTCGAGGAGGCGCATTCAAGCCGCGATCCTCGCCCTATAGTTTTCAGGGGCTCGGCGAAGAAGGCCTCAAAATGCTGCGCGCGGCCGCGGATCGCCGCAATCTCCTTGTAATCAGCGAGGTGATGGATTCGACTCAGATTCCATTGCTTTCCGCATACGCTGACATCCTGCAGGTGGGCGCGCGCAACATGCAAAATTTCAATCTGCTGCGCGAACTGGGAAAAATCCGCAAGCCGGTCCTGCTGAAGCGCGGGATTTCGGCGACGATTGAAGAACTTCTGCTTTCGGCGGAGTATATCCTCTCCGGCGGCAATTACGACGTGATCCTGTGCGAGCGCGGTATCCGAACGTTCGAGACATACACGCGCAACACCATGGACGTCTCCGCGATTCCGGTGGTGAAGAAACTTTCGCACCTTCCAATGGTTGCGGATCCCTCGCACGGCACCGGCCGGCGCGACCAGGTGCCGCCGATGGCGCGCGCTGCGGTGGCTGCAGGCGCGGATGGGCTGCTGATGGAAGTCCACCATGATCCGGACCACGCGCTAAGCGATGGCGCGCAATCGCTCAAGCCCGATCAGTATGCCGGCCTGATGGACCAGCTTCGATTGATTGCCCCGGCCGTAGGGCGTACGCTTTGAACTTTTACCCCAAGCCCAAGGTGGCCATCGTCGGCGTGGGTCTTATTGGCGCTTCATTCGGTCTGGCCTTGCGCAAGGCCGGAATCCCATGCGAGATCGCGGGCGTCAGTTCCGGGCGCAGTCTCGAAGCCGGCCTTGCGCGCGGCGCGATTGATCGTGGCATGGCGCTCGAAGAAGCCGCTCAATGGGCGGATCTGCTCTTTCTCGCGCAACCCATTTCCGGCATCATTGAAACGCTGCGACGTCTGGAATCTGTGGTGAACCCCGACGCGCTTGTCACGGACGCCGGGAGCACCAAACGCGCCATCTGCGAAGCCGCCACGAAGTATCTCACTCGTTGCGCTTTTCTCGGGGGGCATCCAATGGCGGGCAAGGAGTCCCGCGGGGCTGAAGTCGCCGACGGAGATCTGTTCCGGGGGCGGCCGTGGATTTTGACCGGTGAGCCGAATCACCCGATGGCGCGTCTGCTTCGCGACTGCATCGCCCGGTTCGGCGCGCGGCAAATCACTCTGGATGCCGCTGAGCATGACCGGCTGGTCGCGTGGAGTTCTCATCTCCCCCAACTGGCGTCAACGGCTCTTGCCTCGGTGCTTCACGACGGAGCGCCCAACGCTGCGCTGGTCGCCGGGCCGGGGCTGCTCGATTCGACGCGACTCGCGATGAGTTCCTTCGATCTCTGGCGCGATATTCTCGCGACGAATCGCGATGAGATCGATCGCGCTCTCGATGCGCTGATCGAGCGGCTCACAGCCATGCGCGCCGACCCCGAGCCCGATTTCCAGACCGGCGGCGATTTCGCCCGGTCCCTGCGTCGCGCTTAAATAGTAATCGCCGTGGATCCTTCTTCGTCGCGCGGTATCGGCAAGTACACAATGCTCGCGATGCTTTTGCCCATCTCCACATTTGTGGGGTACCTGATGGGTTACGGGCTCGATCATCTCTTTCACACCGGCTGGCTGCGCTGGGTATTCCTCGCACTGGGAACGGTTTCGGGATTTTTGGAACTGTTGCGGGAGCTGGATAAGGACGTGTGAACGCCGCCGATTTCGATAAAGCAATTGCGCGCCTTCCGGCGTGGATCATTGCGCTGGCGATTTTCGGAGCCGCAACGGCGGGATTCTGGTGTGGAATCGCCTGTGCAAGCGGATTTCTGGTCGGGGCGCTCGCGGCATACCTGAATTTTCGGATCATCGAGCGCACGGCGAACCGGATCGCGCGGCTGGCGAAAGAAGGGTCGGCCGGAACGGGCCGGCGGACCGGCTTGTCCCTGCTTATCCAGTTCGGAATCTTCGTTTTAGGGGCGTTTGTTATACTCAGATTTTCCGGTTTCAATATGGCTGCTGCGTTTTGCGGGTTCCTCGTGTGTCCGGCGGCCGCAATCCTCGAAATCATCTACGAACTTTTTAAATATGGTCACTCATGAAGCCTGGCTGACGAAGCTCTTCAACGCCTACCTTGCGGGGTTCGGGAACTGGCTGCTTGGCGTGTTCCACCAGACGGCGTCGGATCCGAAAGAGCCCTGGGCGGATTTCATCGTCATGCAGATGGTGGTCGCGGCCATTATGATCGTGCTGTTCCTCGTCCTGCGCCGCAGGTTGTCGATCGACAAGCCGGGCATAATGCAGCAGTTCTTTGAGGTGATCCATAACTTCGTCGTCTCTGAGGCCGACGATCAGGTGGGCCATGACAGCCGGAATCATATCGTTCTGTTCGAGACGCTTTTCATCTTCCTGCTGATCGCTAATCTAATTGGAATCGTTCCCCAGTTCATGAGCCCGACGCAGGCCGTTTATGTGCCGGCGGGCTGCGCTTTAATCGCATTTGTCTATTACAACTGGGTGGGCCTGCGCAAGCATGGCGCCTGGAGATACACTGCCCATTTCGCCGGACCAATCTGGTGGCTGTCCTGGCTGATGCTGCCCATTGAAATCATCAGCCATCTGGCGCGGCCGCTCTCACTTACGATTCGTCTATTTGCGAATATGTACGCGGGCGAGCAGGTGACCCTGGTATTTCTGAGCCTTACTTATCTGGTGGGGCCGGCGATTTTCATGGGGCTGCACGTTTTTGTGTCGCTGCTGCAGGCTTATATCTTTGTGCTGCTGACAATGATGTACGTGGCAGGAGCAGTAGCTGAGGAACATTAAACCGGGCCGCGAACACTCTCGCGCCGAATTTTCATCCGGCTTTGTGCCGTTTTCCGCGTGAGGCCTCCCGCCCCCAGGCGAGGAACGCAACCACCTCCGGAAAACGAATTTAATTAAGGAGTAACTGAGTTGAAGACGAAACTGATTTTTCTTGCGATCGCGCTGATGTTCTGCGCGCTTCCGATGTTCGCCCAGGGTCCGGGCGGCGGGGCGGCAGGCACTGGCAACATATGGGTGCCGGTCACGGCCGGGTTCTCCATGGCCATTGCTTCGGGTCTTTGCGCGCTCGGCCAGGGCAACGCTGTCCGCGGCGCGGCTGAGGGTATGGCGCGGAATCCGGGAGCGGCGGCCGCGATCCGGTTCGCGCTCATTCTGGGTCTCGTGCTGATCGAGTCGCTGGCGCTCTACACGTTCGCCATCATTTTCGTTAAAGTCGTTTAGCAGATATGAGCAGGGCGGCGAGTCGTTATGCTCTCCGCCCTTTTCCGCATGCTCTTCAGCGCGCATGATCGCGCCCGCGCATTGTCGTGGTTAACCTCTGCGCCGGTCACGCCCAATTTCCCTTTAAATTCTCCGCAATTTCAATCATTTCCCGAAATAACTCGCTTGCTCGACGGAAACGCATGATATTTGTGCGTTTGTGAAAGAGATGCCGAAGGGGTATGCAGAGAAGCTGATCCGGGTTCGCGCGCAGCGTCGCGGCAAGCCCGTTGAGTTGCGAGTTCATTATGCCGCATCGTCGCGTAACGGCTGTACTGTGTTCACGATACTGCGAATTGACGAGCTGCTCTAGGTACCATTACCCATTGCCATCGTGATCTTTGTCGCGTAAATTTGAGGCTTGGATCAGAGACGTGCACAACGATACAGGCTGCGACTGCCGATACTGATAACCCAGATTGGCAGCTTAACGGTGGCGCGCAGCGGCGAAACAACGGACATCAGTTCTGCTGGCGTTTCGTTCGAACTACTGAACGAGATCCAGACGGGCGAGCGCATCGAGTACGTCATCACGCTCTTATCGTCTGTTCATGACGTAAAGGTGCGTTGCCTCGGGAAGGTAGTTCGAAGCGGCCGGAATAACGACGCCAATTCCGGATTTGACATCGCCGTGACAATCGATCGGTACCACTTTGTGCGCTCAGAGCAGGCGGCGGCCATCTCGGCCGCATTCTGATCGGCATCGCTTTCCGGATCTGACAATTGAGACGCGCGGCTTGCCGTGATGCAGTCTGCGCACATAAGAACTTCGCTCAAGGCCTGCCGAGGTAATAAAATTGCCAGCAGAAGGCAACAAGCGATGACGATTCCCGAATTGTCCAGGGCAATCGGCGAGACGGATGCAGAGTTTCTCGTTTCGCTCGGCATCAGCCCGTACAACGTGATGGCCTATGAGCTGGAAATTCGCGAGCGCGTCCGCACTCGGATTCTGCGCGTAATCGCGCTTCTACAGGCTGCGGGCATCCTGGGCGCGCTGTACTGGACCATGATGAACTGACCGAGGATTGAAAAGATTGCCGAAGGCGGGTTTGATGACTCGCCCGTGCGTTGATCGCCGACACGCTGCGACAGCAGGATAGTCAGCAGACTCTGCTACTTTGCCCCGATTCCGAACCGCAGAGGCGATGCTTATCTTGAAATCGAACGGCGCCTGATCTTCCAAACCTGGCGTCGAAGAGAAACCTGACAAGGAATAAAAAACCCCGGCGCATGATGCGCCAGGGTGGAAATGACCAAAACCACGCCATCCCCTGGGTCAGCTTGTACGTAACTGTTGAGGCGACATACGGGCCCGGGGACTTTGCATACCTACATTTTGGTACCCTGCAGGGCCAAAATCAAGTGCCGGTTCGGGTATCGGCGATCTCCCGAAGGCGATCCAGGAGGGCGTCGATCCGCTCCGGGGCAACATAAAAATGCGGGGAAACCCGTACCCATCCCTGTCGCGGGGCGGCGATGAAACCGGCATCTTTCAGTCGCCGCACCATAAGCTGCGCATCGAGGCCTCGCCGGCGAAAGCTCACGATTCCCGCGCCGCTTTCGCGCGATCTCGTTCCCAGCGTCTCAAAGCCCAGCGCCCTCGCTCCTTCCCAGATCCGATCTCCCAAACATTGGACCTCTGGCGCGATATTTTCAACGCCGGCTTCGAGCAGAAGCTCGATGGCGGCGCGAAGCCCATAACATCCGATCGTGTTGAGCGTGCCGCATTCGTAGCGGCCCGCGTCTGCCCGGAGAGCCAGATCGCGCGATGCGTAATCGTTGTATTTTGCGACGTTCGTCCAACCGAATTCGGCCGGCTCGATCTCGTTCTGCAGATCGGCCTGGACGTAAAGCACGCCGCAGCCCTCCGGGCCGAGCAGCCATTTGTGCCCATCCGCCGCAAGCGCCCCGATGCGCGCTTTGCGAACATCCAGCGGAAATGCGCCAAGGCCCTGAATTGCATCGACGAAGAAGATGCAGCCGCGCCGGGCGCAAATCTCGCCGAACTGCTCGAGATCGATTCTGTAGCCGCTGAGATATTGGACGAAACTCGCGGCCAGCAGCCGGGCCCCCTTCGCGGCGTCATCGATGCGATCGAGCGGATCGAAGATTGAAAGCCAGCGCAACTCGACGCCTGCCTGCTCGAGACGCTTCCAGGGCAGGAAATTCGCTGGAAACTCTTCACGGAATGCAACGATGGCGTCTCCCCGTTTCCATTGAATCCCGCTGGCGATAGTGGCGATTCCCTCCGACGTGTTCTTGGTGATGGCAATTTCGCTCGGGCTCGCGTTGATGAGCTGCGCCGTCGCCGCGCGCAGGCCGTCATAACAGGCGAGCCACTGATCGTAGTGGAGGCTGCCGAATTCGAGAGCATCCTGCGCCAGTTGTCGCATCGCCTCCGCCGCGCGGCGGGAGAGCGGCGCGACGGCGGCGTGGTTCAGGTAAACGAGCCTTTGCGTGACGGGAAACTCCTCCCGCCAGATCTCGTGAAGGGGCATTTGCGCGATTTCGATCAATTCACTCCTCCCATGAGTTTTTTCATGGGTCGGATCAGCGCGGCGAGCGCCAGACCGACCGCACCGCAGAATCCGGCGACGATTCCAAACAGAACCGGAAGCGGGATCGTCTGATAAAGCGATGCCGCGTAGCCGCCCATGTATTCGCCCACTGAAATCGAAAGGAACCAGACCCCCATGATCAGGCTCGCGATGCGCGCCGGCGCCAGTTTCGTCATGGCGCTCAGTCCTACGGGGCTCAGGCAGAGCTCGCCGACCGTGTGGAGGAAATAAGTGAGGGTCAGCCACCAGGGGCTGGCGAGACTGCCGGTTGAGACCGGGATCAGAATGGCGAAGCCGGCGGCTACGAGAACCAGGCCAATCGAGAATTTCGTCGTACTCGACAGATCGCGAGGGCCGAGCTTCACCCACACCCATGCCAGCACGGGCGCGAGGATGATCAGCATCACCGGATTAAACGCCTGAAAGTAACCGGGCAGGAACCTGCCCCAGATCCCCGAATCCCATACGCGCAGGTTCGTGTTTCGTTCCGCAAACAGGTTGAGCGTGGAGCCGGCCTGCTCGTAGGCGAACCAGAACATGGCGGAGGCGACGAACAGCACCGCAATCGCTTTGAAGCGCCGGCGCTCGATCGCGGAATAACCGGGCGCTCTGAAAAGCCACGCAAAGAATCCGACAACGATCGCGACCAGCAGCACTCCGAATGCATTGTTGATCGCCGCTGTGGTGATGGCGCCGGCGAACCTCCAGCCCAGCAGACCGACCACAATCAGAATGCAAATGGCGGAAATCGCGGCCGTGCGGAAAACCCGGACATCCGAGTGAGCGCGCGAAGAGATGGAGCCGGTATCGCCCAGAAACCGCCATCCCGCGACATATTGAATAACGCCCAGCGTCATGCCAACTCCTGCCGCGCCAAATCCGTAATGCCAGCCGACGTTCTCGCCGAGGTAATCGCAGATGATCGGCGAAATCAGCGCGCCGATGTTGATCCCCATATAGAAGATCGAAAAGCCGGCATCGCGGCGCGCGTCATTTTCGCCGTAGAGGCCGCCGACCAGAGTACTCACATTGGGCTTCAGCAGGCCGGTCCCGCAAATGATAAGCCCCAGGCCCGCGAAGAAGGTCGCGAGCGTGGGAATAGCCATCGAATAGTGGCCGAGAGCGATGATGACGCCGCCCCAGAGAACGGAGCGGCGCTGGCCCAGGATGCGGTCCGCGATCCAGCCTCCGGGCACGCTCACCAGATAAACGAGGGACATGTAGATCCCGTAGATTGCGCCCGCTTTCGAATCGGGGAATCCCAGGCCGCCCGACGCGATGGCGCGCGTCATGTAAAAAAGCAGGATAGTGCGCATGCCATAAAAGCTGAAGCGCTCCCACATCTCGGTGAAAAAGAGGGTCGAGAGCCCGCGGGGATGTCCGAAGAAGGAGCGGTCCCATCTGGCGATCTGTGGGTCGGCTTCCGAGCTGACAGGCATGTAGGCTGTTGCTCATTTTCGCAGGCTTTCTCATTACGTCAGGCAATCCGTGCCGTTGAATATCCGGTGCTACCATGATGGTGATCGGTTTTTGGCGGCTGTAGCTCAGCTGGTAGTAGCGCCAGATTGTGGTTCTGGATGTCGAGGGTTCGAATCCCTCCAGCCGCCCCAGAAATGCGCCTCGCCTGTATACTGGCCCATTCCCATATACACTGAAGAGACTTGCCGGGCCCTTAGCTCAACGGTTAGAGCAGCGGACTCATAATCCGTTGGTTGCAGGTTCAAATCCTGCAGGGCCCACCAGCGATGCTGCGCTTGCGATCATTGCATCGCCCGGCAGGACCGGTTGACGCACTCTGGCGCGCCCCGTATACAATAACAAGTGAAAGGTGGCCGTAATGTATCCGCAAAGCTTTCAAACCGCCGGTTTTGGTGGCCTTTCCGGAACCGAACTCCTCGTTGTACTCGGAGTTGCGGTATTGCTGTTTGGTGGCAAGAAGATCCCGGAAGTAGCGAAGGGCTTGGGCGAAGGCATCAAGAACTTCAAGGCAGCGATCAAACCCGAGGAAGAGCCCTCAGCAGAGACGAAGAAGCAGGCTTGAGCTTCGCTGGCCGCCGGCAAGTTGGGCGGGCGCACGGCTTCTAAAGAGAGTTCCTGAAAACGCGAAACCCCGCGGGAGCGCAACGGCTCCAGCGGGGTTTTCTTTTCGCAGGCGCGAAGATGGCGCGTGCAGGTCCGATTTACTTTTTCTTCGGCGGGACGATCGAGTCCTTTGCCGCCTTGGCGACGCGGAACTTCACCACCTTCTTGGCCGGGATCTTGATCGACTCGCCGGTCGCGGGATTGCGTCCCATGCGCGCCTTGCGCTCGACACGAACGAGTCTGCCGATTCCCGGCAAAACGAAGACCCCGTTCTTTTTTACTTCGCTGACGGCAAGGCTGCCAAGATGATCGAGCATCGTGCGCGCCTGCTTGTTCGAAACTTCGCCCGCTTCCGCGAGGGAGCGAACCAACTGGGTCTGCGTCATTCTCTGAGTGGCCATCAAACCTCCTGTTTCCAATTTCGCGAACGTCAGGTATGCACGGGAGTACTGTGTTTATTGGGTTCCGAAGCGGCTGAATGTTCGCGGGTCGTTACAATCATACGGAACGCGCGAAGGCTTGTAAAGCGGAAAAATGCCAAAACAGGCCGATTTTCGCGGTTTTCTGCTTCGCGCCTCGATCGCAATCGCGCCGGCAGGCTAAATCTCGAGATGTTCGGCTTGCGGACGCGCGACCAATACCACCAGTTGCGCCGTTCCGCGGGGAAATGCGGATTACGGGCCTGCCCCATCGCACACCGAAAGCCGGTGCACCGAAAAGCGTCACAGTCACAGGGGTCATGGGGCGCTCCAGTAAGCGTGCAGAGGCGGCGATGAAGGCGCATCGGTCGCAGCGAGCGAGATCAGCTACCGAATGAATGTCAATGCGGGTGAAGTCTTCACTGAGGCGGGGCCAACGCCGCGCAATTGATCGAGACGAAGTTCAGTGGCCGATTTCATGACGCGCATTCTATCCTGATCGGCAGTGGCTTCAAAAAAGGCGGGGGACGCATGGATCATTCTCATTGGAATTTTCAAGCTGCTGAAGGGGGCGGCCTGCCTGATTCTTGGGTTCGGGCTGCTGCGCATGCTCCACAGGGATGTGGCGGCTACGGCCATTCACTATCTCGAGGCCCTGCGGATCGATCCCGATAACCGCTACATCCACAATGCGCTGGTCAAAACCTTCCGCGTTACGCCGAGGCAGCTCAAAGAACTCAGCGCGGGCTCATTTTTGTATGCAGGTCTGTTCCTGACGGAAGGGATCGGGCTGGTGCGGCGGAAGCACTGGGCGGAATATCTGGCCGTAATCAGCACGGCCCTTTTCCTGCCGCTCGAAGGTTATGAAATTTACCGGCGGCTCACCTGGATCCGGATTGTTCTGTTCGTCGTCAATATCCTGACGGTCTGGTATCTGGCGATGCGGATTGCGAAACATCATCGCTGAGCGGACTGGCGCGCGAGTTCGCGCCGGAACGCCGATTCGCGCTCAGAGACGTACGCTTTGTAGCCTGCCGGGTCTATATACGCGGCGGGGCCCTCCGTCGGATATTTCTCGTATTTCGCTTTCAGCCCGAAATAAGCTCCATGCGCGCCGAGAAAGACATCGCAGGGGAGCGATTTGAGAACCGCGAAGGTCTTTTCATAATCCTGCGCCTGGTTCGGATATTTCGGATTGTTCACGATCCTGTACCCGGGATTCACGTTCGGGCTGCCAACGATCACGACATGAAGCGGCCGGCCGTTTTCCGTCACCTGCGTCGTCCACGTGGTACAGCCTTTCGTATGTCCGGGCGTCAAATGGGCGACGAGCGTGGTCCCGCCGAGTTTGACAGTATCGCCATCGTGGAGAACCCGATCGACTTTGACCGGCGCCCAGCGGGACTTGTATTGGAAGTCGCCCTGTCCACCGGACTCCATTTCGTCAACATCGGGCTCCATCACCATCAATTGCGCTCCGGCCAGTTTCTTAATCGCGGCAGTCCCGGCAACATGATCGTCATGCGCGTGGCTGATGAGGATGATTTTGACGTCCGACATCTTCGCGCCGGTCTTCTCGATGCTTTTTTGAATGTTCGGCACGTCCTGATCGAAATCGGTATTGATGAGAATGTCGCCGGCCGGGGTTTTGATGAGATAAACGGCGAGATCGGCGGTGCCGACCCAGTAGATATTGCCTGCGATACGGAATTCAGGGAATGGCCGATGCCAGTCTGGATTACCCTGAGCGGCGAGAACGCCCGCCGAGAGGATGAGGCCGAAGATGGCGCGGCGCATTAAACGTCCACCGACCCATCGTCATCGGAGCTGTCATCGAAATCCGAGCCGCTGTCGTCGGAAGAATCGTCGACATCGTCGTCGCCCTGGTCATCCTGATCGCCCTGGTCGTCGATGCTGCGAATGTCATCGTCGCCGGCGAAGCGATCATCCTGCCGGTCATTGGCACGATCATCGCCTCGGTCGCGATCGTCCTCATAGTAATTGTTGATAATCGTTTCGGAGCCGGGGGAGATTGGCCCTCCCGACAGGAAGCCGCTGCCTCCGCCGTACCCGCCATGGTGCCCGAAGATGGAGGAGAGAGCGGAGAAAGCTGTCTCGCCGGCGATGACGCCCGCTGCCGTAGTTGCGGCGCTCCGGAGAAAGCCGCCGAATGCGCCGCCGGATTGCGGCGACGGCGGCGGGGGTTGATAGCCGCCGCCCTGATACTGAGCCGGTTGAGGCGGCGGCTGCTGAACATGGGTGTCGCGTCCCCAATCGCCGGGTTGCGCGGGCCTCGCGCCGGACTCGCCGGGTAAAAATCCCGAGGCCGGGGCCGCCGTGCGTTGTTTCAGATCGTCAATCTGGGCTTTCGCCTGGTTAAGGGCCATATCCTGGATCAGAACGGTCTGAACCAGCAGATAGAGAGCATCGGGCCGCGTGATGGAGCGGCGAATCAATTCGTCGGCCTCACGATCGACCTGCGGCGGCGGGGCGTTCTGGATACGGGTCGCGAGACCCTGAATCAACTGGCGTTCCTGTTCGGTCATTTCAGCTCCACTCTCTTTTTACACGATACGGGCGGCGAGCAGAGAAAGTTCTCATCGAACCCCGGGATGCCTGACAATCCTTTACGACGCGCCCCGCTCGCGACATGGCAACATAACGGCTTGCTGGTAGCTCCGTGATGCTTCCTCAGGCTGTTCCCGCGGTTCGCCCCTCCGGCTTTGCCCGCTACTTTCCGGTCCTGCTGATTCTGTTCGCCGTAAGTGGCTGCGCGGCGCTCATTTACGAAGTGGTCTGGTATCAGACGCTGCAACTCGCGCTCGGCTCAACCACTATCTCGATGGGCTTTCTGCTCGCGGCCTATATGGGCGGACTCTGCCTCGGCGCCGCCGTGGCTCCGCGCCTCGCAGGAATGGCCACGAATCCGCTGCGCATCTACGCGGTGATCGAACTCGGAACGGCGCTGCTCGCAATCGCGGTAAGCGCGCTCATGCCGTGGATCACCGGGCTCTACCTCGCGGGCGCAGCGCACGGGTTCGCTGGCATGCTGCTTCGCGGCGTCGTGGCCGGCGCGTGCCTGCTGCCCCCCACCATTCTGATGGGCGCATCGCTCCCGGTTATCGCCCGCGCGATCGGGAATGAAAGCGACATTTCGCCACAGCTTGGATTTCTTTACGGCGCGAATACGATCGGCGCCGTCGTGGGTTGCCTCGCGGCCGGGTTCTGGCTGCTGCGGCTTTACGATGTGACGGTTGCTTCGCTCGTTGCGGCTGCTCTCAATACCGTCGTCGCCTGCGCCGCTCTCGCGCTCGCGCCACGATTGCCCGTGGATGAAGATGCGGCTGTAACCGCAGAACCCGCCGCGGCCCAAAGGGCCGGAGCGTCATGGAGCCGCCGCGCCGTCTACATATCGATTGCTCTGTCGGGCGCCGTCGCCCTGGGCGCGGAAGCCGTCTGGACGCGTCTGCTTGGCATGCTCCTGCTCGGGACGGTTTACGTATTCGCCATCATCCTCGCCGTCTTTCTCACGGGCATCGCGCTCGGCAGCTGGGGCGCGTCCCGGCTGCTCCGTCGCGTGGCTCCGATAACGGGTCTCGGCGCCTGCCAGATTCTCCTCGCGCCCACCATTGCCTGGACCGCCTTTGCGATCGCCCACGTACTGCCGTGGTGGCGTGATGACTGGCTCGACACCATGAATGCGTGGCGAATGTATGGCCTCGATCTCGAACGCTGCCTCGTTGCGGTGCTTCCCGCTTCCATCCTCTTCGGCGCGAGTTTCCCCTTCGCCTGCGCCGCCGTGAGCGAGCCGGAAGAACGTCCGGAAAGGATCGCATCCGGAGTCTACGCGGCCAATACGCTGGGTGCGATCGCGGGCGCGCTGCTCGTCACTCTCCTGCTCGTGCCGGTTTTGGGCTCCCAGCGCACGCAGCAGGTTTTGGTGCTGCTGGCGCTTGCCAGCGGTCTCGCGGTGCTCGGGCCACAATGGCTTGCCGGCATTCCACGGCGGTTCGCGCCTTTAACGGGCGCCGTCGCGCTCGCGGCGCTGTGTGCCTTCGCCATTCCCGCCACGCCTCCGGATCTGATTGCCTATGGCCGGTTCATGGCGCTGAACGCCGGGTTCTCCCGCATTCTTTACTCGGGCGAAGGCAGGAACTCCTCGCTCGCGATTACCCAATGGGGAAACGGCACGATCTATATCAATGTGAACGGTCACGTGGAAGCGACTACCGAGCCTTACGATATGAAGCTGCAGCGCATGGTGGGCCATCTTCCGGCGCTGTTGCATCCGCATCCCGAATCGGTTCTGGGCATCGGCTTCGGCGCGGGCGTCTCGGCGGGAACCTTCACCCGCTATCCGGGGATCCGCCATATTACGGTTTGCGAGATCGAGCCGCTCATTCCCCCGGCTTCCGCACGTTATTTCGCGCGCGAGAACTATGAAGTGATGCGGAATCCGAAGACCCGCATCGAATACGACGATGCGCGGCATTTCCTGTTGACCACGAAGCAGCGATTCGACGTGATCGCCTCTGATCCCCTCGACGTGTTCATTAAAGGCACCGCGGCGCTTTATTCAAAAGAATATTTCGACGCGGTGAAGCAGCGGCTGAACCCGGGCGGCTGGTTCAGCCTGTATGTGCCGCTTTACGAGACCAGCGAAGAAACAATTCGCGGAGAACTCGCGACTTTCTTCGAAGCTTTCCCTCACGGAACCATCTGGGCGAACACTCGCGATGGCCTTGGCTATGACATGGTCTTTCTCGGTTCAGCCGAACCGGTGACGATCAACCTGGACGAAGTGGAAGCGCGCCTGAACCGCCCGGATTACGCGCCCGTCGCTCAATCGCTCCGCGAAGTCGGCATCTCAACGCCGTTCGATCTTTTCTCGACTTACGCAGGCAACCGCTCGGATCTCGCGCCGTGGACGGCGGGCGCGGACATCAATCGCGATTCGAATCTCCGGCTTTCTTACGTGGCAGGCTGGGGGATCAACGCGAAGCTGAACGATTACCTCTATCGGCGTATGCTCTCTTACCGCCATCGGCCGGAAGGCTTGTTTATTGGCTCGCCTGACAAGGTGGATCGGTTGATGTCGGCGCTGCAGCAGGGCGCGCCGCGAAACCCCGAAAGCCGCGCCGGTAACCTGCGCTGAAATGATTAAGCCCTGCCGCTAAACTGGCCATTTGACCGTAGCCAAAACCCGCCGGCGAAACCCCTCGGCGCGGCGCAGACAAAGCCGGCCGCCGGCCGTACCTGTCAGCAACGCGTTTGATAGGAATCCCCTCCTGATTGTCGTCATCGCCGGAATCGGCGTCGCGTTGCTCTGGTGGTTTCACAGCCAGTACACGGTCAGCTTCCAGAGCCCTTTCGCGCTTCGATTTCAGTCGCCGCTCGTTATTGCCGAGCGAATCACCACCGACGGCGCCGTGCGCGCCCGGGCGGATCAGCACGGGAAGCGGCTGTCCGCGTGGCAGGAATACGCATGCCGCAAATTCGGATCAGATTGCCGCGTCGCGCTCGCCATCCAGCGCGCGGAAAACCCGCAAGGCAAATGTGAGATCTACCACTACAATACGGACGGCACGCTCGATTGGGGCTACTTCCAGATCAACACCGTGCACCTGAAGCGCCCCGGCCTGAACCTTCGCGATCTGCTGGATTGCAAAGCCAACATCGATTTCGCATATCAGCTCTATCGCGAGCGTGGCGGCTTCACGCCCTGGAGCACTTATAACAGTGGCATGTATCGCAGATTCCTCGGGCCCGAATAGGCGCTTTGCCAATTACCGCCGAACGCGGCGAGCGCTGCAAAATCAGCGCACCAGAAAAAGCGAATACGCCAGAATCGCCAGTATCAGACAACTCACGCCCGTATACAGCCAATCCTGTTCCTGCGCAAACGCGAACACGGCAAACACGACTCTCATCACCGGCGTCGCGATCATCATCAGCACGCCCAGTTGAATCAGCGCGCGCCCGTGCCCATCGATCGCCGCCTGTAGTGCCGCTCGCGGTCTTCAGCCAGGGCACGACGTCATGGAAATTCCCGTAGTCCGGCCGCTCTCCGGCCTGATGAACCAGGTACACAACACCGCCGACAAAAACGATAAGGGCCGCCAGCGCGACGCCGATCTGCAGAACGCGGCCCATCCACTGCTCCACCTGTTCATCGGTCCAGCGCACGTCAGATCCGTCCCGTCAGGCCGCTGTAGATCATCTCGATCGCAAGCGCCGCAAGCACGCCCCGGAATACCCATCTCAGAATCGAAACCGGCGCGCTGATCAGCAGTTTCGAGCCGGCGAGAGCGCCGCCCAGCACGCCGAGCATCACAGGCATGGCAAGGCCGGGCTCCACGTATCCTCGAGCCAGATACACGCCGGCGCTCGCCGTCGCGGTCACCCCGATCATGAAGTTGCTGGTGGTAGTCGAGACCTTGAACGGCAATCCCATCGCGCGGTCCATCGCCAGCACCTTTACCGCGCCCGAGCCGATGCCGAGCAGCCCGGAGAAGCCGTTCTCAGGAAAGTTTCGGTTCGCGTTTCACCGGCATTGCATCGGCCGCGGCGCTTGCGGCGCGCCGTCGCGGCGAGAGCCTCAACGCGTTCATCGAGTATGCGCTCGAAAGAGAAACGCGTAACGCACGCGCCGATGCCGAGCCCCTCGGAAGATAAAACCACCATGGGCCGCTGCAGTGGAGCCGCGCGGGCCTGCCCGGTCTTTAGTCCGCACGCGCCGGCAGCGCGCCGACGCGGCTGTCGGGCAGCGGCGTAGCGGCTGTCCTGTTGGGCAGAACTGGATATTCGACTTTCGGCTGGTCGCCGGTCAGCGTTTGGAGAAACGCGACGATCTGGTCGATTTCCGTGTCATTCAGCTTCGCGCCGATCTGAGCGGTACCCATGATCGCGACCGCCTGGCGGAGATCCCAGACTTTGCCGGAATGGAAATAGGGGGCGGTAAGCGCGATGTTCCGCAGCGAAGGTGATTTAAACCGGTATTCGTCGCTCGCCGTCTTCGTCACCGCGAAGCGGCCTTTGTCGTTCGGCGGGAGCACGTCGGACCCCGGCTTTTCCACCACACCGAACGGGAAATAGCCGGTGCCGCCGAGGTTCACGCCGTTGTGGCAGGAGGCGCACCCTTTCAAAACAAACAGGCCGAGCCCAAATTTCTCCGTCGCGTTCAGGGCGTCGCTTTTGCCGGTCAGAAACTGGTCGAAGCGCGAGTTCGGCGTGAGGAGCGTGGCCTCGAAGACTTCGATGGCCGCGGCCATGTTCCGGAAGGTCACGGGATCGGCTTCGCCCGGGAAGGATTGTTTAAAGCGCTCTGTGTATTCCGGAATGCTGTGGAGCACGGTCACAGTACGTTGCGGCGTGCTGTGCATTTCGACCGCGGCCTGCACCGGTCCCATGGCCTGCTCCTGCAGGTCTTTGGCGCGGCCATCCCAGAACTGCGCGATGTTGAAGACCGCATTGAGAACGGTCGGGCTGTTGCGCGGACCTTTTTGCCAACCGTGGCCGATTGAGGTTTCCATGCCATCCACACCGGCGAGCCCGAGGTTATGACAACTGTTGCAACTGATGACTCCGCTCGAAGAGAGGCGGGGATCGAAGAACAGCATTTTTCCCAGCGCGATCTTTTCCGGACTGGCGGGATTTCCTTTCAAATCCGGAGCGTGAGACGGGACAGGCTTGAATGCGGACCGAGCCTTTTTGAGAAGCGCGGCGTCATCGGCGCGCAGCGCCGCCGCAGCCACGAAAAGTGACAGAGAAATACCCAGGGAACGAAGTGTCATGGAAAAAAGAGATCTGAGGGCTTAAACTCTAGTTTATCCGAGGGCTGTTTTGGCTTTCCGGGTAAGCTGCCGGCGCCTGCGCAGGCGGAGTTTGTTCAGGAGGAAATTCGAGAAATGAAGCGTTTTTCGCTGGCGTTGCTCGCGCTGGCCGCCCTGCTTCCAGCACAGCAGGCCGGGCAGCCGCAGCCACTGAAAGTCGGGGACATGGCGCCCGATTTCGATCTGCCCGCCACCACGGGGGGCAAAATCAGCCTTTCGAGCTATCGGGGAAAAAGCCCTGTGGTGCTCGCCTTCTTCCCGGCCGCCTTCACTGGTGGTTGAACGAAGGAGATGCAGGCATACCAGTTAGGTATCGATAAATTCAAAACCAATAACGCGGTCGTGCTGGCAATCAGCACGGATAATGTTCCTTCCCAAAAGGAATTCGCAACAAAAGTGGGCGCGGCGTTCCCTATCGTGAGCGATTTCCGCGACCGATCGACGGCCAAAGCCTACGGTGTCCTCCGGCCGGACGGCATGGCGAACCGGACCACGTTCGTGATCGATAAAGACGGCAAGATCGACTTCGTAGAGCAGGGCAATACGGCGATCGATCCGCTCGCCGCGGATACGGCGTGCAGCCGGCTGGCGCATCGGGCGCAGTCCAAATAAGGTTGGAGTTGAAGCCGGGCGATAAAGCCTATCGTCCGGCTCGCACCTCGGCCGGTTTCAGGTATTTATTGAGGAAGTTCTCCGTGGCATCGTAGGCCGAGAGCCAGTGCGTGTGTATCAGGAAATCGTGCACTTCATCGGGGAAGATGAGCTGTTCGAAGTAGACGCCCTGCTTGCGCAGCGCTTCGGCCATCTGTACGCTTTCACTGAAGGGGACGTTGCGATCGTCGTCGCCTTGGATCAGCAGCACGGGCGAGCGCCAGGTACCGACCGATGCCATGGGCGAAGACTCGAACGCGACGCGCGCCACTTCCT
>Ga0070680_100000532_pt1 | contig 25987 bp, 24 predicted proteins | sample KBSC73BmetaG_FD_64672 | JGI IMG/M metagenome (GOLD analysis project Ga0070680, IMG submission 64672) | Corn rhizosphere microbial communities from Kellogg Biological Station, Michigan, USA - KBS C7-3B metaG | ecosystem: Host-associated > Plants > Roots > Rhizosphere | place: USA: Michigan...
AGTTGATCGAGGCGCGCAGGTGGATGAACACCGCGCCCAGACCGATGGCGGCGCGGTCCATGAACACGAACTCGCGCGGCGGCCGCACGCCGCCCCTCTTGCGCAGCTCGCCGAACACGTTCTGCGCCATCTCGCGCCCGTAGCCCTCGGCGATGCCCTCGGTGAGCCGCCGTGGCCGGTCGTCCATCAGCGGGCCATAGAGGAACGCGGCCCAACGATTGAGCACTTCGATGGTCTCGCGCGTCAGGCCGGTGAATCCCCAGTCCTCGTAGGCGGCGACGGCGCGGTCGAGGTCGTCGGTCATCAGGGCGCGATAGAGCTCGATCGAGCCCTTCACGAAGCGCGGCGGGAAGATGCGCACGCAGCCGAAGTCCATCAGGTTCACCGCGCCGTCCGGCCGGACGCTGTAGTTGCCGAGATGCGGATCGCCGTGGATCACGCCGTAGGAATAGAACGGCACGTACCAGGCGCGGAACATGTTGACGGCCAGCGCGTCGCGTTCCTCCTGCGGCCGCTCCTTCCAGGCGAGCAATTTCTCGCCCGCCAGCCAGTCCATGGTCAGCAGCCGGTCGGTCGAATGCGAGGGCACGGTGCCGGGGACATGCGCGCCCGCTTCGTCGCGCAACATGTGGCGGTAGAGCGCGACGTGCCTGGCCTCCCGGTGGTAGTCGAGCTCCTCGCGCAGGCGCGTGGTGATCTCGGCATGGATCTCGTCGGTGCGGATCGCCGGATCGAAGCGCTGGCCCACGGCAAACACCAGCTTGAGCTGGTTGAGATCGGCCTCGAGCGCCGAGGTCATGTCGGGATACTGCAGCTTCACCGCCACGTCGCGGGGCCCCATCGGATGATCGGCCGGCAACGCCGCGCGATGAACCTGGCCCAGCGAGGCGGCAAACGACGCCTCCCGGTCGAAGCGCGCGAATTTCGACTGCCAATCGGCGCCGAGCTCGGTGGCCATGCGCCGGCGCACGAAGGCCCAGCCCATGGCCGGCGCGTTGGACTGCAGCTGCGCCAGCTCGCGGGCGTACTCCGGCGGCAGCGCGTCGGGGATGGTGGCGAGCAGTTGCGCGGCCTTCATCAACGGCCCCTTCAGGCCGCCCAGCGCCGCTTTCAGGTCGGACGCATGCCGGTCGCGATCGAGGGCAAAGCCGAGATAGCGCTCGCCCGCCAGCCGCACGGCCAACCCGCCCATGGAGGTGCCGACCCGGGCGTAGCGGCCGAGCCGACCGCCCAGCGAGTCGCCCTCGTCACTCATGGGAGCGCGATCACAGTTTCTCCAGTTCATCGACGAAGCCCGAGATGACGCTCAGGCCCTTGTCCCAGAACGCGGGATCGGAGGCGTCGAGGCCGAACGGCGCCAGCAGCTCCTTGTGCCGCTTCACGCCGCCCGCCTTCAGCATGTCGAGATACCTGGCCTGGAAGTCCGGCAGGCCGGACTGGTAGACGGCGTAGAGCGAGTTCACCAGGCAGTCGCCGAAGGCATAGGCGTAGACGTAGAACGGCGAATGGATGAAGTGGCCGACGTACGACCAGTAGTGCCTGTACTCGTCGTCGAAGGTGAAGGCCGGGCCCAGGCTCTCTTTCTGCACCGCCATCCAGATCTCGCCGATCGCGTCGGGCGTCAGCTCGCCCTCGCGGCGCTTCATGTGGACCCGCGATTCGAAGTCGTAGAAGGCGATCTGGCGCACCACCGTGTTCAGCATGTCCTCGACCTTGCCCGCCAGCATGGCCTTGCGCGTGGCCTTGTCCGGCGCGGTCTTGAGCAGCGACTGGAAGGTCAGCATCTCGCCGAACACCGATGCGGTCTCAGCGAGCGTGAGCGGGGTGTCGGCCATCAGCGCGCCCTGCCCCGCCGCCAGCACCTGGTGCACGCCGTGGCCCAGTTCATGGGCCAGCGTCATGACGTCCCGCACCTTGCCCTGGTAGTTCAGCAGCAGGAACGGGTGCGACGACGGCACCGTCGGATGCGCGAACGCGCCCGGCGACTTGCCCGGACTGGCCGGCGCATCGATCCAGCCGCTGCCGAAGAACTTGCGGCCCACCCCCGCCAGCTCGGGCGAGAAGGCATTGTAGGCGTCGAGCACCGTCTTCTCGGCCTCGGGCCAGGGAATGATGCGGTCGTCATGCTCGGGCAGCGGCGCGTTGCGGTCCCAGTAGGGCATCGTCTCGACGCCGAACCATTTGGCCTTGAGCGTGTAGTAGCGGTGCGCGAGCCGCGGATAGGCCGCCTTCACCGCCGAGGCGAGCGCGTCGACGACCTCGTCCTCGACGACGTTGTTGAGGTTCATCGCCGACTGCGGGCGCGCATATTTGCGCCAGCGGTCCTCGATCTCCTTGTCCTTGGCCAGCGTGTTCGTGACCAGCGCGAAGACGCCGATGTTGTCGCCCTGCACCTTGCCGAACGACTTGGCCGCGTCCTTGCGCACCGACGGATCCTTGCTCGACAGCCGGTCGAGGATCTGCGGCTCGCTCAGCGTCTCGCCGCGGAACGGATAGCGCAGGCGCGCGATCGTCTCGTCGAACAGGCGCGACCAGGCGGCGCGGCCGACGACGTACTTCTCGTGCAGCGCCTTCTCCATCTCGTCCGAGAGCTGGTGCGGGCGCCAGACGCGCAGGTCGCGCAGCCAGGGGCCGTACTTGGCCAGCGCCGGATCCTTCTGCCTGGCCGCCAGGTCGGCATCCTCGAGCTTGTTGATCTCGAGCCGGAAGAACACCAGCTTCGAGCCGATGTCGGTCAGTTTCTCCGAGACGTTCTGCGAGAAGCTGCCGCGCTCGGCGTCGGCCATGTCCTGCGCATAGTAGAGCTGGGCGTAGGAGCCGATGCGGCCGGTGAGATCGGACAAGGCCTCGTAGTCGGCCACCGCCTTGCCCAGCGTCTTGCCGTCGAGCGCCGCGATCCGGCCTTCGTAGGCCCGGGCGAAGGCGTCGGCCTGCAGGGCGGCCCGCTTCAGGTCGCGGTCGAGATCGGGGCCCGTGGGGCTCGAATAGAGGTCGGTCAGCTTCCAGGTCGGCAGATCGCCCAGCACGGCATTCATTCACGAACTCCTCGGGTCAGCCCCCGATATCGGGATCGGCGGCGATGGCGTCAAGGAACGGCCCGACCAGAAGCGCCGCAAAGGCCTCGCAATGCGTCGGATCGCCGTCCTTGTAGTGTCCGGCGCCGTCGAGCAGGTTCATCGTGCCCAGCAGGCGGCCGTTATAGAGCACCGGAATATTCATCGCCGATTCGCAGCCGAGCGACAGGATCAGCTCGTGGTCGAAGAAGGCCCACCGGATGTCGTCTGCGTTGCGGCCGACCCACGGCTTCTTCTCGCCGATGACCAGCTTGTGCCAGGCCGTGTCCTTGACCTCCTTGTAGCCGCCCACCGGATATTCCCTGGGCATGTTGGTGTACAGGCGCTTCACCCGGCGGCCGTTGGGCGCCACGTAGAGCAGCGTGAAGAGCTTGTGGCCCACCGTGTCACGGGTCCCTTTTTCGATCGCCTTGAAGAACGCGTCGGTCGGGCCGGCCCTCAGGGCCGCGATGCAGGTCTCGATCGGTGTCATGACTTTCCTCCGGTTTGCGGTGACGGCGCGCGCGGGATGCGTTCGGGCAGCAGGCCCCTGGGCATCAGGCGCAGCACCAGGATGAGCGCGAGCGCGATCAGCAGCTCCTTGAGCGCCGCGCGCTGCACGGCGGTGACGTAGGGGATGAACTCGACCAGGAACCGCGCCGATTCCAGCAGGGTCATCAGCAGGTAGGCGCCGACCAGCGAGCCGGTGGGATTGCCGATGCCGCCGGCGGCGACGCTCAGGAAGATATAGATCGTGATCAGCGGCAGGAAAAGATCGGGCGCGATGTAGGAGGTGAAGTGGCCGTAGAGCGCGCCGGCCAGTCCCGCGATCGCCGCCGACAGCGCGAAGGCCTGCGCCTTGAAGCGCAGCACCGGCTTGCCCGCGACCTGCGCCACCTGCGCATCCTCGCGGATTGCCCGCAGCGCGCGGCCATAGGGCGAGCGGTCGATGCGCCGCACCAGCACGAACACCACCGCCAGCACCGCGAGCACGATCGGCAGGTAGACGGCATTGAAGTCCGGACCCAGGGTGGCCTTCCACGGACCGGGAATGCCCGAGATGCCGTCGGTGCCGCGGGTCAGCCAGATCTCGTTCGATGCCGCGAGGCGGACGACCTCGGCGAAGCCCAGGGTGACGATGGCCAGATAGTCCTCGCGCAGCCGCGTCGTCGAGAACACGACGACGAGGCCCGCGCCGCCGCCCGCGATCAGCGCCAGCATCCAGCCGACGGGGATCGGCAGGTGCGCCGTCGTGGTCGCCAGGGCCGAGGCATAGGCGCCCACGGCGAAGAAGCCCGCGAGGCCGAGATTGACCATGCCGGTGCCGCCCCAGATCAGGTTGAGGCCCAGCGCCAGCAATCCGTAGATGCCGCCGATGGTGGCGATGAAGAGGAGATAGTTCGCCATCCCTAGAACGCCCGCTCGCCCAGCAGGCCGCGCGGGCGCAGGCTGAGCACGATCAGGATGGCGAAGAAGCCGACGGCGGATCGATAGGGCGAGCCCACGACCAGGACCGAGAGTTCCTCGGCCACGCCGATCAGGAACGCGCCCAGCACCGCGCCGGGTGCGCTGCCGAGGCCGCCCAGGACGGCGGCGGCGAAGATCGACAGCAGGATGCGCGCGCCGGTCAGCGGGTCGATCGAGCTGTCGAGGCCGAGCAGCATGCCGCCCACGCCGACCAGGCCCATGCCGACGAAGCTCGCCATCATCGCCACGCGCTCGGGCCGGATGCCCTTGAGCGCCGCCAGTTCCGGATTGTCGGCCGAGGCGCGCATGGCCTTGCCGACCCGCGTGAAGGCCAGTGCGGCGAAGACCAGCAGCATGATCGCCAGCGCCACGCCCATCGTCTCGGTCTGCTGGGGATTGATGCGGATGTCGCCGAAGCGCACGTCGCGCGCGATCGGCCGGTCGAAGCCGCGCATGTCGTTGCCGAAGCCCAGGCGCACGACGTTCTCCAGCACCAGCCCGGAGGCGATCGAGGCGATGGCCGCCGGCAGCGCGCCCTGCTTCACCAGCGGCAGGTGCGCCACGCGGTCGAGGAACAGGCCGACCGTCCCGGCGACGACGAACGCCACCGACAGCGAACCGACGATCTGCAGGCCCGCGGCATAGGCCATGTAGCCCGCGAAGGCGCCCAGCGTCGCCACGCCCGAGACCGAGAAGTTGGGAAAGCGCAGCACGGCGAACATCGCCGTGAAGCCGATGGCGGGCACCGCCAGCAACGCGCCCGACACCAGCCCGTTCACGACGGCCTGAAGGACGAGGTCCATTCGATCAGGCGATCTTCACCAGCACGGGCTTGCCGGCCTTGATCTGCTCGTAGCGGAACTTGCAGTCGAGGATGTCGCCCTTGTCGTCGAAGTCGCAGGGGCCCGACGCGCCGGTGTAGTCGACCTTCTCGGCCGCCGCGATCGCCTTCAGCCCGTCGATGGCATTGTCGACCGGCTTGCCGCCGCCCTGCGTCACCTTGCGGATGTTGTCCCTGATCGCCGTGCCGTTGAAGGCCTTGGCCGCGGCCATCGCCATCAGCACCATGTTGACGTGGTCGTAGACCTGGCTGGTGTAGGGATCGGGGCTGGCCAGCCCGCTCATCTTCTTCACCCGCTCGAGCGCATTGCTGCCTTCGGCGACCGACGGCGCATAGGTGTAGACGCCCTCGACCACCTCGTTCTGGCCGACCTGCTCGATCAGCTTCCGGTTGATGGCATAGGCCTGGCCGATGATCTTGCCCTTGTAGCCCGCGCGATAGAGGTCCTTCAGCAGCACGATCGTGTCGGGCGTGTAGCCGGCGCACAGGATCGCGTCGGGCGCGAAGCGCAGGGCCTGGTCGACCTCGGTGCGGTAGGTCGTCTTCTTGTCGTCGTAGATCAGGCCGGCGTGGCTGCCGCCCGCCTTCCGGGCGACGCCCTCCATGATCTCGATGCTCGACTTGGCGAACGGCGTCTGCGGCACGAGGGTGAAGATCTTCCTGGCGCCGAGCCCCACGAGGAAACCGCCGGTGCGGGTGATCTGCAGCACCGTGTTGGGCTGGGTGCGCACGAGATAGCCCTGGTGCGGCAGCTGGGTGATCGTGTCGGCGCCCGACACCGTGCACAGGAAGGTCTTGTTCTCCCAACACAGCGGCGCCACCGCGGTCGTCACCGACGAGGCCCAGGTGCCCAGGATGGCCGCGACCTTGTCGACGTCGATCAGCTTGCGCGCCGCGCGCACGCCGGCATCGGGATTGGTCTGGTCGTCCTCGCTCACCAGCACGACCTTGCGGCCGAGCACGCCGCCCGACTTGTTGACCTCCTCGACCACGGCCGCCGCGACCTTGGCCATGGCCGGACCGTAGGCGCCGCCGGCGCCGGTCAAAGGCGTCAGGGTGGCGATCCTGATCGGGTCGGTCTCGGCCCGCAGGACCGCGGGAGCGGCGACGGCGGCGACACCGCCCAGGAGCGTGGCGCGGCGGCCGATGCGAGCGTTCATCATCTCAAGTCCCCCAATTCGCCTCAAACAGCGCCGGCGAGCATAGGCTGCACCTTGCCGCCGAGAAAGAGATCGCGGACCGTCGGATCGGTGGCCAGTTCGTTGGCCCCGCCCTCGCGCTCGACCCGGCCCTGGACCAGCACGCAGGCCCGCGTCGAGACCGCCAGCGCCTCGAGCGCGTTCTGCTCGACCATCAGGATCGCCACGCCGGTCTTGTTCAGCGCCACGATCGTGGCGAACAGCTCCTCCGCCGCGCGCGGGCTGAGGCCGGCCGTCGGCTCGTCGAGCAGCAGAAGTTTGGGCGCGTTCATCAGCGCGATCGCCATGGCCAGGATCTGCCGCTGGCCGCCGCTCAGGGTGCGCGCCGCCGCCCGGCGCTTCTCGCCCAGCATGGGAAAGCGCTCGTAGAGCTCGGCGATGCGCTGGCGGGCGTGCCGGCCGTCGACATAGCCGCCCATCTCGAGGTTCTCCGCCACGGTCATCACGCCGAACACGTTGCGCTCCTGCGGCACGAAGGAGAGGCCGAGCCGGCTGATCTGCGGCGCGCCGAGGCCCGCGATGTCGCGGTCGCCCAGCACGATGCGCCCGGCGCTCGGCCGCAGCAGGCCCGCGACCAGCTTCAGCAGGGTCGACTTGCCCGCGCCGTTGGGCCCGATCAGCGACACGATCTCGCCCGCCTCGACGTGCAGGGCCACGCCCTTCACGATCTCGTCGGCCGCGCCATAGCCGCCGCGCAGGTCGCCGACCGCGAGCAGGCTCATGCAGCGCGCCTGCCGAGATAGGCCTCGCGCACGCGGGCATCGCTGCGAACTTCGTCGAACGTGCCCTGGGTCAGCACCCGGCCCTCGGCCATCACGATCACCGGATCGCAGAGATGGGCGATGAAGCCCATGTCGTGCTCGATCAGCAGCACGGTGATGCCGCGCCGCGGCAGCTCGAGCAGCCGCTCGCCGATCTCGTTCTGGAGCGTCGGGTTGACGCCGGCCGTCGGCTCGTCGAGCAGCACCAGCCTGGGCTCGGCCATCAGCGCGCGGCCGATCTCGAGCAGCTTCTTCTGGCCGCCCGACAGCGCCGTCGCCGGATTGTCGATCAGTCTTTCCAGCCGCAGGAAGCGCGCCGTCTCCAGCGCCTTCTCCGCCAGCTCGGCCTCGCGCGCGCGCGCTGCGCGGCTGCCGAACACCGCCTGCCACAGGCCCTCGCCCGGCTGGTCGCGGCCGTAGAGCATCAAATGCTGGAATACCGAGAGCCGGGGAAAGCCGCGCGCCACCTGGAAGGTGCGCACGAGCCCGGCGCGGCTCACCTTGTCGGGCGACTTGCCGGCGAGGTCGCGGCCGTCGAAGACGATGGAGCCGGCATCGGGCGGCACCAGCCCGGAGACGACGTTGAACAGCGTCGTCTTGCCCGCCCCGTTCGGCCCGATCAGCCCGGTGATCCCGCCCGCCCCGACCGCGAGGTCGACGCCGCGCAACACTTCCAGCCCGTAGAAGGAGCGGCGCAGGCCTTTGATCTCGAGCAGGGAAGATGAAGTCACGGTCCGCACCCTACCTCACCCCGAGGGCGTGCATACATCCCTAGAGTCGGTTGTACGCCTTGAACCACTCGACGAACTTGGGAATGCCTTCTTCCACCGCCACTTTCGGGGTCCAGCCGAAGTCGCGGATCGTGTCGGCGATGTCGGCGGCGGTCTCCAGCATGTCGCCGGGCTCGCCGGGGTGCAGCTCGACCACGGCTTTCTTGCCCAGCGCCTTCTCGAACAGCTCGATAATATGGGCGATGTCCTCGCTGCCGGCGGCGCCGAGGTTGTAGAGCCGGTGGCCCGGCTGGGCGGCGGGCTTGTCGAGCACGGCCAGCGTGCCGGCCACGATGTCGTCGATGTAGCTGAAGTCGCGCCGGGCGAAGCCCAGGTGGAAGAGCTTGATCGTGCGGCCCTCGTGGATCGCCTTGGCGAAGATGTACGGCGACATGTCCGGCCGGCCCCACGGCCCGTAGACCGTGAAGAAGCGCAGGCCGGTGGCGTGAAGCTTGTGCAGGTGGACATAGGTCTCGACCAGCAGCTCGCCCGCCCGCTTGGTGGCGGCATAGACCGAGACCGGATGGTCGACCCGGTCGGCCACGGCAAACGGCAGCTTGGTGTTGCCGCCATAGACCGACGAGGACGAGGCGTAGACGAAGTGCTTCAGCCCTGGCAGGCGCCGCGCCAGCTCGACCATCACCAGGTGGCCCATCACGTTGGTCTGCACGTAGATGTACGGATCGTTCACCGACTCCCGCACGCCGGGCTGGGCGGCCAGATGGACGATCCGGTCGATCTCCTTGTGGCTGGCGGCCAGCGGCAGGATCGCCGTGCGGTCGGAGATGTCGGCTTCGATGAAGGTGAAGCCCGTTTCCTCGCGCAGCGGCTTCAGCCGGGCGAACTTCAGGACGGGATCGTAGTACGGGCTGAAGTTGTCGAGGCCGACGACCTGCTCGCCCCTTGCCAGCAACGCGCGCGCGACCTGCGAACCGACGAAGCCGGCGACACCAGTGACAAGGACGGACATGAAATCGGATTAATGAATGCGAGTGATGGAATTTGGGGCTGAAAACGGGGCGGCGGCGCTGATTACAACATTTCGCCCCGGGACGACACCTTGAAACGTCACGCACAGGCGGCGGTCCCCGGAGTCAGAAAACCTTCTTTTCGCAGCGGTCCTGCGTTCCCGATTGAAACGCGCAACATTCTGTCGCTACGGTCCCCATATAAGAAGAGCAAGGAGGTTGCCATGACCCAACCGGTGACCCTGGACGACAAGTATGTAGTGGAGACGGGCCGGGTCTATCTGACCGGCACCCAGGCGCTGGTCCGGCTGCCCATGATGCAGCGTCAACGTGACCTGGCGGCCGGGCTCAACACCGGCGGTTACATCACCGGCTATCGCGGCTCTCCGCTCGGCGGCTTCGACCAGGCGCTCTGGCAGGCCAAGCGCTTCATCAAGAAGAGCCACATCGAGTTCCAGCCGGCCCTCAACGAGGACCTTGCGGCCACCGCCCTGTGGGGCACCCAGCAGATCCATCTCTATCCCGGCGCCCGCTACGACGGCGTCTTCGGCATCTGGTACGGCAAGGGCCCCGGCGTCGACCGTTCGGGCGACGCACTGAAGCACGCGAACTACGCCGGCACGTCGAAGCACGGCGGCGTGCTTGCCCTGGCAGGTGACGACCACATGGCCAAGTCCTCGACGGTCGCGCACCAGAGCGAGCCGGCGTTCATGGCCGCCAACATCCCGGTGATCCATCCCGCCAGCGTCCAGGACTATCTCGACTACGGCCTGCACGGCTTTGCCATGTCGCGCTACTCCGGCCTCTGGGTCGGCTTCAAGGTGCTGGCCGAAGCCGTCGATTCCTCGGCCTCGGTCCATGTCGATCCGCACAGGGTCGAGATCCATACGCCGACCGACTTCACCATCCCGCCGGAAGGCGTGCACATCCGCTGGCCCGACGAGTGGCTGGGCCAGGAACGGCGCGTGCTCACGCTCAAGCTGCCGGCCGCGCGCGCCTACTGGCGTGCCAACAAGCTCGACAAGGTGATGCTGGGCCGGCCCGACGCGCGCTTCGGCATCGTCACGGTGGGCAAGTCCTACATGGACGTGCGCCAGGCGCTCGACGAGCTGGGCATCGACGACCGCGAGGCCGAGCGGCTGGGACTTGCGGTCTACAAGGTCGGCATGGTGTGGCCGCTGGAGACCGAGGGCGCGACGGCCTTCGCCACCGGCAAGCGCGAGATCCTCGTGATCGAGGAGAAGGCGTCGATCATCGAACGGCAGCTCAAGGACGTGCTGTTCAACGCGCCGGCCGACCGCCGGCCGGTCGTCGTCGGCAAGACCGACGAGCGCGGCCAGCAGATCTTCAAGTCGGACGGCGAGCTCACGCCCTTCGAGATCGCCTCGGCGATCGTGGCCCGCTTCGGCCTCGACGCCTTCAGCGCGCAGACCAAGCAGCGCTTCGAGACGCTGCGCCGGCGCTCGGCGCGCCAGGTGCGCAACGACTCGGGCATGGCGCGCGTGCCGTACTTCTGCTCCGGCTGCCCGCACAACACTTCCACCAAGGTGCCCGACGGCTCGATGGCGATGGCCGGCATCGGCTGCCACACCCTGGCGATCGGCATGGAGCGCAACACCAGGACCTTCACCCACATGGGCGCCGAGGGTGTGCCGTGGGTCGGCGCCTCGCACTTCACCGACATGCCGCACGTGTTCCAGAACCTCGGCGACGGCACCTATTTCCACTCCGGCTACCTCGCGATCCGGCAGGCGATCGCCGCCGGCACCACCATCACCTACAAGATCCTCTACAACGACGCCGTCGCCATGACCGGCGGCCAGCCGCACGACGGCAACGTCCATCCCTGGACGATCAGCCAGCAGGTCCATGCCGAGGGCGTGCGCCGCATCGCCCTGGTGAGCGACGATCCGCACAAATATCCGGTCGGCACCGACTGGGCGCCGGGCGTCACCTTCCACCACCGCGACCAGCTCGACGAAGTGCAGCGCGAGTTGCGCGAGGTGAAGGGCGTGTCGGTGCTGATCTACGACCAGACCTGCGCGGCCGAGAAGCGCCGCCGGCGCAAGCGCGGCACCTATCCCGATCCCGCCAAGCGCGTGTTCATCAACCAGGCCGTCTGCGAAGGCTGCGGCGACTGCTCGGTGGCGTCGAACTGCCTGTCGGTGACGCCGGTCGAGACCGAATTCGGCTCCAAGCGCGCGATCGACCAGTCGTCGTGCAACAAGGACTTCTCCTGCCTGAACGGCTTCTGCCCCTCCTTCGTGACGATCGAGGGCGGCGGGGTGCGCAAGGGCAAGGCCGCCAGGAAGTCGGACGGCGCGCCGGCCGAGATGCCGCTGCCGCCGCTTCCGGCACTGCCCTCGGTCGCCGACAGGCCCTATGGCGTGCTGATCACCGGCATCGGCGGCACGGGCGTCGTGACCATCGGCGCCATCATGGGCATGGCCGCGCACATCGAAGGCAAGGGCGCCTCGGTGCTCGACCAGCTCGGCATGGCGCAGAAGGGCGGCGCCGTGATCAGCCATGTCCGCATCGGCGCCACACCCGAGGCACTCCATGCCGTGCGCCTCGCCGCCGGCGGCGCCGACGTGCTGCTGGGCTGCGACCTCGTCGTCAGCGCCAGCACCGACGCGCTGGCCAAGCTCGAGCCCGGTCGCAGCCGCGCCATCGTCAACACGCACGAGACCATCACCGGCGAGTTCACGCGCCATCCCGACCTCGCCTTCCCGACCCATACGCTGCGGCTGTCGATCGAGGCCGCCGCCGGCGCCGATGCCTGCGACTTCCTCGCCGCCACGGACCTGGCGACCGGCCTGATGGGCGACTCGATCGCCACCAACCTCTTCATGCTGGGCTATGCCTGGCAGCAGGGCCTGATCCCGATCGGCCTCGAGGCGCTCGAGAGGGCAATCGAGCTCAATGGCACGGCCGTGCCCATGAACCTCGGCGCCTTCCGCTGGGGCCGTCGCGCCGCGCACGACCGCGCCGCGGTCGAGAAGCTGCTGGCGCCGGCGGAGAACGTCGTGCCGTTCGCCCGCCTGCCGCGCACGCTCGACGAGATCGTGGCGAGCCGCAGCAAGCACCTTGCCGCCTACCAGGACGCCGCACTCGCCCGCCGTTACACCGCGTTCGTCGAGCGCGTGCGCACGGTCGAGGAGAAAACCGGCCTGAACGGCCTCGCCGAGGCCGTCGCCCGCAACTACGCCAAGCTACTTTCCTACAAGGACGAGTACGAGGTCGCGCGGCTCTACGCCGAGACCGCCTTCGCCGCCAGCATCGACAAGCAGTTCGAGGGCGACTACCGGCTGAAGTTCCATCTCGCGCCGCCGCTGTTCGCGTCGCGCGATCCCAAGACCGGGCACCTGCTGAAGCAGGAATTCGGCTCGTGGATGCTGCCGGTGTTCAAGCTGCTGGCCCGGCTGAAGGGCCTGCGCAACACCGCCTTCGATCCGTTCGGCTACACCGCCGAGCGCAAGCTGGAACGCGCGCTGATCGGCCAGTACGAGTCGTTGGTCGACGAACTTCTGGGCGCGCTGACGCCGGCCAATCACGCGCTCGCCGTCAAGCTCGCATCCGTGCCGGACGACATCCGCGGCTATGGCCACGTGAAGGACGCGCATCTCGAGAAGGCCAAGCGCAAGGAAGCCGATCTGCTCGCGCAGTGGCGCAATCCGGCGGCCCTGAAGCAGGCCGCCGAGTAGCGCCAGCGGACGTCAGTTGGCCGTCGACCGCTGGTCGGCGTCCTGTTGGCGCGCCAGCTCCGCGCGTTCGCGGGCCAGCTTGGCTTCGAGGGCGAGCTTCGCCTTCTGGTCGGCATCCTTCTGGGCCTGCTGGCCGCCCTTGCCCTTCACCAACTCGCCGACCTTGAGGCCACGCTCCTCGTTCTCGGGAGCGATGCCCGTTTCGTAGTGGCCGGCGGCCGGAGGCGGCGCCAGGCCCTTGGTTGCGACCGCCTGCTGGTCGGCGCCGGGTCGAAGCGGCTGGAGCATGGGCGAGGGCCCGTCGCTGCACGCTGCGAGCGCGATGCCGCCACACAGGACGATGTACAGGCCGGGAAAAATACGAGGGAGGGTCATGTGCCCCTAACGCCGAACGGGCATTGTGGTTGCAGCTACGGTTTGACGCGGTGCTTGGAGCGCCACTCCCAGGCCTTCTCGCAGGCATGGGCGTGCACCCCGCGGATCGCCGACATCGCCTCGGTCTCCTGCACCGTGTAGGCGTCGGTTTCGGCCGTCAGGGCCCAGGCCATGCCGGCCTTGGCCATTTCGGCGGAGAGGTCTTTGCCGCCGGCGGTGCAAAACGCCGCCACCCGGCCCGCGTCGCCGCCGCTCTTCAGGGTGCACAGCACTTCGCCCGCGCGCAGGAACTGCGCCAGCCGCTCGCTTGCCGCCTGGCCCGCGTTCCAGCCGTCGGCACAGACCTGGCCCTTCTCCGGTGCGTCGATGCCCCAGAGATGCACGGCGACACCCTTGTACTCCAGCGTGTCGCCGTCGATTGCGGTCTGCGCGCCGGCGGCGGGCGCCAGCAGCAGCAGGACGGCGACGGCAACGGTCTTCCGAAGAGCGGTCATGCCCCGTCATGCCGGCGGCGCCTTGCGTTGACAAGCCGGGCGTCGGCGCCCCCAATCGTTCCTCGGACAGGCCGGAGGTCGCTTCATGGGCAAGCTCGCCGCATTGTCTCCCCGCATCGACCCGGCCGGCAAAGCCGACCCTGTGGCCCGTGCCCGTGCGCTCGGACCGGCGGTCGCCGCCGTCGCCGACGAGATCGAGCGCAGCCAGGAAATCCCCGAACCCGTCCTCGGCCAGCTGCACGAGTCGCGCCTAATGCGCATGCTGCTGCCGCGCTCGGTCGGCGGCGACCAGGTCGAGCCCTGGGTCTACTTCCATGCCGTCGAGGAGATGGCGCGCCACGACGGCTCGGTGGCGTGGAACATATTCGTAGCCAACAGCTCGGCGCTGATCGCGCCGTTCATCGCGCTGGAGGCGGCGCAGGCGATCTTCGCCGATCCGCGCAGCGTCATCTCCTGGGGGCCGCCCAACCAGCATCGCGCGACGGCCGTGGACGGCGGCTATCGCGTGAGCGGCGAATGGCACTTCGCCTCGGGCTGCCGCCAGGCCAACTGGATGGGCGCGCACTGCCACGTCGTCGAGGCCGACGGAGGCTTGCGCAAAAACCGCTTCGGCCGTCCGACGATCCGCACCCTGCTGATGCCCCGGGGGCAGACGACGCCGATCCACGACTGGAACACGCTGGGCATGCGCGGCACGGCATCGGAGGGCTATCGCATCGCCGACGTGTTCGTGCCCGAGCCCTTCTCCGGGACGCGCGAGGATCCGAGCCTGCGCCGCGACCCCGGCAAACTCTACGCCTTCACCCAGCAGGGGCTCTATGCCGTGGGCGTGGCCGCCGTCGCGCTCGGCATCGCACGCGCCATGCTCGACGCCTTTGTCGCGCTCGCCGCGGAGAAGACGCCGCGGGGCCTCGAGCGCCTGGCCGACAGCGCCGCCGTCCAGGCCAACGTCGCACGCCGCGAGGCGACGCTCGGCTCGGCCCGGGCCTGGCTGGCGGATATCCTCAAGGAGGTCTGGGCCGCGGCCGACGACATGGAGCCGATCGGCGTCCCCGATCGCGCCCGGGTCCGGCTCGGCTGCACCCAGGCCATCCAGACCGCCATCGAGGTCGGCGACTGGACGTTCAAAGCAGCCGGGACGACTGCAATTTTCATCGGGTCGCCTTTCGAAAGGCGATATCGGGACCTGCATACCCTCTCGCAGCAGATCCAATCGCGCGAGGCCCATTACGAGGCCGTGGGCCGGGTCCTGTTCAACGGCGACCCCGACGGCACGTTCATGTGATATGCGCGCATCTGCTTGCCGTACCGCAGTAGTTGCGGCACCGTGACGCCATGGAGACGGGCCAGGACGTCGGCACCGGCGAGAGCGACAGCGAACGCAGGCGGCGGCGACGCAAGAGAAGCAAGAAGAAGAAAGACGGGCTGAGCCGCGAGACTCGCCATCTCCTGATGCTGGCGCGGTGGGGATTGGGCGGCCTCCTCATGATCGCCACCTGGGGCTATGGCATCTGGATGATCGAGACCCTGGGCTGGAAGGCGTCGGTCTTCTTCCCGGCCGGCATCGCAGCGCTGGTTTGCATCGTCGGCGCCCTGGCGGTTCCGTTCATCACTTTCCTGATGGTGCTGCTGGCGTTCCTGTCGATGGCCGACGCCGGCCCCATGGTCGGCCTGCGCCGCGCGGGCATGGCCTTCGCCGCCGTCGGCGCGCTGAACGCGGCATGGCAGAGCTTCCTGTTCGTCCTCAACAAGCGCCAGGTGACGCGCAACGAGGCCGGCTACAAATAGCGCCTAGAAGCGATGCGCCAGGCGCACGCCGAGATTGTCCATACCGGGATTGGGAGAGGCCAGGAAGCCGTTCGACGCATGCTCGTAGAACACCGAGATGCGGTTCTGCGGCGTGATCTGCAGACCGACCTCCAGCGGCAGATGGAAGAGCACGCGCGAGCCCAGCGCCTTGCGGCCGTTCTCATCGTAGCTCAGCGGCGCGTCGTGGATGGCAGCGCCGACACCGAAGCCGAAGAAGAACAGCGAGCCCGCCCACTCCCAGCGCGCATCGAGATAGCCCCAGCTGGTTCCGCCATCGGTGGTGACGGTGCCGCCCAGCACCGGCCGGATGGCGCCCCCCAGCAGCGCGAACGACGGTGCGAAGGCTGCTTCCGCATTCAGGCTGACGCCGGGCTCGACATGATTGGCGGCGACGATGTGCAGATCGTGCGCGAGGACACCGCCCCTGATCTCGTAGAGCAGCGACGACATGCCCGACGACGTGCCGGATTGCCCGAAGGCCGCAATGGGCCAGAGGAAAAACGACAGCAGGAATATCCCCAAACAGCGCGACCCAGACGACATACTTTCTCTCCTCGGCCAACGCTGCCGTTGGGGGTGAACGTCGCCTGCCGCCGTCGGTTCCTACTGCCCGTGCTGATTGACCCGCCGGGCGCCGCGCACCGCCGCCTGGCCCTGGTCGGGCGAGACCTCGGTCAACTGACAGCCCGGCAGTCCCAGGCCCACCGCCATCGACACTTCGACATAGCGCGTGCGGCCAGGCTCGATGAGCACCTGCTGCCCGCCCTGCTTGTCGCCGACCCGGCAAGCCAGGTCGACCGGACCGGGCGGGCCCTCGAGGCGGACATAGGTGTTCGACGCCAGCTCGGCGCTCGAGCCGCCGGCGATGTTGATGTCGATCGGCCGGGCGAAACCCATGAGCCCCGAGCGGTAGACATAGAGCGCGCCGCTGTTCTGTCCGGGGCGGTCGAAACGCTTGCCCTGCGCGTCCTGCTGCGGATCGGCGAGGGGCACGCTGGTGCAGGCGGCGGCCGCGAGCAGCAAGGGCAGCGACAGGCTTCCACGCAGTATTTGATGACGATCCACGGTGTCCTCCGGCATGACGGGCAGCGTAGAGGATCAGCCTGGAGTGTCGCCTTGCCGGCGAATTGGCGGCGATTTGATGGTGCGGCTAGCCGCCGATCTTCTGCCACCAGGCCTTTTGCTGCTGCGGCCAGCCGCGGGCCTCCATGCAGCTGGCCATGAACTTGTCGGAGTTGCGGCTGTCGCCGTAGTTCGCCATCTGCGTGGCCAGGCCGTCGCGGCCCGAGCGCTCGGTGCCGCTGATGAACGTGTCGCGGCTCGCGTCGTCGATGCGCCGGCGCGAGCGCATGTAGTCGTCGACCTGGGCCTGGCACAGGTCGCGGTCGCGCGCGTACTTCTCGGAGTTGCCGGTGGCGCGCTCCTCGGATTGCGGCGGCGGCTGGCAGCCGCCCAGCAGCACGGCAGCGGCAAGCAGTGCCGCGAGGGCCTGTCCGGTCATGTCGCGCCTCCCGATTTGGCATCTCCGAGGGCCATCTCGATCGCCTTCAGCGCGTCGGCGGCGCGCGCCGTGTCCGGGCCGCCACCTTGCGCCATGTCGGGACGGCCGCCGCCGCCCTTGCCGCCGAGCGCCGCGACGCCGGCCTTCACCAGCTCGACCGCGCTCAGGGTCCGGGACAGCTCTTCGGTCACGCCGACGACGGCCGACGCCTTGCCGTCCTCGATCCCGATCAGCGCGACCACGCCCGAGCCCAGCTTCTTCTTGAACGCGTCGGCCATGCCCTTGAGGTCCTTGCCCGGCACGCCGTTCAGCACGCGGCCGATCAGCTTCACGCCGCCGATCTCGCGGATCTCGTCGGCGGCGTTGCTGCCCGAACCGCCGCCACCGGCGAGCGCCAGCGCGCGGCGCGCCTCGCCCAGCTCACGCTCGATCCGGCGCTGGCCATCGACCAGCGCCGCCAGACGCACCGGCAGGTCTTCCGCCCGCACCTTCATCACCGCCGCGGCCTCATTCAGCAGGTCGATCTGGTGACGGACATGCTGCTCGGCGGCATTGCCCGCCAGCGCCTCGATGCGGCGCACGCCGGCCGAGACGCCGCCCTCGCCGATGATGCGGAACAGGCCGATGTCGCCGGTGCGCAGCGCATGCGTGCCGCCGCACAACTCGACCGAATATTTCTCGCCGTGCGCGCCGCCCATCGACAACACGCGCACTTCGTCGCCGTACTTCTCGCCGAACAGCGCCATGGCGCCGGCCGCGATGGCCTCCTCCGGCGTCATCAGGCGCGTGTCGACGGAGCTGTTGAGCCGGATGCGCTCGTTCACCTCGTCCTCGACCTTGCGCAGCTCCTCGCTGGAGATCGGCTTGGTGTGGCTGATGTCGAAGCGCAGGCGGTCGGGGGCGACCAGCGAGCCCTTCTGCGTGACGTGCGTGCCGAGATGGCGGCGCAGTGCCTCGTGCAGGAGATGGGTCGCCGAATGATGCGCGCGCAGCTGGGCGCGGCGGATGGCGTCGACCGTCATGACGACGTCGTCGCCCACCTTGATCTCGCCCTTGTCGCCCGCTTTTCCGACGATCGTGGCGTGATGGGCATGAAGATCGCCCACCATCTTGTGCACGTCGCCGATCGCGGCCTCGCCATTGACGCCGACGAAACGCCCGGTGTCGCCCATCTGGCCGCCCGACTCGGCATAGAACGGAGTCTGGTTGACGATCAGCCAGCCGGTCTGGCCGGCCTTGAGCGACGTGGTTTCCTTGCCCTCGACGATGATCGCCGTGATCTTGCCCTCGGCGCGCTCGGTGTCGTAGCCGAGGAACTCCGTGGCGCCGGTCTTCTGGCGCACGTCGAACCAGATCGCCTGGTCCGCCGTCTCGCCCGAGCCGGCCCATGCCGCACGCGCCTTGGCGCGCTGCTCTTCCATCGACTTCTCGAAGCCCGCCGTGTCGACGGCGATGTTGCGCGCGCGCAGCACGTCCTGCGTGAGGTCGAGCGGGAAGCCGAACGTGTCGTAGAGCTTGAACGCGACCTCGCCCTTCAGGGTGCCGCCGGCCGAGAGGCCGCGGGTCTCGTCGTCGAGCAGCTTGAGGCCGGTGCCGAGCGTGGTCTTGAAGCGCGTCTCCTCGAGCTTCAGCGTCTCGGCGATCAGCGGCTGGGCGCGGCCGAGTTCGGGATAGGCGTCGCCCATCTCCTTCACCAGCGTCGGCACCAGCTTATAGACCATCGGGTCCTGCGCGCCGAGGATGTGCGCGTGGCGCATGGCGCGACGCATGATGCGGCGCAGCACGTAGCCGCGGCCCTCGTTCGACGGCAGCACGCCGTCGGCGATCAGGAACGAGGTCGCGCGCAGATGGTCGGCGATCACCTTGTGCGAGGCCGCCTGCGGGCCGTCCGGATTGACGCCGGTCTCATGCGCCACCGCCTCGATCAGGGCACGGAAGAGGTCGATGTCGTAGTTGTTGTGCTTGTGCTGCAGGACGGCGGCGATGCGCTCGAGCCCCATGCCGGTGTCGATCGACGGCCGGGGCAGCGGCACGCGCTCGTCCCTGGACACCTGCTCGAACTGCATGAAGACCAGGTTCCAGATCTCGATGAAGCGGTCGCCATCCTCGTCGGGACTGCCCGGCGGGCCGCCGGGAATGTCCGCGCCGTGGTCGAAGAAGATCTCCGAACATGGGCCGCACGGGCCAGTGTCGCCCATCGCCCAGAAGTTGTCCGAGGTCGGGATGCGGATGATCTTGTCGTCCGACAGGCCCGCGATCTTCTTCCAGTGGCCGGCCGCCTCGTCGTCGGTGTGATAGACCGTGACCAGCAACTTGTCCTTGGGCAGGCCGTATTCCTTCGTGATCAGGTTCCAGGCGAACTCGATCGCGTTTTCCTTGAAATAGTCGCCGAACGAGAAGTTGCCCAGCATCTCGAAGAAGGTGTGGTGGCGCGCGGTGTAGCCCACGTTCTCGAGGTCGTTGTGCTTGCCGCCGGCGCGCACGCACTTCTGCGACGTGGTGGCGCGCGTGTAGGGGCGCTTCTCCAGGCCGGTGAAGACGTTCTTGAACTGCACCATGCCGGCGTTCGTGAACATCAGCGTGGGATCGTTGCGCGGGACCAACGGGCTCGAATCGACGATCGCGTGGCCGTTCTTGCCGAAGTATTCTAGGAATGTGCGACGAATGTCGCTGACGCTTGCCATAATGCGATCCTTGTAGCGTGCGTGCGGCGGCCAAGTCCACATGGGGAAATCGCCGGCCAATGGGCGAATCAAGCACTTCCACGGCCACTCTCAGGCTGACTGCGGGCGACCTCAGGATCGCCCACCCGATCACGGTGCCCGACGCGGCCGTGCCCGCGCGCGACGTGGTGCCCGCCCTGCAGGGACTGGTGAACGCCGTCGTCGCCGCGGCAGAGGCCGGGATCGGGGCCGGCAAGGAAGTCTCCTGCCGCAAGGGCTGCGGTGCCTGCTGCCGCCAGCTCGTGCCGGTCTCGCGCACCGAGGGTGAGCGCCTGCTCGACCTCGTCGAGGCCCTGCCCCGCGAGCGCCGCGGCGAGATCAAGCGGCGCTTCGCGGCAGCCGAGGCGATCCTCGCGCCGGCGGGCTTCGCCGACCGCGCCGGCAAGACCGACCGGGAACTGTCGACGTCGTATTTTGCACTCGGCCTGCCCTGCCCGTTCCTCGAGGACGAGAGCTGTTCGATCCACGCCGACCGGCCGCTGGTCTGCCGCGAGTATCTCGTGACCTCGCCGGCCGAGCTCTGTGCGGGCCCGGCCCAGGAGGGCGTGGCGCCGGTGGCGGTGCCGAAGTTCTCGTTGGGCGCGCGCAAGCTGCAGGAGGAGAAGGACGAGTGGTTCCCGCTCGCGCTCCTCATGGCGTGGAGTCGCACGCGGCCGAAAAGCGGCACCCGCCGGACCGGGCCGGAGTGGGTGCAGCGCTTTCTCAAAGGTCTGGGCAGCGGCCGTTAAACAAAACAGCGTCTTTCCAATTGGAGCGAAATCTCTCTTTGATCTTCTTCCCCCGGGACGGCAGGGCTATCGCCTATGAGCTTTCTGTCGTCTCGACCGGATCGCCGTTTCGCCGCTGCAGCGGCGAAAGCGGCTCCAGCGAAGCGGAGACCTTCTTTCAACGATCAGCGGCCTATCGTGGAGAGAAGGTCTCTCCGCGCGGCCCTTCGGGCCTTGGTCGAGACGACGGGGGGAAGCCATAGGCGATAACCCTGCCGGGACGGAGGAGGAAGATCAAAGAGGGGCTGCGCACCTGCGCTAACTGCGCTAACTCCCTCGAGACCTCCTCCAATTGGCTCAGACCTGCAAAAAAAAGATAGGGCGGTGCCGCGCGTGGGGGAGCAGCACCGCCCGTAGACCATCGGAGACAGGGGATCCGAGTGGGCTATTCCTTTTCGTCCTCGTCGTCGTCGTCGTCCTCTTCCTTGGTGCCGTCGAGCGCGGCGGCCAGGATGCCGGCGTTCTCACGGACCTTCTTTTCGATCGAGGCGGCAACCTCGGGATGTTCCTTGAGGTAGGTCTTGGCGTTCTCGCGACCCTGGCCGATGCGCTGGCCGTCGTAGGAGTACCAGGAGCCCGATTTCTCGACGACGCCGGCCTTGTCGCCGAGGTCGATCAGCTCGCCGGTCTTGGACACGCCCTCGCCGTACATGATGTCGAACTCGACGACCTTGAACGGGGGCGCCACCTTGTTCTTCACCACCTTGACGCGGGTGGCGTTGCCGACCACGTCGTCGCCGTTCTTCAGCGCGCCGATGCGGCGGATGTCGAGGCGGACCGAGGCGTAGAACTTGAGCGCGTTGCCGCCCGTCGTCGTCTCGGGACTGCCGAACATGACGCCGATCTTCATGCGGATCTGGTTGATGAAGATCACCAGCGTGTTCGACTTGGAGATCGAGGCCGTGAGCTTGCGCAGCGCCTGGCTCATCAGGCGGGCCTGCAGACCGGGCAGCGAGTCGCCCATTTCGCCTTCGAGTTCGGCGCGCGGCACGAGGGCGGCGACCGAGTCGATCACCAGCACGTCGACCGCACCGGAGCGGACCAGCGTGTCGGCGATCTCGAGCGCCTGCTCACCGGCATCGGGCTGGGAGATCAGGAGGTTCTGGATGTCGACGCCCAGCTTGCGGGCATAGCCCGGGTCGAGCGCGTGTTCGGCATCGACGAAGGCGCAAGTGCCGCCCTTCTTCTGGGATTCGGCCACGACGTGCAGCGCCAGGGTCGTCTTGCCCGAGCTTTCCGGGCCGTAGATCTCGACGATGCGGCCCTTGGGCAGGCCGCCGATGCCGAGCGCGATATCGAGGCCCAGCGAGCCGGTCGAGATCGATTCGATTTCCACATGCTCGCGCTGGCCGAGCTTCATGATCGAGCCCTTGCCGAAGGCGCGTTCGATCTGCGCCAGGGCGGCGTCGAGCGCCTTGTTCTTGGTGTCCATGCCTTGTTTCTCGACCAGTTTCAGTGCCGCCGTCATTGGCTGCCTCCCTTGATAATCCACGCCCCTGTCAGGAGCGGCAATGCGGATAACTGTACGCATTTTGTTCTATACAGCAAGATCGGAATTAACCCACTGGTAGAATTAAACTTATTGACACAAGTTCTAGGTCTGTTCTCCCCAAGCAAGGCCCCGCCTGTGGGAAGCGGGGACGATCTTTTTTGTTGTGTGAGTCGGAGTTTGCGATGAATATCGCATTGAAAATGAAATAACATGCGCCGCATATGACAATTCTGCTCGTCGCTCTTGTCCTCGCCGTCATCGTGGCGCTCTTCTGCTATCGCACCCTGGATTTCGACGTCGCCGGATCGATCATCGCCGGCGTACTCGGGGCGGGCGCCCTGGCTCTGGTGATTGCCGGCGCGGTCTATGCCGGGCGAATTTTCTGACGTCTCTTCGTCCGGCTTCCGGTCGTGCCGCCCAAGCTGGCATAAGCATGGGATGACAAAGAACGCTCCCCTGCTCATCGCCCAGATCACCGACATGCACATGCGGCCTTCCGGCAAGAAGGCCTACGGCGTGGTCGACACCGAAGCCATGCTGCGGGCAGCCGTCGCATCGATCCTCGACCTGCCGCGCAAGCCCGACGTCGTGCTCGGCACCGGCGATCTCACGGACCTCGGCCTGGTCGAGGAGTACGAGCTCCTGCGCGACGTGCTGAAGCCGCTGGCGATGCCGGTCTATCTCATTCCCGGCAACCATGACCGGCGCGACACCCTGCGCCAGGTGTTCGGCGCCGACGGCTACCTGCCGAAGGACGGCGACCATCTCCACTACACGGTCGAGGACTGGCCGTTGCGCCTGATCGGTCTCGACTCGATCGTGCCCGGCAAGGGCCACGGCGACATGGACGCCCCGCGGCTGGCCTGGCTCAAGGCGCGGCTCGACGAGCAGCCCGGCCGGCCGACGCTCGTCTTCATGCATCACCCGCCCTTCCCGACCGGCCTGCAGCACATGGATTCCATCAACTGCCGCAACGGCGACGCACTGGCCGAGCTGCTGCGCGGCTACTCGAACATCGAGCGCGTGGTCTGCGGGCATCATCATCGCTCGATCAACATGCGCTGGGCCGGGACGATCGGCAGCATCGCGCCCAGCGTCGCCCACCAGGTCTACCTCGACCTCAACCCGCACGACGACGCCACCTTCACGATGGAGCCACCGGGCTATCACCTGCACCTGTGGCAGCCGGGCGTCGGCATCATCAACCACACGGTGGCGATCGGCCGCTTCGCCGGCCCCTACCCGTTCAAGGCCGACGCCATCGCCGCCAAGCGTGCGGCGGAGATGCACTGACGGCGGGCTGCCTCGGACGCCTCGTGGTTGCCCATCCTTCGAGACGCCGCGCTGCGCGCGGCTCCTCAGGATGAGGTGATCGGAGATGGGTTGAAGCGGAACGGCCTCGCCCTGAGGAGCGCCGACCGGGCGCGTCTCGAAGGGTGGGAACGAGCACGATGTGTGCTGCCTGCTCGCGGAGGCGTCCTAGATCTGGAACCAGGCGAAGCCCAACGCGCCGATCAGGGTCAGCGCCATGCCGAGATGGCGGAAGAAGCGCAGCGACTGCAGCGCCAGGGTCTGTTCGTGCCGCCAGGCCGCGCGCTGCTCGCTCGACATGTTCTGCCGCGCCTCGTACTGGGTCTCGATCAGGCTGGGCGTCCATCCTGAGCCGATGGCCGCGTCCTTCTCCAGGTCCATGCGCACACAGACGAACCAGAGCAGCAAGCCGATCAGGCCGATGCCGAAGAAGCTGAGGGTGCTGACGAGGATGAAGGCAAGGAGGCTGGCTACCAACCATCCGCTCGCCGCGACCGCGAGAACGATGGTCCTGCCGTACATCGCGCGCCTCTTCCGCGGCTAGCCGTGCGCCGCCAGCTTCCGGCCGCCGTGCTCGACGGGACGCGCGTCGATCAGCACGAAGGCTATCACGCACGGCACCTTGTAGCGATTGACCCAGTTGTGGATCGTGCCGCGCTGGACCAGCACGTCGCCGGCGCGCAGCGTGACCAGCTGATCGTCGAGCTCCATGTCGATCTCGCCCGACAGCACCACCGCATAGTCGATCGAATCGGTGCGGTGATTGCGCGGCGTCACGCCCGGGCCGTACTCGATGATGCGGAAGACCGTGCCGCCGTCGCGCGTCGTGCCGGCGATGTCCCTGGCGCCGTCCTTGAAACCGTCCCCGATACCGGAATTGTCGACGGGAAAGCCCGCGGTCGACCACAGGTTGGCGATCGTCGCCCCGGGACGGAACGAGACGACGTCCTTCGATATCTCGTCGATCGCCACGACCGCCTTGCCGTTGGCGTCATGCGACGTGACCACGCGCCGTACCTTCATCGCTTCCTCCGCCGTTTTGCCTAGAGCGGGCCGAGCTTCCCCGCCGCCTTGAGCGCCGCGATGCCTTCGCCATCGTAGCCGATTTCCGCCAGCACCTCGTCGTTGTGCTGGCCGATCTCGGGCGGATCGCGCGTGAGCTGCGGGCGCCAGCCGAACATCTGGAACGGCAGCAGCGGCAGGCGCGTCTTCACCCCGCCCGGCAGGGTCGTCTCGGCCAGCGAGCCGTTGGCCAGCAGGTGAGGATGGTCGAACAGGTCCTGCGGCCGGGCAATCGGTGCGAAGGAGATGTCGGCGTCGAGGCACAGCTGCTCGAGCTGGGCCTTGGTGTAGCCCTTGAACACGGCGGCGACCTTCGGCACCAGCCACGGCCGGGCCTCGATGCGCTGGTTGTTGGTTGCCAGCCTGGGGTCGGTGGCGAGGTCGGCCTGCCTGAAGAACTCGCAGAAGCGCTTCCACTGGCCGTCGCTGGTGATGCCGATGAAGACCTGCAGGCCATCGGCCGTGTCGAACACTTCGTAGACCGCCCACGAACTCACCCGCTCGGGCATCGGCGGCGGCGGCGCACCGTTGATCGCGGTGATGGCCAGATGCTGGCCCATCAGGAAGACGACGGATTCGAAGAGCGCGCTCTCGACCAGCCCGCCCAGGCCCGTCCGGTCGCGCTGCTTCAGCGCCAGCACCGTGCCGAACGCGCCGAACATGCCGCCGACGATGTCGATGACCGACGTACCGGCGCGCAGCGGCCGGCCCGAGGGGCCCGTCATGTAGGCCAGGCCGCCCATCATCTGCACGACCTCGTCGAGCGCCGGCCGCTTTTCGTACGGCCCCGGCAGGAAGCCCTTGAGCGCGCAATAGACCAGCCGCGGGTTGATCTTCTCCAGATGCTTGGGCCCCAGGCCGCGCTTGGCCATCGAGCCCGGCGCGAAGTTCTCGATCAGCACGTCGGCCTTCTCGAGCAGCTTCACCAGCACCTTGCGGCCCTCGGGCGAATCGGCGTCGAGCGCCAGGCTCTTCTTGTTGCGGTTGAAGTAGCCGAAGAAGCCGGCGCCGAAGCCGCGCAGCTTGCGCGTGCGGTCGCCATCGACCGGCTCGACCTTGACCACGTCCGCACCGAGATCGGCGAGGATCATGCCGCACGACGGGCCGAGGATGGTGTGGGTGAGTTCGACGACGCGGACGCCCTTGAGGGGAGGAATGACGCTCATATCCATTCAATGGCACGAGATGGAGCCACGCGACTAGTGTCATCCCGAGCGCAGCGAGGGACCTTTCCTGCGGCCTAAAGGTCCCTCGCTGCGCTCGGGATGACACCGAGTCAGTTGAACCAGGCTTCGATATCCTTGGTGAACGGCAGCCCTGCTGTCTCCCCTAGCACCTCGTGCCCCATCCCCGCACCCACCAGGAACGCTTCCTGGTGCGGTATGGCGTTCGACTTCAGCAGCGCCCGGATCGCGGCGCCGTCGTGGCCCCAGCCGATCGCCTCGACCTTGCCGTCGAAGGCGCGGTTCACCACGCCCAGGAATTCCGCGCGTTCGGCGGCGCTGAGCGCCGGCACGGCGTCGATGTCGCCCAGCAGGAACAGCCGGCCGCCGAACCGGGCGACCAGGGCGGCGATGGAATTTCGCGGCTCGACGATGATTTCGCCTTTCGGACCGCGGCGGACGCGCGCCGCGAGCGACAGCGGCATGACGGCGGCGCCCAGGTTGCTGCCGGTGTTCATCAGCGCCGC